>Ga0193716_1000936_pt1 | contig 17354 bp, 14 predicted proteins | sample U2c1metaG_FD_145901 | JGI IMG/M metagenome (GOLD analysis project Ga0193716, IMG submission 145901) | Soil microbial communities from a riparian zone of the East river system, Colorado, United States - U2c1 | ecosystem: Environmental > Terrestrial > Soil > Riparian zone | place: USA: East River...
CAATGCAGCGATCGACGCCGCGCTTTGCAATGCGGATCGCGTCACCTTCAGTGGATCGATGACACCGGCCTCGGACATGTCCCCGTAGCTGTCGGTGACGGCGTTGAAGCCCTGTCCGACAGGCAGTTTCGCGACCGTCGCGACCACTTCGTCGCCGTCGAAGCCGGCGTTGATCGCGATCCATCTCAGTGGTTCCTCGACCGCACGGCGCACGATCTCGCGTCCTTCGGCCACATCTCCGGTGAGCTCGAGCAGGTCCAGCGCGGGCTGTGCCTGCAGCAGCGCGGATCCGCCGCCCGCGACAACGCCCTCCTCAAGTGCGGCGCGCGTCGCCGACAACGAGTCCTCCACCCGGTGGAGTTTCTCCTTGAGTTCGACGTCGGTCGCGGCGCCGACGTGGATAACCGCGACCCGGCCGGACAGCCGGGCGATCCGTAGCTGCAGGTTGTCCTGATCGTGCTCATTTTCAGCGCGGTCCAGCTCGCGTTCGATCTGGCCGATCCGTGCTTCCACGTCGGCCGTGGAGCCCGCCCCGCCGACGAGGGTGGTGGAGCGCTCGGTGACGGTCACCTTCGTCGCTTGTCCCAGGTGTTCGATGCGCACGTTCTCCAATGCCAGCCCGGACTCCGGGCTGACCACCGTACCGCCCAGCAGGGCTGCGAGGTCTTCGAGTTCGGCGACCCTGCGGTGGCCGAAGCCAGGTGCTCGCACCACAACTGAGCGAAAGGTGTCGTGCACGTTGTTGGTCACGAGCATGCTCAATGCCGGGCCGTCGATGTTCTCGCACAGGATCAGCAGCGGCTTCTTGGCGCGTTGCACCTGCTCGAGAACCGGCATGAGCGTCTGCACGGTGGAGATCTTCTGGTTGGTCAGCAGTACGTAGGCGTCCTCCAGCACCGCCTCCATCCGGTCTTTGTCGGTCACGAAGTACGGCGAGACGAACCCGTGGTCGAACTCCACGCCGTCGACGTAGCTGAGGCCCAGACCGAACTGTGGCCACTCCTCCACGGTCACCACTCCCCCAGCGCCAACCCTGGTCAGTGCCGCGGCGATGACGTCACCGATGTCGCTGTCGTTGTTCGCCGAGAGGGTCGCGACATGGCGCAGGTCGGCTTCACCGGTGGTGTTGCGGCTGCGCTGGCGCAGGGTGTCGACCACGGCGGCGGTGGCCCTTTCGATGCCACGTTTGAGTTGGATGGGGTTGGCGCCGGCCTCGACCGCCCTCAGGCCTTCGCGCACCATCGCCTGCGCGAGCACTGTCGCGGTTGTCGTTCCGTCACCGGCTACGCCGTTGGTCTTAGTCGCTACCTCCTTGACGAGCTGAGCGCCCATGTTCGTGAAGGGATCGCGCAGTTGAATCTCCTTCGCGATGGTGACGCCGTCGTTGGTGATCGTCGGTGCTCCGGTGAGCTTCTCCAACACCGCGTTACGGCCTTTGGGCCCCAACGTCACCCTGACCGCGTCGGCTAGAGCGTTCACGCCCACTTCGAGCAGCGCTCGAGCGTCCTTGCTGAATCTGAGATCTTTAGCCATGTCGCAGCCACCTTTGTGTTGGAGTTTGGAAATCAACGAAAGCGTTCGCGGTTCGATCAGGGCACGAGGATCGCCCGGCCACGGATCTTTCCGGCATCGAGGTCGTCGATGGCGGACTGGAAGTCGTCGAGCCGGTACTTCGCGGTGTGCAGATGGACGGCTCCGCGGGCGGCGAGCACCATCAGATCGCACAAGTCGTTGTACGACCCGACGAGGTTGCCGATGAAGTTGATCTCGTTGGAGATGATGTCGATCGTCGGGACGTCGATGTTCTCGCCGTAACCGACGACGTGGTAATCCCCTGCGCCGCGGAGCATTTGCACACCTTCGCCGGTGGCGCCGCCCTCGCCGACGAAGTCGATGACGGCTTCCGCGCCGTTGCCGCCGGTGAGTTCCAGGACCTGCGCCACGTGTGATCCGTCGGCGACGACCGCGTGGTCGGCGCCGATGGACAGCGCGAGCTTGACGGCGTCGGCATTGCGGTCCACGACGATGATCTCGGCGGGCGTGAGTGCCTTCAGCACCTGAATGCCGATGTGCCCCAACCCACCTGCGCCGATCACCACGCATCGGTCCCGGGGCGTGAGACGACGCGCGGCCTTGGCGGCGGCGTGATAGGCGGTAAGGCCGGCATCGGCGAGTGCCGCGACATCAGCGGGTTCCAGCGAGTCGTCGATTTTCACGACGCTGCGGGCCGACGTCTTCAGGTAGTCCGCGTAGCCCCCGTTGGTGTCGATGCCGGGAAAGGCGTTGGCCTCGCAGTGCACGTCGTCGCCGGAGCGACAGGCACGGCACAGCCCGCATGTGATCAACGGGTGCACGATCACCTTGTCCCCTTCGCAGACATTGGTCACCGCGGATCCGACCGCGTCGACCCAGCCGGCGTTCTCGTGCCCGATTGTGTAGGGCAACTGGACCTGCGACTTTTCGGCCCATTGGCCTTCGAGGATGTGCAGATCGGTTCGGCACACTCCCGCTCCGCCGATCTTCACGATGACGTCGAAGGGTCCGGTCGGGGTGGGGACCGGCGCCTCCGTCATCTCGAGGTTCTGGTGGTAGCCCACTACCTGGACGGCTCGCATGGTGCTCATGGGTGGAGTTCCTTTCCTCAATCGGGGATCGTCAGCGTGGCCAGCGGTACGAAAGTCGGATCACGCAGTGCGGCGGATGATTCGGTGGGATATCGGGTGCTCAGCAGCCCACGGCAGAAGTGGGCATTGCCGTCGATGGAGATGCGGGTGGACCTGGCGCGGCGCAACCCGACCGGCACATCGTCGGGGTCATAACCGCAGCCGTGGTGATCGACCATCACCACGGACTGCGGCGCGAGGGACAGGCCGAGGACGGCCCGGCGCCGGAGCAACGCGTCTGTCATCGGGTTGTCCGGCAGGTCGTGCAGTCTTACCTGCCCCAGCGATGCCTCGGGCCGATCGGGGTCAGACCGCAGCAGCTGTGTCAGGCAGCGTTCCATCGCGGCCGTGTGCGCCTTGCGTTGGAATGTGAGCCGCAGGTCGTCGAGGTCGCTGTCTGCCTCGTGACCGAACGTGCCCCGGTACCCGGCGTCCGTGGCGAGCCCTGCATTGATGATGCCCGAATCGTGATGGTCGTCGAGCTCGACCACCACCTGCTCGGTCCAATCAAGCTTTGTGAGAGCGTCTTTGGCGTCGGACGCCATCAGGTACGCGAAGTTCGGCGCGCAGAACGACGTCGGCAGCCGAAGATGGACCTCGACGTCGCCGCCGGCCATCACGAGCGAGCGAACGAATCCCAGGTCAGTGATCGGCTCGTCGAGCTCGGGGTCGATCACCGCCCCCAGGGCCGCGCACGCGTCGTCGTACCGGGTCATGTCAGGCCCCGACCAGCTGGTCCGCGGCTTCGGCGGCATTGTCCGCGCCGCGTGGGCCGACCGCGGTTTCGTCTGCAGCCGCGAGTTGCAACTCGGCAGGGACCGCGATGTCGTACATCTTCGCCGCGTTGAGGCCCAGGATCTTCTTCTTCTGCTCGGCGGTGATCGCTGGGTACTCGCCGAGATCGTCGGGGATCTGGAAATCGACGAACGCTTCGACGAGCCAACGCGGTGTCCACAGTGCGTAGTCGGATGAAAACTGGATGCGGTCCTCGCCGACCCAGTACAGAAGTTCGCCCATGATCTGCGCGAAGTACTTCGGCCGGGTGTGGATGAACGGCATCGCGACCGCAAGTCCGGCGTGCACGTTGGGCTCCTGGGTGGCTATCCAGCAGAAGTCCTCAAGGCGAGGCAGTCCGCAGTGCTCGACGACGAAGTTCAGATCGGTGTAGTCGGAGGCAACGTGATCGATGTCGGCGACGTCGAAGGCATCGCGATCGAGCGGCCTGATGGTCGGGCCCTTGTGGACGTGAATGTTGCGGATGCCGAGCTCTTGGCAAGCTTCGAGGTAGCGATGCGCCCACGGATCGTCGAGCTTGTAGCCGCGCGACTCGCCATGCCATTCGGCGGTGTAGAGCTTGACGCCCTTGAGGTTGAATCTCTCGGCGTCGGCGCGTAGCTGGTCGAGGCCGGACTCACCGTTACGGGGGTCGAAATGGTGGTTGTAGGTCAGCTTGTCGGGATGAGCCGCCGCCAACGCGGACGCTTCGTCGGTCTGCCCGAAGCCGCGGTAATAGAACTCGCCGAGATGCGCGGGCTGGAAGATCGCGTGGTCGACGTAGCCATCGGTGAACAGGTCGTTCATCAACCGCTCGCCGCCCTGGTAGAGATACTCCTCGTAACTCCACAGCTCTGATTCGGGCGACAGGTTGCGGTGGTAGTCGTAGAAGCAGTCGATGAACTGCTTGCCGTGGATGTTGCGCTGATTCTCCGGGCGGGCATCCCAGAGAGCGATGTGGGCGTCGACGATGAAGTACTTCTCGCCATCCTTTGCGTACATGGTGTGCTCCGTTATCAGGTGGTTGGGGTGTGGGCTATTCGGAGAACCGTCATTCGACGACCTTGAGGTCGAAGCCGATGTACTCGGCGGCGTCCTCGGGGTTGGCGAAAAGCATCGTGTGGTCATCGAAATGGACCATCCGCCCGTAGTGGGTGGACATGATCTCTTCGAAGTCGGACAGTTCGAAGTCGGCGCCGAGCGCATCGGTGATCTCGTCGAAATCGAAGACCAGTACGTTGTGCCCGTCGACGCGGATCATCGAGGGGAACTCGGTGATCTTCACATCCGGCTTGCGGGCCATCACTTCGGCGACGACGTAGCCGTTCTGGTTGTTCATCAGGGTGACGCCGCACATGTTCGACGACCCGACCGAGGCGCCGAACTGCATTTCCGTACTCATCAGGAGAGCTCCTTGGGCTGGTCGAGATCGAGATCGGACAAGACTTGGCGCAGCCCGGCTTTGGCTGCCTCGAACGATTCGGTGAACGGCACGGTGCGTTCCTGTGGCTGCGACCAGATCGGTTGCAGCTCAAGGGCGGCGGTCATGCTCAGCGGAATCCACTTGTCCAGCCAGCGCGTCAGCACTTCGCGGTTGTGGTCGCGGTGCGCCGGGTCTGCGGTCAGCATGCTGAACATTGCGCGGGTGTAGCCCAGGTCGCGGTTGTAGTCGTGTTCCCCGGAACCGACAAGGCTGGGGGTGACGTAGTCCCCGTTGCGCGCCGAGATCTGCATCATCAGATGGCTTCGGAACAGCACGCCGACGAGCTGCTCGAAGACGATGTTCGTCGCGAAGACGGCCTCGGCCCAGTCGCCGGCCGCGGTGAGCAGCTCAACGTTCTTGCGCACGCCCTGCCAGAGCGGGTCGCTGTGCCAGACCTCGCGGTGCGTGGCTCCGTTGAAACCGTTCAGCGATTCGCTCAGGTCCAGATTGAACAGCGCCAGATCCTGGGCGAAACGCAGCTTGTGTGCGCTATTCACCGCGACGGCGGTGTTGATCATGTTGGTGGGACCTGAGCGCTGCACTGCGGTGAACACGTGCAGTCCGATGCCGTTCTCGGCGTGCATCCACGCGCCGAGATTGCGTTCGATGAACTTGGTCCAGGTCGGGGTCCACGACGCGTAGGCGTCGGCGAGTTTGGCGTTGGCCAGGTTCTGCTGGATCTGCCGGACCACGTTGGCGTTGTTGCGGTAGATCGTTTGTTCCCACTCTTCGTTGGGGTCACGGAAGCCGTGCCAGTCACCGGACTTCAGTTCGGTCCACTCGTGCGGGTAACCGCCGGGGCTGTTGCCGAACCCGTAGATCCAGCCTTGGGTCAGGTGACGTTCGGGGTCGGGTTGCACGTCGAAGGTGACGTCTTCGTAGGTGGTGGCCCGCAGCTTGGCCGGCTCGAAATAGTTGTAGCTGCGGCTCGTTGAGCTGGGGAACTCCAAGGCGCCGGCTTCGGCATCGGTGAACACCGGTTTGGGGAAGCTCCGTACCGGCTTGGCCGATTCGGGGTCGGGCGCGGCACGCTCGGCGGTGGGTGCGCTCATGGTGGGTTCTCTCCCTTTCCTGTGGATTACGCTTGCGGAACCGTGGTAGTGAATTTGTCGAAGTAGATACGTTCTCGGGCAACGGTTTTGCCTTCGAGCATCGCCATTGCGGCGTCGACCATCGGCGGTGGGCCGCAGAGGTAGACCTCAGCCTCGCTGAGATCGGATTCACGCCGGTCGACGGCGTCGGTGACGAAGCCGAAGTCCCCGTCGGCGACGCCGAGCGACGGCCAGTCCGCGCCGGTCTCCTCCGACAACACCGGGACGAACGCGAAGTTGACGAGTCGGTTGCCGAGCTCCTTGATCTCGTGCAGGTAGAACAGATCCTGGGCGGTGCGGGCGCCGTAGTAGAAGTGGACCTCGCGGTCGCTGCCGGACTCGACCAGATGCTTGAGCAGGGACAGGATGGGTGCCATGCCTGCGCCGCCACCGATGCAGACGATGTCGCGTTGCGAACTCTGCTTGATGGTGAACGAGCCGTACGGGCCGCGCAGCGCCAACTCGTCGCCCACTTCGAGCGCAGTCTCCAACAACCCTGAGAAATGCCCTCCCGGATAGCGTTTGATGATGAACTCGAGTTGACCCGGAGTGCTCGGCGTCGTCGCCATCGAGAATGAGCGATGCTCTTCGGTGCCCGGGATCATCAGATCGGAGTACTGGCCTGGCTTGAAGTCGTAGCCCTCGGGTTCGATCAGTTCCAGTTTGAGCGACACGATGTCCCCGGTGAGGTCGGTGAGTTCGACGATCCGGGTCCGGAGCTGTTGCAGCGGCACCGCATTGCGAAGCTCGTCCTCGTCGAAGTTGATGAGCTCGATCTCGCAGTCGCTGTAGGCGTGGGCCTTGCACAGCAGTACGTACCCCTCCTCGCTCTCGTAGTCGGCCAGGGCGAAGGTGGAGTAGCGGTCCATCTGGATATCGCCGTCGAGAAGGAAGGACTTGCACGCCGAGCACTGGCCCTCGCGGCAGCCGTGCATCAACGAAACACCCTGCCGGAACGCCGCGTCGAGTATGGTCTCGTCCTCTTCGACCTCGATCTCGAGGTCAACCGGCTCGAACCTGACGTTGTGGGTATCAGCCATGCGAAGTGCCTCCTATCCGTTGGAAGTCCCGTTGGACGTCCCAGTGGCGCAGCGGGTTTCGTCGCGCCGCGCCACCGGGACCCGGCTTAGCCGGGTACGCCGGCCTTGGCGGCGGGTCGGCCGCCCGGCCCGCCGGCCATGTATTCGGCCAGGTGCGCTTCCCGTTCTGCATCCGACATCTCGTTCAGCAGTACATTCGGACTCTGGAAGGTGATGCCGCGCAGATCCTCGACCGTCCACAACTTCTTCTGGTCGTCGAGGTCGAGGTGCGGCTGCGGGATGAGCGTCTTGCCGTCGTCGCGGATATAGCCGAGTTCGGTGACGATGTCGGCGAGATCCTGGTTGTGATGCAGGGTTTCCCATTCGCGATGCCCGGTGAGCCTGCCCATGTTCGGCGTCGGCCTGCCTTCGTACTCGGGGCGGAACGCTTTGATGTCGGTCCACGCGCAGGTCTCCGAGCAGTACGTCCGCCACTGGCCGTCGACCTTGTCGGTGACCATGTCCTCGCGGATGAGGCACGGCACCATGCACGTCCAGCACCGGTGCGGGTACTGGTAGTCCACGTCTTCGAAGGCGATGGGCTTGTTCTTGCCGGGGTACTTCAGCCGGTTGTAGTTCTCCCACCACTTGCCGTACTTGTTGTACCAACCGGGGTACTTGTCTTCGAACCATTCGAAGTCCTGGTCGGTCATCGGATCGATCCGCCAGTAGTTGACCGGCCAGCCGGTGGCGAAGAACTGGGCGACCTCGTGCACATAGCCCTTGTTGACGATCCGGTTCCACGACTCCTCGACGAGGTCGTGCGGGATCTTCAGGCCGTACTTCTCCAGCGGGATGAGGTAGCTGCGGTAGTAGTCGTCGTAAATCCAGCGCCGCCACATCTCGGCGTAGCTGTCGCGGTCTTTGCGGCGGTCCTTGGTCCCGTACTCGATGAACGTGCCGATGGCGGCGTCGACCACGCAATGGTTGTTCCACCAGGCGTAGCGCAGGTCCCGTTCCAGCAACTGGCGATTGTCCTCGTCAGCGAGCGCCATCAACAGGATCGAGTAGCCATTGGAGATGTGTCGCGACTCGTCTGATTGCACCGAGTGGAACACCGTCGGCAGCAAATAGTCGCCGTTGGCGGCGGCCTCCGACGGCATCGCCACGAAAAGGGTGTTGGTGAAGGCGGTTTCGGCGACGACGGTCAGATAGATGTTGGCCGCGGTGATCGCATCACCAGTGATGAAACCCTCGCCGAACTGTCGGCCGATGGTGCCTGCGTAGTTGTTGGCGAACGCCTTCTCACTGATGTCGAAGCCGGCTGGATCAATGTAGTGGTTCATGTAGAGGCGCTTGAGGTTCATCTGGATCGTCGAGTGCCGGACCTCGTCGATCATCTGGACGGCCAGTCCGTTGTGGATCTCGGGGTTCGGAACCGCGTCGATGGCCATCGGCATCGCCCGGGCCGCGGAGATTTCCGGGAACGGAATGATCGACAAGAACAGTTTCTGCCACTCCATCCAGCGCTGCTGTACCTGGCGGAACATGTTCCCGCGGATCGCGCCGTCCATCGCGCCGAAGACGCGGTTGTCCTTCTCCTCCTCCATCGGGAAGTAGGACCGCAGGATCTGCTTCAGCGGGTCTTTCTTGGGTGCCTTGTCGAAGCTGTAGTCGGTGCCGAATCGCGTAGCAGGAGTGGCAAATGTGGGTTCCCACGACAGTTCGGTGATCTTCTTGTGAGCCTTGCTCAGACTTTGCCTGCTCAACGTCTCTTCTCCTGGTTTGGGCCGGATGTACTGCTGAGAGCAATGGCACAGCTTTGGGCGTAGGCTGGGCGTCTCAATGTGAGACCAGTCACATATTGAGAGGGCTCTAGCCTCTGAGTGCAGCCGCTCAACACCGAGGTGAGTACATCGAATGAATTCGAGCGCGGACGTCTCCACGAACCTCCGCCGAGCGCGGGAGCAGTTCCTCACCGTCGGGTCCCTGGATGCGGCCAATCTGGGTCCTGGTGTCCTGGATTCGTGGCGCCGGTCGCGTGACCTGCATGTTCATCTAGATCGGGTCGACCTGCCGTTCGTCCGCGAACCGAATACCGACTCGCCGTTGGTGCATGCGGCCGCCCCTGTCCTGCGGCGGGTGGCCGACGACTTGGCGGCGCAGGCCGTCAGCGTGATCCTCACGTCGGCCGACGGTGTGGTGCTGGAACGGGTGTGCTCCGACGCGACGATGATGCGCGAAAGTCGTGGTGTTCGACTTTCGCGTGGATACAGCTACGCCGAGGAGTTCGTCGGGACGAATGGGATCGGGACGAGCCTGGAGACGGGGCGGGCCACCTACATCCGCGGTGCCGAGCATTACATGGGGACACTGGGCCGCCTCGCCTGCGCCGGCGCTCCCATTCGAGACGCCATCACCGGCAAGGTGGTCGGTGTCATCGACCTCACCTGTTGGGCCAGCCAGGCAAATCCGCTCCTGTTCGCCCTGGCCAACAGTGCCCGCAGCCAGATCGAGGACCGGATGAACGCGCTGACCAGCGAGAACGAGACGGCCTTGCTGGAGACCTACCTGCGGCAAAGTCACAGATTCCCGCTGGGCGTGTTGGCGATCGGGGGTGACGTGGTGCTGATGAACCCCTACCTTCGCCAGGGGTTGGACGCCGGGGACCAAATCGCCCTGCTGGAGCATGCATCCGACATGCGCGGCTCCGACGCCGTGAGGACGGCACTCGTCGAGCTGCCCAGTGGCAGCACAGCCAAGATCACTGCCGCGGAGCGTATTCCGATCCGGGGCCACGGAAGTTACGTCGTCTTCCAGGTCCGGATCGCCGTCGAGGAGACAGCTCGTCGGTTCGGCATTGGGTCACCGCTCCGCCCGGGCATTCCGGGCCTGGCCGGGCGGAGCAGCTCATGGCACCGCTCCTGCCAGCAGATCGAGCGATGCTGCCGCGACCAGGACTGGGTCGCATTGGACGGCGAGACGGGCACCGGACGAGCGAAGATCGCCCAGGCAGTGGCGCAGTATGTGAACGCAGACAAGATGGTCCGCGTCCTACGAATCGAAAACTTCTCGGGCGCTGAGGATTTCATCAGCGAGGTGGTCGCCTCGACGGCCGACGACGACTTCGCCGTGGTTCTGGCCGATGTGGACCGCTTACCCGACGAGGTGCTGGAGACGCTCGCCGCCATCCTGCCCCCGTGCGCCGGGCGGGGGTGGATCGCCGCGACGATGAACTCAGCCAACCACTCGCCGCTCGTTGAGATGTTGCTGCTGCCATTCTTCACCCACACGGTCACCGTGCCCGCCTTGAGACACCGGATCGAAGACCTTGAAGCGCTGGTTCCGTTCTTGTTGCGCGAAATCACCCGTGGAGCCGAGGTCCAACTCGCTCCCGAGGGGATGCGCCAACTCGGCAAACTGCCGTGGCCGGGGAACGTCGCACAGTTACGGCAGGTACTGGTAGAGACCGTTGCCCAGCAGCGCTCGGGTGTCATCCAACCGGAGAAACTCCCCCCTGAGTGCCGATCCCTGGCCAGACGCAAGCTGACCCAAATCGAGGCTCTTGAACGAGACGCAATCGTGCGCAGTCTTCGAGAAAATGGAGGCAACAAGACCGACGCCGCCAACGCGCTCGGGATGTCGCGGGCCACGATCTACCGCAAGGTCAAGGACTTCGGAATCGCTTGACAGCGTCCGACGGTCGGGGCGAGTCCGGCGGCTGCCGCGATCGAGGCAGCTGCTACTCCCCCACCACACTCACGTCGGGCACGTAGCTGCGCTGCGCCCACTGATACACCTGCCACGCGGCGAGCTCGTCGAACTCGTCGTGGACGCGCCTGGCCGACTCGGCGCCGATGGGTCGGGCGTCACGGGCCTTCACCTGGACCTCGGCGCAACGTTCCATCAACAGGAAGTAGCCGACCGCCGCGTCGATCGTGGCGCCGACCGTCAGCAGCCCGTGGTTGCGCAGGACCACCGCGCGTGCCTCGCCGATCGCCGTTGCGATGCGCTTACCGCCGTCGGTCGATCCGATGTTGACCTCTTCGTCATCGAAGATCTCGTGGTCCTCGAAGAAGGCGCACGCCTCCTGCGAGATCGGCTCGAGCAAGGTGACGGTCGCCGAGAACGGCGTCCCGTAGGGCGTGTGGCAGTGGGCCGCCGAGACGATCTCGGGCCTCGCCTCGTGCACTGGGGCGTGGATGTAATACGCCGCCACGTTGATGTGGCCACCGCCCTCGATGGTGCCGTCCGGACGGACCAACACGAGGTCGTCGGTGGTCATGTATCGGAACGGCACGCCGTAGCGCCCCAACCAGAAGCAGTCCGGTCGCTCGGGGTCACGGGCGGAGATGTGCCCGTCGCCGAGCGAGCCCCAACCCATCGCGCCGAACACCCGGTACGCCACGGCGAGCCGGCGTTTGCGGTGAGCTCGCAGCTCGACGGGGTCGGCGATGTCCGGCTCGTAGGCTGCCGGGTCGAGGAATGGCCCGCCCTTCGTCGCGTCATGCATCGGTTGCCTTTCGAGTGGCCGGTACGCGCATTTTCAATAGAGTATCGAGAATGTCTCCAAGTGACGACCTGATCATCGGCGCGACGCCATCGGGGCAGGTGCCGAGATACGCAGGCAAGGGTACGTTCGCGCGGATCGCCGACATCCACGAGGTCGGCGACTACGAAATCGCGGTCCTGGGAGTGCCTTTCGACGGTGGCACGTCCTATCGGCCGGGGGCGAGATTCGGCCCGATGGGTGTGCGACAGGCGGCGCGCACCCTGCGTCCCGGCTTCCACGTCGAACTCGGGGTTGCCCCGCTCGAGGAGGTCCAGATCGTCGATGCCGGCGACGTGACGGTGACGCCGTACGACATCACCGAAGCGTGCGCGCAGATCGAGAGCCACGTGCGGGAGGTCATCGGAGACCGACAGCGCAAGGTGGTGTCGATCGGCGGCGACCACACCATCGCGCTACCGAATCTTCGTGCGCTGCACTCCATCCACGGACCCGTTGCGCTCGTCCACTTCGATGCGCACCTCGACACCTGGGATACGTACTTCGGCGCGCCAGTGACGCACGGCACGATCTTCCGGAGGGCGTTCGAAGAGGGCCTGCTGGTGGAGGATCACTCGATCCACATCGGCATCCGCGGCCCCATCTACGACCGGATGGACCTGACCGACGACGCCCGGATGGGCTTCCGGATCATCCGGGCGGGCGACCTCGACGTCATGGGGGTCGAGGCCGCGGTGGACATCGTCCGGCGGCGGGTCGCCGACGTGCCCGTGTACCTGTCGGTCGACATCGACGTCCTCGACCCGGCGTTTGCGCCCGGCACTGGTACCCCCGAGGCAGGCGGGCTGACGTCACGGGAGTTGCTACGCATGCTCCGCCAACTCACCGGCATCAACATCGTCGGAGCCGACGTCGTCGAGGTGGCGCCGGCGTACGACCACGCCGAAATCACCTGTGTGGCAGCCGCTACCGTGGTGTTCGACCTCTTGAGTCTCATGGTGGCGAACAGGCCTACCGTCTAGTCGTAGGTCGGATGGTCATGCGACTGGCGTGAGCAGCTCCATCTGCGGTGGCCACTCGACGAGGGCGCCGGCCGCCTTCTGGAAGGCCGCCATGTGGGCCGTTTCGTGGTGTGCGGCCATCGCCGCCGGGCTTGCCCATGACTCGTAGACCACGGTCGTGTTCGGATCGTCCTTGGACCGGTGTACCTGGTAGGCAAGGCAGCCGTCCTCGTGACGGGTCGCGTCGGCCACCGAGCGCATCAGCGACGCCACGTCGTCCCCGTGGCCGGGCAGCGCCGTGAGCCTACCGATGTTGCAGACGATGGAGCTGTCGCCGTCGGCGGGTTCGGCGATGGGACCGGTGCCGAGCCAGGGCGAGTCGAACTCGACGGCGGAGTCGCCCAGCCTATGGGGTTCGGTGGTGTAGAACCGCAGCCGGAGCCCGTCGGGGTCGGCGACCACCAGCAGCCAACCCACCAACGCGACGATCGGCGGCGAGTGCTCGACGCCGAGGGCGTCCAATCGAGCAACCCAGTCGTCCACCGACGATCGATTCTCGATGGCCAGGGTGAGGAAGTCGTAGCCGTTCAGGGCCTTCGCCGTCGCCGGGTCCAGGCGCAGTTCGAGGCGCCCGGCCAGACCAGGCACGTCGAGGATCACCGCGAAGAGAGTCCCGTCCGGACGACGGTGATCCAGTTCGTTCAGGCGGTGAGCGCCCAGAACGGCGGTGTACCACGCGGTGCTGCGCTCCAGGTCCGTGACCGGCAGCTTGACGTGGTGAATCCCGCCGTGCGTCGGGTTCTCGGGGGCGTTCATGAGCAGACCCATCTCCTCCATAGCGAAACGTACGTTCTGATATGAGTTTAGAACGTTGTTTGGTATAGCGCAACCGTACGTTTCCGTTTAGAGTCATAGGGTGCCAAGACTCTCCGATCGAACCCGCGCCGAACGTCAGCGCCACATCGAGGTCAGCGCATGGAAATGCTTTTCGCGCAACGGATTCCATGCAACATCGATGGACGACATCATCGCCGAGACCGGAATGTCCTCCAGCGCCGTCTACCGGTACTTCCGCAGCAAGGACGACCTCATCGCCGCGGCCGCCGACGAAGCCCTGGTGCTGGTGCGCGACGCACTCACCCACCTGGCCGAACAGGATCCGCCGCCGTCGCCTCCGGAGGTCTTGAACGCCCTCGTCGCATCACTCGAACGGCAAACCAGCGCTGCCGACTACGACCTGAGCCGGATCACGATCCAAGCCTGGGGCGAATCCCTGCGCCGACCAGACCTTCACGAGCGCTCCGTCGACTTCTACACAGAAGTGCGCGCGCGTCTGACCACCCTGGCAGCGAAATGGCAGTCCCATGACCGCCCACTGTCAAAGACCGATGCCGACGCCGCAGCCTCCGTGCTCTTCGCACTGATGCCGGGGCTGATCGTCGCGCACCACCTCTCGAAGCCACTTACCGCCAAGCAACTGCTGGCCGGAATCGACGTCCTCGCGAACAGCACACCAGCCGGCTAGGCGTGCTCACCATCCCGCTACGACGGGATTGCTGAGGTATCCGATCCCGGCCACCCCGACCGTGACCGTGTCGCCAGGGCGGAGGAACTCCTGTGGCCTGCGGCCGACACCAGTGCCTCCTGGTGTGCCGCTGCTGACCACATCACCCGGCTGAAGCGTGACGCTGCGCGTCAGGAACTCGAGAAGGGTTGGAATGGAATGGATCATGGTGTCAGTGGTGGTCCGCTGTTTGTACACGCCGTTGACCGTGGTGCTGATCTCGAGTGGGTGCTCGTTGACGTCGGGCACCTCGTCGGCCGTCACGATGTGCGGGCCGAGCGGACAGAAGGTGTCGGCGCACTTGCTCAGCATGACCTGCATGGGTTCGCGATCCATCACGTCGCGCGCGCTGACGTCGTTGATCATCGTGTAGCCGAAGACGTATTCGTAGGCCCGCTCGGCGGGCACCCGATAGGCGGGCTTGCCGATGACGACGCACAGTTCGGCTTCCCAGTCGGTGTGCGTCTCGGGTGTGGGGATGCGGATCGGTTCGTCGGGACCGATGACCGCGGAGCGCAATTTGGAGAAGAACACCGGCTCCGTTGGATGCAGACCGGTTTCGGCGAGATGGCCGGCATAGTTTCCGCCGGCCAGCAATAGCGTGGACGTCGGCGATATCGGGGCCGCGAACCGCGCCGGATGAACCAGTTGGTCGGGACTCTCACTGGATTGGCGCAACCGATCGAGCTCTCTGGGCCCGGCAGTGATCAATGCGGTCAGGTCGGTGTGCCCGGTGGGCAGCACGCCGCCCTCGAGACGGATACCGATCGCCGGTCGGCGCCAATCATCCTCGTAGGCAACGATCTTCATCAGACCCTGCTCCCGCCCGCGTGGAGTGCCTCCGAGACCGTGGTGTCGCTGGCGACGTATCCGTCTGGGCGAACGAAGATTGCGCGCGGTACTTTCGGACTCCGGATGACGACCACCCCGTCCGGGTAGGCACTGCGATCGTCGTCGGGCGTCACGACGGCCCAGCTCAGGTCGTCGATCGGGCACAGCGCGGGTGGCACGCGATGCCCAGCGGACAGTTCGTCGACGGACCGCCGATCCGCGTAATCGACGTCGAGCTGGGAGAGCTTCAGCGCCAACCACTCCTGCGCATTCGGCACTTGGGACACCGCGGCAATCGCATCGTTGCGGAGCTCGACCTGGTCGTGCCCGGACACCATGGACAACCCCATGAGTTGGCCGGTGAAGGCGATGAGCCGCTCTGCCACGGGCCTGCGCTCGGCCGCGTAGGTCTCGAGAAGGCTTGGTGCGGCACGGCCGGACAGCACGGCATGCAGTTTCCATGCGAGATTTCCAGCGTCCTGAATCCCCGTGTTCATGCCCTGGCCGCCTGCCGGGCTGTGGGTGTGAGCGGCGTCGCCGACCAGGAAGACGTTCGACGTCGACAACCGATCCGCGATGCGTTGCTGCACCCGATACGTGGAGGCCGAGACCACCCGTATCACCCGCAGGCCGGCAAGCGAACTGCTCCCCCGCTGGGAGATGAGTTGCTCGAGGTCGTCGGCGCTCAGTTCCGTTGTGTCGCCTGGCACCGAGGCGACGATGCGGACCTGTCCCTTGGGAAGCGGCGACACGATGAGCAGCCCGCGTGTGGAGAAGAAGAACGTGGTGTCGCGGTCGTCGGCAGGCCATTGGTCGAATTCGACGTCGGCGACCGCAACGACCTGCTCCGGTGCATCACCGGGGAATCCGATGCCCGCTCGCTGACGAACCATGCTGTGCACGCCGTCGCATCCGATCACGTAGCGCGCGTGGATCGCCCGAAGGCCTCCGTCGGCATCGGCGACGGTGACCGTGCTGCCGGGGTAGTCGTCAACCATCCCGACCATTCGCACCGCCCGGTGCACCGCACCCCCGAGGGCTCGCAGCCGCTCCTCCAAGCGGTACTCGGTCTGCTGCTGACCGATGAGCAACAAGTAGGGGTACGGGCTGTCGAGGGAGTCGAAGGACGCCCGCAACAAGACACGGTCCCCGTCCCGCGCGGCGAATCCGCGCCCTTGGATGCCGTCGTCGATCAAGGGTGCGGCCACGCCCAACCGGTGGAGATACTCCAACGTTCGCGGTTGCACTGCCGCTGCCTTCGACCCCGTGGCCAACTTGGGCTTGCGGTCGATGACCACGCAGTCGACACCCAATTGCGCCAGGCTGGCGGCCATGGCGAGGCCCGCGGGTCCGGCCCCAACGATGAACACATCGGTACTGCCAGGCAGAAGAGTCACCTCGAGCTCCTTTCAAACAACAACGATCGTTGTCGTATCAGAGTATGGCGATCTCCTCTTTAACGCAACCGAACGTTCTCGTTTGGCCCTGTGTTCTGTGCCACAGCTGCGACGTCGGTCAGCCGCCGGTGAGCACCAGATCCACGCGCTCGGCGCAGATCTCGGCCACGTCCACGCCGTCGAGATTCAGCCTTTCGTTGAGCCTGGTCAGCGCGACCGCGAGCAGCAATGCGGCGGTGACGTCGTTGAACCGCATGTTGCGGACCCGGTGCCCCGTCAGTCGCTCGTAGCGCTCGATGCTCTCCTCGCGACTCGGCGTCCCCGGCGCGAGCCCCCGGTTCTCCAGCGGGCTGCTGACCCAGTCGGTCATGAACATCCAGGCCAGGTCGGCTTCTGGGTCCCCGATGTACGCGACCTCCCAGTCGAGCGCCGCCACGGCGCGCAGGTCGGGCCGATAGAGGACGTTCGACATGCGTGCGTCGCCCCAACACAGCGTCACCCGCTCCGGGACGTAGAGGTGGGAGTCCAGCCAGTCCAGGGCGCGCGCGAAGGCGGGCTTGATCGGAGCGGCGCCGGTGGCCCAGGTGATCGCGTAGCGCAGGAAGTTCGCCAGCCGCTGCGGCGCGGTGTCGCCGTAGGCCGCCAAATCGAGGAATCCCAAGCGGTATTCGGCCGGATCGAGTCGGTGGACGGCGGCGACGATGTCGAGACATCCGTTCCACAGCGTGGCACGTCCGGCGTCATCGGTGTCGGCAAAGATGCCGGCCTGGTGATACGGCGGAAAGTCGCTCACGCTGACTGCGTCGTCGACGCGATCCATGATGAAGTACGGCGTACCCAACGCATCCGGCCCTGCGTCGATCCACCGCACCCGCGGTACCGGGATCGGTGACGGTTCCAGGCGCTGCATGGTCAGGAACTGTCTGCGCAGATCGTAATCGGGCAGGATCGCGAATTCCGGCGGCCTGCGAAACACCAGCCCGATGGACGACTGCTCACCCTCGATACCGGTGACGTCGAA
>Ga0193716_1000937_pt1 | contig 17317 bp, 15 predicted proteins | sample U2c1metaG_FD_145901 | JGI IMG/M metagenome (GOLD analysis project Ga0193716, IMG submission 145901) | Soil microbial communities from a riparian zone of the East river system, Colorado, United States - U2c1 | ecosystem: Environmental > Terrestrial > Soil > Riparian zone | place: USA: East River...
CACGACCTGCACCATGGTCACCACGCGCACCACTTCCTCGAGGGAATCGGGACGCTGCCCATCACTCTCAAGCACAACGGGAAGCGGCGACGTCCAGTTTCCGAAGACCGCGGCGATGAACGGCGCGCACGAGAGCGGATCGCGCCCGCTCAACAGGATCGAATGCACGAGCGCTTGCGTCGTCGCACGCTCCAACTGTTTCGCCAGCATTTCGCTGGAGTACAGAACGGCCGTTTCCGCTTCGCCCGCAAAGCGGACGAAGAGCTGTCGCCGACCGGTCCAGACACCCTGCGATTGCACGCCTGGTGAGAGCCCGGCAATGGGCGCCGTCGGAAGAGTTGTACGAGCCATTACTGTCCCCCACGTCGTGTCGGCTTCGCGAGCGCGACGATGCGATCGCAAAAGCTGCTGAACTCCATCCCTTCGGCTGCGGCGGCCTGCGGGATGAGACTCGTCCCGGTCATTCCGGGAGAGGTGTTCGCCTCGAGGCAAAACAGCTCCCCGTTCTCCGTCATACGGAAGTCTATTCGTGCGCACCCGTCAAGCTTGAGCGCCCGGAAAGCGAGCAGGGCCAACCGCTGCGCCTCGGCCGTCAACTCCGGCGAGAGATTGGCCGGAAACTCCTCCACTGCCATGCCGGGCGTGTACTTGCACTCGTAGTCGTAGATCTCGTGCTTGGGGATGATCTCCCCGACGGGCATCGCGTGGTCGCCAACGACGCCGACCGTCAGCTCGCGACCCGGCACAAAACGTTCGACCATCACCTCATCATCATAGAGCGCGGCCTCGGCGATCGCCGCCCGTAGCTGTCCCGGCTCCTTCACCACGGAAAGGCCGACCGTCGACCCCTCCTTGGATGGTTTGACTACCACCGGGAAGCCGAGCGTTTGCTCCACCGTGCGCACGCTGAGGCCGGAGTCCGGACCCGTCATGAGCCAGTCGGCCGTTTGCACCCCTGCCGCGCGAAAGAGCCGCTTGGAAAGATCCTTGTCCATCGCGAGGGCGCTCGCGAGGTGACCGCTGCCGGTATACGTCACCCGGTAGAGATCGAGAATTGCCTGAACCGTGCCATCCTCGCCCTCGCCTCCGTGCAGCGCGATGAAGACGACGTCGGCATTCCGGATCGCGGACATCGCCCCGATCGTCGGGAGAAGCGAGCGCTCGGCCATCGCCTGCAGCGCCTCCCGCGTGGGCGGATCCTTCCTGACGACCCCCGCCGCGCGCATCGCGTCTTCCTCCGCCCGCGTCATCTCGCCACACGCCGGATCGACGCACGTGACCGTGTGCCCAGCCTCGCGAAGCGCGCTCGCGATCCGCAGCCCCGATGCCAGCGACACGTCGCGCTCCGACGAGGTTCCCCCGAGCAACACGGTCAAATTCATGTGCACAATGTACCGAAACCGCGTTGCGCGTGTAGTCTCCCGCGTCCCCGTTTACGGCGAGTACATTCCTGTCATGCATTCGATCCTCAAGTTGCTCGCGTGTGCCTCTCTACTGGCCGCTTCAGCCTGCCTCGATCGCGAGCAGGCCGCGAAGGCCATCGAGGCCGTGCAAACCGACGGCGCCAAGCCCGACGTCATGCCGGTGATGTTGAACCGCGAGCTCCCTTTCCGATATCCGCCGGCGCTCTACGCGCGGAAGGTGCAGGGGAACGTCACGTTGCACATCCACATCGACAGCACCGGCATCGTGTGGCCCGAGTCGACGAGCGTCGTCGAATCGTCGGGATATCCCGGGCTCGACTCCTCCGCCGTCGCGGGATCTCGCGAGCTCAAGTTCGAGCCCGCAACCACGAAGGGTCACCCGGTGGGCGTCTCGCTCAAGCTCCCCGTGTATTTCCGCCATCCCAAGGGAAAGCCGCTCGCCGGCGACACCATTCTGCAGCCCTCACGCACCAAGCCCGCGACATGAGCTCTCATCCGCGCAACGCCCGACCGTACGACAACGTCCTCGAGACAATTGGCTGGACCCCACTCATTCGACTGAGCCGCATCACGCGCGGCGTTGCGACGCCTGTGTACGCGAAGGCGGAGTTCTTCAATCCCGGCGGCAGCGTGAAGGACCGCATCGGATTGCCGATCATCGAGCGGGCCGAGCGTGCGGGAGAGCTCAAGCCGGGCGGAACGATCGTCGAGGGAACGAGCGGCAACACCGGAATCGGGCTCGCCATGGCAGCCGCGCTCCGGGGCTATCGCTGCATCTTCACGATGCCCGACAAAATGTCGCAGGAAAAAGTGCGGCTGCTCAAGGCGTTTGGGGCCGAGGTGATCATCACGCCGACGGCGGTGCCGCCGGATCATCCCGATCATTACGTCGTGATGGCGGCGCGCATCGCGAAGGAAACGCCGAACGCGATCCTCGCGAACCAGTTCTACAATCCGGCCAATCCGGAAGCGCACTACGAGACGACGGGCCCGGAGCTCTGGGAGCAGACCGAGGGAAAGATCACGCACTTCGTCGCCGCCGCGGGAACGGGCGGCACGATCAGCGGCGTCGGGAAATTTCTCAAGGAAAAGAATCCGAAGGTGAAGATCATCTCCGGCGATCCGGTGGGATCCATCCTCGCTGAGTTTTGGAAGAGCAAGGGTGCGAGAAAGCCGGAGGGCGTGCCGTACAAGATCGAAGGTGTCGGGCAGGACAAGATCCCGGGCACGATCGACATGTCCGTCATCGATGACTACCGCACCGTCACCGATCGTGAATCGTTTGCGATGGCGCGCCGGCTCACGCGCGAAGAAGGATTGTTCGTGGGCGGATCGAGCGGATTGATCGCGCACGTCGCCATGCAGGTGGCGCGTGAAGTGAATGACCCGAACGCGTGCGTCGTGACCTTTCTGTGCGACACCGGCGAGCGCTATCTCTCGAAGCTCTACAACGACGAGTGGATGCGCGAGAATCAGCTCCTCGATTCCGACCGGATGCCGATCGGGCAGCTGCTGCAGGGGAAGCAGGATGGAACGCCGCGCGTCGTGAGCGTCGCGCCGTCCGCGAGCGTGCGGCAGGCGCTCGGGCTGATGTCGCTGCACGACGTGTCGCAGCTGCCGGTGATGGACGGCGAGAGCTGCGTCGGCTCGGTGTCGGAGAGTGTGCTGAGCGCGAAGGCGCTCGAGAACGGCAAGCTGCTCGAGGTACCGGTGAGCGAGGTGATGGAGCCACCGTTCCCAATGATCGACGGCGCGCAGACGGTGGAGAGCGTGGTGAAGCTGCTCTCGAAGTCGAACCCCGCGATCCTCGTGCGCGCGAACGGCACGCTCGGAGGGATCGTCACGCGCAGCGATGTGCTCGCGTACATGATGGCGCGCTAGCCATGCGCGCGCCGCGCGGGCCTGACGCGCTCGGCGTGCTCGTTGCGCTCTGTACGATGATGGCGTGCGAGCGGAGGGTGGAGCTTCCGCCGGTCGATGCGACGGCGCACCAGGCAGCGACGGACGCGTGGCGCGAACAGCAGCGCGAGGAGCTGGGCGCGCGCGGTGCGCCGCTCGCGTACACGGGGCTCGATTGGCTGCACGCGGGCGCGAACACGATCGGCAGCGACTCCTCGAACAACATCGTGCTCCCGGGGCGCGGCGTGCCGGCGCACGTGGGCACGCTCGTGCGCGAGGGCGATCGCGTGCGCTTCGAGGCCGCCCCGGGCGCAACGGCGTCCATCGATGACCAGCCATCGACGGCGGCACAGTTGCGCACCGATGCCGACAGCGGAAACTCCTCGCGCGTGCAGGTGGGGAGCGCCGGCTTCCGTTTGATCAAGCGGCTCGGCGCGATCGGCCTGCGCCGATGGGATGATCAGCGACCGCAGTATCGCGATTTTCATGGCGCGAGCTATTTCGCGGACGACGTGCATTGGCGCGTCGCCGGCAAATTTCATCCGTACGACTCGCCGAAAGTGACGCGCGTGCAAACCGAAGCGGGCGTCGAGCAGGACCTCAAGATCGTCGGCACCGTGCGCGCGCGCATCGATGGCGAGCGCTACGATCTCGTCGCTTTCCAGGGCGACTCCGCACAGGATTTGTGGATCGTGTTCAAGGACGCGACCAACGGCAGGCAGTCGTACGGATTTCGTTACATGAAGGCCGCGCGCGACACGGCGACCAACATCGTCGTGCTCGACTTCAATCGCGCGTACAACCCCGACTGCGCGTACACCCCGTACGCGACGTGCCCGCTCCCACCCCCAGCCAATCGCATCCACGCTGGCATCACTGCGGGCGAAGAGGTGTACGAAAAGGCCCTGGCAGCGCAGAAATAGACCATTGGTCCACTGCGATGTTGTGCGGGCCAGTCGACGTGGGATAGTATGCGTGTGCACGGATCATGCTGACTTCGCCTCGATGTTCACGAGATGTTCACCCCTTCCAACGCTGCTTAGCTCGATAACTCGGGTACATTTGCTAATGCCTTTACTTCACGATTCGAATTTTCGGGGCTCCGGACCGCTGCGTCAGCGCGCGTGCCTCCCCGATGCTCTGTCCCCGACTGTCTCATGACCGTTCCGGAAATGGAAATGCTGGCCAAGGTCGAGGTACTCGCGGACCTCGAGGAGCTCGTCGCCGAGCTGATGGTGGTGCACGAGGCCAAGCGCATCCTCTGGTTTCCGAGCGAGCTGCTGGCGGCTGCGCCCGACACCGATCCCGACCACCACATCGCCCAGCTGCGTAAGCGCACTGAGGGTATCAGCACGCCCATTCGCGTTGCGCTCGCGCTCAACCTGCTCACCGAGGAAGGGCTCCCGCACTTCCACCGCCTGCTCGCTGTCTACCTCGGCAGCACCAGCTTCTGGCACAAGTGGACCAATCTCTGGACGGCCGAAGAGGATCGTCACGGAGCGGTACTCCACGACTACACGCGCGATAGCCAGCTCCTGAACAATCCGGAGCTCGAGCGCATGCAGTTCGAGTACCTGAAGGCGGGGTTCGAGCCTGCGTGGGACAAGGATCCGTATCGCGTGTTCGTCTACACCACGCTGCAGGAGCGCGCGACGCAGGTGAGCCACTCGAACACGGGGAAGCTCGCGGGCGAGTTCGAGCCGACGATCGGCGTCGTGCTCTCGAACGTCGCGAAGGAAGAAGCGCGGCACTACGTGTTCTACCGGCAGATCTTCGAGGCGGTGCTCAAGCGCGATCCCAACCGCGCGCTCGTCTCCGCTGCGGCGATCATGCCGTCGATCGACATGCCGGGCGTGAGCATGCCGAATTTCCGCGAGATGGCGGATGTGATTTGGCGCGCCGGGATTTATGGACCGCGCGACTATCTGAAAATCGTAGAAGAGCAGATCAAGCACTGGGCGATCGAAGCTCTCGAAGGGCTCGACGCCACGGGTCGCCAGGCGCAGGAGAAAATCCTCGGCATTCCCAAGCGACTCGAGCGCATCAGCGATGCGATGGAGACGCGCAGCAAGTCGAAGACGTTCTCGTTCGTCGTCGCGTTCTCGCGCGAGTTCGCGATGGACTGAGCCGGCGGCTCAGTCCTTGGTTCACCCGTTGGCATCCCGCTGCAGCTCGGCCAACAGCTGCAGCGCCTTGAGCGGAGTGAGATTGTCGACGTCCACTCCGCGCAGCTTCTCCACCACCGGATGCGGAAGACTCGCGAACAGCGCGAGCTGCTCCGTCGCGGGTACCGCCTCGCGCGATGACCCGTTCGGCTGCACCACGTGGTGCTCGGCCTCGAGCAGCTTGAGCATCACGCGTGCGCGGCTCACCACCGCCGGCGGCAACCCCGCGAGACGCCCGACCTCGATGCCGTAGGATCGGTCGGCGCCGCCAGCGATGAGCGTGTGCAGAAAGAGCACCTCGTCGCCCACCTCGCGCACCGCAACCGTGTAGTTCCGAATCGCGTCGCGCTCCTCGGCCAACTGCGTGAGCTCGTGATAGTGCGTCGCGAACACGGTCTTGCAGCCGATCGCGTCGTGGAGATGCTCGCTCACCGCCCACGCGATCGAAACACCATCGTACGTGGAAGTCCCGCGCCCGATCTCATCGAGCAGCACGAGGCTGCGCCGAGTCGCGGTGTGCAGAATCGCGCTCGTCTCAGACATCTCGACCATGAACGTCGACTGCCCGCGCACGAGGTTGTCGCTCGCGCCCACGCGCGTGAACACACGGTCGACGATGCCGATGCGCGCGCTCGATGCGGGAACGAAGCTGCCGATCTGCGCCATGAGCACGATCAATCCGATCTGGCGCAGAATCGTCGACTTTCCAGCCATGTTCGGGCCGGTGAGAATGATCATGCGCGCATCGCTCGCGAGCGTCACATCGTTGGGGATGAACTTGTCGCGCGGCATCATCCGTTCGACTACCGGATGCCGGCCGCCGACGATATGCAGCGCGAACTCCTCGCTCATCTCCGGACGTGCGTATCCCTCGCGCGCCGCAACTTCGGCCAGCGATGCGAGCACGTCGAGCTGCGCGAGGATCGAGGCGGCGCACTGCAGCCGCCCGATCGCGGCGCCGGCGCGCGAACGAAGCGCGTCGAAGAGCGCGCGCTCGCGCACCTCGATGCGCTCACCGGCGGTGAGCACCTTCTCCTCGTACTCCTTGAGCTCCGGCGTCACGTAGCGCTCCGCACCGGCGAGCGTCTGGCGGCGCTGATAGTCCGCCGGCACGAGCTCCTTGTTGGCGTTCGTGATCTCGATGAAGTAGCCGAACACCTTGTTGTAGCCGACCTTGAGCGACGTGATGCCCGTGCGCGCGCGCTCCGCGCTCTGAATGCGCGCGATCGCATCGCGCCCTCCGCGCTGCAGCTCGCGCATCTCATCGAGCTCGGCATCGAAGCCCGCGCGAATCGCTTCTTCCTCGCCGATCGTCACCGGCGGCCGATCGACGAGCCCGCGCGCGAGCTCTGCGCTGAGCTCCGCGCAGTCATCCCACTTCGCGAGCAGCTCTTCGATCACGCCCGCGCTCCCCACGCGCCGTGCCGCCGCGGACACCGCGGGCATCCGCGCGAGCGATGCGCCGAGTGCGCCGAGCTCGCGCGGTGTTGCGCGGCCGGCGGCCGCCTTGCTCGCGAGCCGCTCGACATCGCGCACGCCATCGAGCGCCGTGCGCAGCGTCTCGCGCGCGAGCGCATCGCTCAGCAGCGCGCCCACCGCGTCGAGGCGCGCGTCGATCGGCGCGCGATCGGTCAACGGAGTGAGAATCCACGAACGAAGGAGCCGTGCGCCCATGGGCGTGGCCGTGCGGTCCAGCACATCGATCAGTGTCCCGCTCCGATCCCCGCCGCGCAGCGACTCCACGAGCTCGAGATTGCGCCGCGTCATCTCGTCGAGCGGCATCGCGCTCCCCGCACGCTCGACCACAGGCCGCGCGAGATGCGGAAGCCCCTGCGGCTGTAGCTCGTGCAGATAGCGGAGCAGGGCGCCCGCCGCGCCCACGGCCGGCGCGTCGCTCGCACCGACGCCGAACGCCTCGAGCGAGGCTACGCCGAACTGCTGACGCAGGGCGTCGCTCGCAAGCGCGGGATCGAACTCCCAACGCTCGCGCTCCGTGACGAGCGGCCCCTCGCCCGTGAGCCCGCGCATCGAGGGCGCACGTTCGCCGCGCACCAACACCATCTCACTCGGCGCCAGGCGCGCGAGGAACGGCTCGAGATCGCCGGCGTCGCACACGATGAGGCGCAGCTCGCCCGTGGACAGATCGACGGCCGCGATCCCCGCGTGCTCGCCCAAAACGTTGAGCGCGCAGAGAAAGTTGTTGCGCGTGTGATCGAGCAGATCATCGGCGAAGGCGGCACCGGGCGTGATCGTCTCCACGACTTCGCGCCGCACGGTCGTGCCCTTCGCGTTTTTTGCGTCTTCCATTTGCTCGCAAATGGCGACGCGATAACCCTGCGACACGAGCTGACGCAGATAGCCGCTCATCGCCTTCGCGGGCACGCCGGCAAGCGGTACGTCGGCGGCCGCGCCGTTGTTGCGCGACGTGAGCGTGAGGCCGAGCACACGCGATGCGATCTCCGCGTCCTCGTAGAACGTCTCGTAGAATTCGCCGAGCCGGTAGAGCAGGATCGCGCCGGGATTGCGCGATTTCATCTCGCGCCAGTGCTCCATCAGCGGCGTTTCACGACTCACCGCGGCTCGGCCTCCGTCACATACACGTCGATCTGCTTCGCTTTCATTTGCTGCGCGGCAGCGTCAGCCTTGGCGCGTGTGTCGTAGTAGCCCACGCGCACACGATACGGACTCGTGGCTCCGTAGATGCGCGCTTCGTATCCGCGCGCGATGAGGCTCTTTTGCAGCGCCGCCGCCGCGTCACGCGTCGGGTACGCACCAACCTGCACCGTGTACTTGCCAGTGCTCGCAGGCGCACGCGTCACGGTCGTCGTCGTCTTCACCGTGGTCGTGGTCTTCTTCGCCGTCGTGGTCGACGATGGCGCCGATGATGGCGGTGGCGAGGAGACCGGCGGCGGTGGCGGCGGTGGCGGCGGCGCAGTGGGCGGCGCGGAGGCCGTCGTCGATGCGGCGACGGTCGGCGCGCTGTCGGGAGTCGTCGACGCGACCGCCGCAGTGTCCATCCCGTGACAGCGCTGCATCCAGAAGCTGATCTGATTGCGCTGCTCGACCTGGCCCGATGCGGTGTTGTGCAAGGCATCGGCGAGACTGCGACATGCTGCCGGCGTCTGATTCTTGTCGAAGTAGACGCGCGCCATCCAGAACGATGCACGCGCGCGCGACGGGCTCGCGGGGTGATCGATCACGAGCCGCTGCAGGTGTGCGAGTGCCTGGTCATTGTCGCCACGAGTCATCTCGAGCTGCGCGAGACGCAGGAGCGCATCCTCGTTCCGCGGCGAAAGCGGAAACTCGATGATGATGCGGCGCAGATCCCGCTCGGCGTCGGCCGCCGTCGCTGCCACGACCGCGCGCCAATACAGCGCGTCTACGTAGCGCGGCGACCCCGCAGCTGCGATGTCGATCTCGTGCTGCACGAGCGCGCGCGCCGCATCGCCTTGCCCCTCGGCAGCCATGCGCTGCGCGCGGACGAAGATCGTGTCGGTGGTCGTCGCCGTCGCGGCGAGCGTGTCGGCGGGAGGAGTCGCCTGCGCGGCGATCGGCGTGGCGCCGATCAGGAGCGCGGCGAATGGAGCGAGAAATCGGGTCATGAGCAGTCTGCGAAGGTGAAGCGTCACGCCGGAACAGCGGAGAGAAGCAGGCGCGCGGCATCGGTGGAGCGTCGGGCGCTGCACAGTGCGAGCACGAGGTTGGTGAGGATCTGTGTATCGGAGGAGAGTCGCGTTTCCTTGAGCGCGATGTCGGCGGCGAGGAGCGCATCGAGCGCGGCGTCGATGGCGTCGTCGTCCCAGTGGTGTTCCGCCGCGCCCCATGCGCGCGCGGCTTCGCCCCATGGACGCATCGGAAATGCCTTCCCGCTCTTGAGCAGCTCGAAGTAGTCGGCGCGTCCGCCTCGCGTGATTCCCCAGCCGATCGCGAGGGTCTGCGTCGCGAGGGCCATCACGATCGACACCGCGCTCGTCTTGGGCTGCGCGAGGATGTGAGGGAGCAGCGCGAGCGCGCCGGCGACATTGCGCGCGGCAACGCGATCGAGAAAGTCACCGAGCGTTTCGCCGCGACGCACGCCGACGACATCGGCGACGGCGGCTTCGTCGATCGTGCCGCCGCCGGCGTAGCTCGCGAGCTTGTCGAGCTCCGCGGCGAGCGCGGCAAGCTCGTTCCCCGCCGCCTGCTGCAGCAGCTCCGCGGCTTCGGGTGTGATCTTCGCCCCGAGCACGCTCTCGACGTGGTGTATGATCCAGCGCGGCACGCGATCGCCGCTCAACGGCGCAAACTCCACAGTCGCCGCTCGCACCTCGATTGCCTTGTCGACTTTCGCCTTCTCTCCCGACGGCGCGACGAGCACGAGCACCACGTCGGGCGCAGGCTCCTTGAGATAGCGATCGAGCGTCGCGCGTGCGTCCTTCCGCAGCGCCGCCACATCGCGCACGACGACGACGCGTCGCAGCGCCATCATCGGCGGCGTGCCCACGAGGCTCCCGAGCGTCTCCGCATCCAGCTCGGCCGCAGCGCGAATGTCGAGATTGAAGTCGCGAGTCGACGGATCGACGGCCGCGGCGACGAGCTCGCGCACGGTCTGTTCCTTGAGGAAGTCGTCATCCCCATGGAAGTAGTAGACGCGCTCGAACTCGCCGCGCTGAAGCGACTTCCGGAAGGCGCGTTCGAGGACGACGGGCATCTCGTGAATATACTGTCCGCGGTAGTCACCGGGGTGATGCGGAATGCGCGCGCGTCATCGCGCAGGCTCGGTTGCCACTGCTAGTGACGCGTGCTATTCTCGGATCGCCCGACGGCGCGATCTCCGCCCTCGTGAGCACTGTATCCCTCCTCGCCGAGCCTCCGCTGCAGTACTCAACTCATCGTCCACACACCCGGCGACTCGCGACTTTCGCGATTCTGCTCGCCGCCGGCTCCGCGCTCGCCTGCTACCAGGAGAAGCCGCCCGCCGCCAAGGCGGGCGGTGTAGCCAATGGCTCCGCGTCTGATAGCGGGAGTGCGAATCTCGGTCTGCAGCCGGTTCCCGCGACGCACGACACCGCGATCCGCGAGATCGACCAGTTTCAGCTCACGTCGCAGGGGTTGCAGCGGTGGACGCAGGCGAAACACGCCATGGATTCGCTGCACGCGGCGAATCCGGAGGTCGAGGCGCGCATGAGGGCGGCGACGCCGCCCAAGACGGTGGATGAAGCTGGAAAGCGCTTCGACGCCGAGCCCCAGATGCGCGCAGCGCTCAAGCAGTCGGGGCTGACGGGCAAGGATTTTCTGCTGACGTCGATCGCCCTGCAACAGGCGATGAAGGGCTATCAGTTGAAGGCGCTGGGAAAGCTCGATCAGAGCAAGGTGCCGCCCATCATCATGGGCAACATCAACTTCGTGGGCTCGCACATGTCGGAGATCATGGGCTCGATGCCGGGCGTCGTGAGGCGCCGTCCGACTCCGTAGCGGCTAGCTCCGAGTAGCTAGCGTCCGAGCAGCTCTTCGCTCGCGAAGCGCACAGGCGCCTGGTCGACCATCATCGCGGCCGGCCAGATCGGAAGCCCCGCGCTGGCACTCGCGACGAAGCTCGAGTTGGTGACCGGATAGGGCGCGATGGCGGGCATGCGGGCAACCACTGGGGCGAGGGCGAGGTTGCGCGCCTGCGCCGTCCAGTTGAAGAGCACTGCGGCCAGAAACCCTACACCCACGACTCCGACGGCCGCGGTCGCGAACGAGCGAAGCCCGGGACCCTGAAAGCGCGCGGCGCGTGCTTCGGCCCGCTCCATTCGGTGCAGCGTGGTGGTGAGCCGAGCATAGAAATCGGACGACGGCTCGACGGAGGGGAGATTTCGCAGCACCAAAAGCCCGCGGCGCATCGCCAGATCGTGGCGCGCGCACGCACTGCACGAGTCCAGATGCTGCTCAGCGGTTAATTGCTCAACCGGAGGCAGCGTCTGGTCTACGAAGGCGAGGTACTGATTACGAAAGTCGAGGCAATCCATTCGGGCTACATCACTTCGGTGGGGCCGAACACTGTACCCACCAGGCTCGGACGGGTTCCGAATGATGTGCGCGGGATCACGCGCCCGCCAGAAGGCCGGAGCGCTTAGCGCAGCCCCGGCTCGATGATCTGGGCGAACGCGTTCCTGGCGCGGTTGAGCCGCGATTTCACCGTCCCCAGGTTGCAGTTCGTGATCTCGGCGATCTCCTCGTACGACTTCCCTTCGAGCTCGCGCAGGATGAACACCTGGCGGTGATGCTCGGGGAGCCGGGCGACGCTGGCCTCGACGAGCGAGCGCAGATGGCGGCGGCGATACAGGTCGTCCGGACGCGAGTTCGCATCCTCGAACTGCAGCGGACGATCGTCGTCCTGCCAGTTCTTGCGAATCGTCTGGAAGAAGACCAGCGGGTTGCGCGACCGGTTCCGAAGCTCGTTCTTCGCGAGGTTCGACGCGATCGTGTAGATCCAGGTGGAGAACTTCTTCGAGCGGTCGAACCGGGCCATGTGACGGTAGACGCGGATGAACACTTCCTGGACGAGGTCCTCGCCGCGCTCACGGTCGCCGATCGTGCGATAGATGAAGTTGAGCAGACGCGTTTGATAGCGTTCCACGATCTCCTGGAACGCACGCTCCTCACCGCCCAGAAACGAGGCGACGAGATCTGCATCTTCGAGCGTCTGTAGCTGGGCGCGCACCGATCCCGGCACGACTGCCCGAGCTTCCACCGCCACGTTGGCCATCTTGGGTTTCCCCCAGTTTGATTGCGCTTGCGATGCTTCCGTCGCGCTCAGTGAAAGGCAGGGGTCGTGCCCTGTTGTTCCACAAATATTCTTGCGCAGGTAACTCGCGTGCAGGCAATAATTTGCGCCGGTTGGGCCGCAAAGAAACGTACCATCCCTGAGTACGATTGTCTACTTTCGGGGACGACTAAAAGCCGCAGTGTGGGGACACTTTGTGTCGGAAGCAAACGAGCTCAGCGTCCGAGAAAGAATCCCGCGACGTAGAGAATGCTCAACGCCGTCTTCGCGTCGTTGATCGTTCCGTCCTTGATCAGCTTCAGTGCCGCCGACATCTGTGTCGGAACCACTTCGACGAATTCGTCGGACTCGAGCTCGCTTTCCCCGCTCGTCAGCCCGGTCGCCACGAAGAGGTGGATCTTCTCGTCGGTGAATCCCGGCGTCGTGAAAAACGTGTACAGATGCTCCATCTTGGCCGCGGTGCAGCCGGTCTCCTCGCGCAACTCGCGCACGGCGCACTGCTCCGCCGGCTCGCCGGGCTCGAGCCGGCCCGCCGGGATCTCGTAGATGAATCCGTCGGCGGCGTAGCGGTACTGGCGGATGAGCAGGATCGTCGGGTCGTCCGCGCCGGGGTCGGAGAGGAAGGGGATCACCGCACTCGCGCCCGAATGGCGGATGATCTCGAGCTCGCCCGTCTTCCCGTTCGGAAAGCGAACTTCGTCGATGTCGAGGTTGATCACCTTTCCCGTATGGATGCGCCGGCTGGCGACTTGTCCGGGACGCTCCGGGTCCGTCACCGCTCCGGCTGCCCTTCGGCGTCATAGACGCTCACGGGGCCGGCATCGAGCGCAGCCAGCGGCGCCGCAATCACCGTCGGGTCGCCTACCACGACGAGCTGCAGCTGATCGGGATGCAGATACTTGTCGGCGGCGTGGAGCACGTCCATCGCCGTCACACGGCGGATGTTCGCGCGATAGGTGTCGAAATAGTCATTCGGCAGCTCGTACACCGTGAGCGCCGCGAGCGCGTGCGCGATCGAGTCCGTCGTCTCGTAGCGAATGGGGAAGACGCCGTCGAGGTAGCTCGTCGCGAGGGTGAGCTCATCCTCGCTCACCGCGTCGGCGCGAATTCGCGAGATCTCGAGGAGAATCTCCTTCGTGGCGTCGGCCGTAACGTCACTCTTCACCGCGGTCGACACCACGAACGGCCCCGCCGCCTTGCGCCAGTCGAACGACGAGTGCGCGCCGTACGTGTACGCGTGCACCTCGCGCAAATTCAAATTGATGCGCGACGAGAACAGACCGCCGAGCAGCGCGTTCACGATCAGCGCCGGAAAATAGTCCGGGTGGCTCCGCGGCAGCCCGACGTGCCCCACGCGAATCTCCGACTGCGGCGCGTCTTCCTTGCGCACGATGTGCAGGGCGCGCGTCGTACGCGCGGGCTTGTCGCTCACACCGATCGCCGGCGTCGCTGCGCCTGACCAGCCGCCGAGCAGGCGTTGGGCGAGCGCGACGCCATCGGTCACGGTGATGTCGCCGACCAGAATCAGCGTCGCGCCGCCGGGGCGGTAGCGCGCCTGATAGAATCGCTCGACAGCGGCGCGATCGAGCGACGTGACGGAGGCGACATCGCCGTGCTCGGGACGCGCGTAGCGAGACGACTTGTCGTAGACGAATCGCGTGAACATCTCGTCGGCGAGTCCGCGCGGCTCCGCGCGCAGCTGCAGCAGATCGGCGAGACGCTCGGCCTTGATGCGTGACAGCTCCCGCTCGGGGAACGCGGGCTCGAGCAGCACCTCGGCGAACAGCGCCATCGCTTGCTCGAGTCGCGGAGCGAGCACCGTCATCGAGAGCATCGCCGCGTCCCAATCCGCTGACGCGCCCACGGCGGCGCCCCAGCGCTCGAACTGCTCGCCGATCTCGTCGCCGTTCCGCTGGCGCGATCCCTCGAGCAGCATGCGCGCCGCGAGCTGCGCCACACCTTCGCTCCCTGCGGATTCCGATGCCGCGCCTGCATCCACGACCAGTGCCGCCGACACGATCGGCAGCTTGTGCACGGGTGCGACGATGACGCCGAGTCCGTTGTCGAGGGTCACGCGCTCGAACAGCGGAAAGCGGTAGTCGCGCGGCGGTCCTGCTTGCGGGCGCGTGGTGGTCGTGGCGGATGCCGTCAACGCGACGCTCCCACGGCCACGCGCACGTCCGCATTCGGTCGGCTGTCCGCGGTCGACTCGGCAGGGACGTACACGAGGCTGATGCGATTGTCGGGGCCGAGCATTTCGCGCGCGAGTGCAGTCACCTGCGCGGCAGTGACGCGCTGGTATCGCGCCGTCTGCTCGTTCACCAGCCCAGGATCACCGAAGTACGTCGCGAACATCGATAGCTTGTCCGCACGATCACCCGCGGATTGCAGCGAGCTGACTAACGCGGTCTCGAGCAACGCGACCGCGCGCTGCACTTCGTCGTCGCTCACCCCATCCGCTCGAACGCGATCCACTTCGCGCACGACCTCTGCCTCGAGCTTCTCGGCGCTGATCCCCGGACGTGCAGTGACATCGGCGATGAGCAGGTCGGCGCCCTTCGCGAGATCGAAGGTGAAGGCCGAGGCTTCGGATGCGATCTCGCGGTCGCGCACGAGCGAGCGCTGGAATCGACTCCCTTTGCCGGTGCCGAGTATGGCGGCGAGCACCGAGGCGACGAAGTGCTCGTCGCTTCCGAAGATCGGCGCGCGAAATCCGAGGAAGAGTCGCGGCAGCATCACCGCATCCGGCACGACGAGCCGCTCCCACGAGCCGAAATGTGCGGGGAGCTCCATCGGCCGCAGCGGCGGCTTGCCGGCGCCCCGAGGAATCGGTCCGAAGAATTGCTCGACCAGCGCACGCGCCTCGGCGGGATCGAAGTCACCGGCAATCGACAGCACGGCGTTGTCGGGCGTGTAGTACGTCGCGAAGAATTGCGCGATGTCCTCGAGACTCGCCTCGCTGAGGTCCTCCATCGATCCGATGAGCGAATGATGGAACGGATGCTCCGCCGGAAATGCGAGTGCCGGGAGCCGCTCCCACCATGTGCCGTACGGCTGATTGTCGACGCTCCATCGGCGCTCGTTCTTCACGACGTCGCGCTGCGTGTCGAGCTTCTGCTGCGTCATCGCCGGCAGCAGCTGCCCCATGCGATCGGCCTCGAGCCAGAGCGCGGTGGCAAGTTGGTTGGACGGCACCGTCTCGAAGTAGTTCGTACGGTCGAGCCAGGTTGAGCCGTTCAAGGTGCCGCCCGCGCGCTGCACGATCTCGAAGTGCTCGTTCGCGCCCACGTGCGCCGAGCCCTGAAAGAGCATGTGCTCGAAGAGATGGGCGAATCCTGTGCGTCCCGGACGCTCATTCGCCGAGCCGACGTGGTACCAGAGGTTCACGGCCACGATCGGTGCCGTGTGGTCCTCGGAGAGCGTTACCGCGAGGCCGTTCGCCAGCCGAAACGTCACGATGGGTACTCGCATGCGGGAAACTTGCACTACTTCGGCATTGCTTGGAACCCGCCGCGTTCCGATCGCGCTGCGGCTCCGCTTGACATGCCGCCCACGACGGTCACATGTTCACGGCCCGCCCGGCCGCATGCACGCAAGACAGGCGCACGCGGCCGTACGGTTCTTCGACTCTCGCTCCTCCAACGAGTCTTCACGCGATGGCGTGCGTAGCAATCCTTTCTCACCGGTACGGAGGCAACAACCATGGCAGCTGATTTCTCGCTGGGCGAATCGCTCGTAGGCGATGGCAATGAAGTCGCGCACATCGACCTCATCATCGGATCGAAGTCGGGACACGCGGGTCAGGCGTTCATGAACGCGCTGACGAACAACAAGGACGGCTTCACCACGCTGCTCGCCGTAGTCGCGCCGAATCTCCCGGCCAAGCCGGACACGATCCTGTTCAACAAGGTCACGATCAAGGGCGCGAAGCAGGCGGTTCAGATGTTCGGCCCCGCGCAGGCGGCCGTCGCTCGCGCGGTTGTCGATTCCGTCGAGGCCGGCGTCATTCCGAAGGACAAGGTCGATGACCTCGTCGTCATCGTCGGCGTGTTCATTCACTGGGATGCCGCGGACGACAAGAAGATCTTCGCCTACAACTATCAGGCGACCAAGGAGTCGATCGCTCGCGCCCTGAAGAACGAGCCGAAGATCGACACGATCATCGCCAAGGCGAAGACGACGACGCATCCGTTCGCTGGCGGCGCCGACAAGAAGTAACGCTCGCGGCACATCGCGCGCGTACGACTCATGCACATCGAGGGGCGAGGATATCTCGCCCCTCGATTCGTTTCTGGCGCATTACCTTTCGCTTCCCCTGCTCGCCCAACCTCACTCCGACGTCATCATGTTGAAACTCCTGCTCCAGCTCGACAGCTCGCGTCTTCCGAGCGTTTTCGATCAGGTTGTCGCCTTCGACGCGGGGGCGGATCGCATCATGAGTGAGGGCGGCGTCACCGAAAGTGACGTACGCGATCTGGTGCACGGCTGCATCTTCACGCGCAGTCCGAAAGACATGCTCAACACCGCGATCTTCATCGGCGGCGCCGACATGTCGGCCGGCGAGAAGCTGCTCGTCGCCGCGACGAAGGCGTTCTTCGCGAACTTTCGCGTGTCGACGATGCTCGACTCGAACGGCTCCAACACCACAGCCGTTGCCGCCGTCGTGAAGATCACGCAAGCGCTCGGCGGCAGCGTGAAGGGACGCAAGATCGTCGTCACCGCTGGTACGGGACCCGTCGGCACCCGCGCCGCCGGACTGTTCGCCAAGGCCGGCGCCGAAGTCGTCATCACCTCACGCAAGCCCGAAGATGGCGAGCGCGTGTCGGCCGAGATCTGCAAGCGCTTCGGCGGAACCGTGACGTCGAAGCCGCTTCGTGAGCCGTCGCAGGCGGCCGCCGCGATCGAGGGCGCGGAGGTGCTGCTCAACGCCGGCCCCGCCGGTGTGTTGCTCATCCCGCGCGCGGCGTGGGCTGGCAAGTTCAAGGTCGTCGTCGATCTCAACGCACTGCCGCCGCTCGGCGTCGAGGGTGTGGAGGCTAACGACGATGGCGAAAAGCGCGAAGGCGCGATCGCCTTCGGTG
>Ga0193716_1000939_pt1 | contig 17310 bp, 17 predicted proteins | sample U2c1metaG_FD_145901 | JGI IMG/M metagenome (GOLD analysis project Ga0193716, IMG submission 145901) | Soil microbial communities from a riparian zone of the East river system, Colorado, United States - U2c1 | ecosystem: Environmental > Terrestrial > Soil > Riparian zone | place: USA: East River...
CGCTGGAGATGCTCAAGATTCTTGAAGGTTTCGATCTCCAGACGATGGGAGCGCAAAGCACGGACGCGCTCCATCTGATGATCGAAGCGAAAAAGCTGGCGTTTGCCGACCGCGATCGTCACCTCGCCGATCGAGATTTTATGAAACTCTCGGTTACCGAGATCTTTTCACCAAAACGCGTGACGAATATACGGTCGCAAATCCAACTGGACAAAGCAGCGAGTGAATACGCGCCCGCCGCGACCGGCACCGATACCGAATATGTCGCCGCTGCAGACAGCGAGGGAAATCTCGTCTCGTTTATTCAAAGCAACTTTATGGGTTTCGGTTCCGGAGTTGTGGAGCCTGAGACCGCGATTATTTTGCAGAACCGCGGCCATCTTTTTTCGCTGAATGAGAATCACCCAAACTGCATCGGCCCGCGCAAGCGCTGCGTGCACACGCTTATGCCTGCATTGATTCTTAGGAAGGGCAAACCGTACGTTGCACTGGGTTTGAAAGGCGGCCACGTGCAGCCGCAGGTGCAGGTGCAATTGATTTCCAATCTCATTGATTTCGGCATGACGCCCCAGGAAGCGATCTCGGCGCCACGATTCAATCATATCGATGCGGCGAAAGTCGGATTGGAACCAGGTATTGCGCCGAGCGTCAAGGATGAATTGTCCCGCCGCGGCCATCAAGTGGTCGGGGGCAATCCCGAAAGCTTCGGCGGCGCCCACGCGATTCTCATTGATCCCGAGTCCGGCGCCTTCGTCGGCGGCTCGGACCCGCGCAAGGGCGGCTGCGCGTTGGGATTCTAAGTTCAGACCCGGATTCCGCTGCGCTGCATCCGGGCTACAACAGAAGTTCAAACTGTATTCTGCAATCCCGCAGTATCCCGTAGCCCGGATGCAGTGAAACGTAATCCGGGGCCCTCGTGGTTGGACAACGCTGAGTCTTGTGTCGTACATCTGGCCACATGGTTTTCTACCGACGCAATTTCCTGCCTGGAGGAACCTATTTCTTCACGGTTGGGCTGGCTGACCGTAAACGCGATTGGCTCGTGAGGCACATCGATTTGCTTCGTCTGGCCTTTCGTCGTGCGCGCCGTCAGCGCCCTTTTGCCATCGATGCGATCGTAGTCTTGCCCGAACATTTGCATTGTGTCTGGACTCTGCCGCCAGGCGACGCGGATTATTCGCACCGCTGGCGTTTGATCAAAGCGCGCTTTTCGAAAGATCTACTGCTGGCGGGCGCTCCAATCCATCAAAATGCCAAGGGAGAATACAACGTATGGCAACGGCGGTTTTGGGAACACACGGTGCGCGATGAAGCTGATTTGCTTGCGCACGTGGATTACATCCATTACAACCCTGTCAAGCACGGTCTCGTCACACGGGTAAGCGACTGGTCATACACTTCATTTCATCGGTTTGTTCGGATGGGTTGGCTGAGTGCCGATTGGGCCGATGATCCGAATCTATCCGAAGGTACGACGGGAGAGTGATTCGGAGTCCCGGATTTCGCTGCGCTGCATCCGGGCTACGATAGAGAAATTCACGAATCTCAAATATCAGTTCATTTCATCCGAAATATAGTCCACACATCGGTCTTCCGCCACTGGCAATCGGTGGCGAAATCGCATATCACCATTGACGATAATTTCGGTGAAGGAGACTCGTGCATGGGATATTTCAAAGATTTGCGAGAACATATCGCGGCATTGGACAAAGAGGGGCTGCTCGTCAAAATCGACGAGCAGATCAACAAAGATACGGAGTTGATGCCGTTGGTGCGCTGGCAATTTCGCGGCCTTTCGGAAGAAGAGCGGCGCGCGTTTATGTTCACCAACGTGATCGACGCCAAGGGGCGCAAATACGACATCCCCGTCGTCGTTGGCACGCTGGCGGCGTCGCGGCGGATCTACGGTTTCGGTTTACAATGCCAGCCGGAGGAAATTGTCGACCGCTGGAACAAGGCGCAGAATGATCCCATTGCACCGAAGATCGTCGACCATGCGCCCGTGCATGAGGTGGTTTACACCGGTTCGTCGCTGATGGAAAAGGGCGGTCTGGGTGAATTTCCGGTTCCAATTTCGACTCCGGGTTACGACTGCGCGCCGTTTACGACGGCATCGCACTGGTTCACTAAAGATCCGGAAACCGGCAACATCAATGTCGGCAACTACCGCGGCCACATCAAAAGCCCGACCCGAACCGGCGTGTTTCTCAGTTCGAGCAATCACGGCGGCTATCACTGGCGCAAGTGTCAGGAACGCGGGATTCCTCTGCAAGCCGCATTGGTAATCGGCGCGCCGCCCTGTGTCTCGTATACGGCACCGGCACGCATTCCTTTCAACGTGAGCGAGCTCGACGTCGCCGGCGGACTGGCGGGCGCGCCCGTTGAAGTCGTGAAGTGCAAGACCAACGATGTCTTGGTTCCGGCCAACGCTGAGATCGTCATCGAAGGCGAGATCTCCACGGAGTTTCTGGAGCCGGAAGCGCCCTTCGGCGAATCCACCGGCTACATCGCTGAGCGTTTGCTCAATCCTTATTTCGAAGTGAAATGCATCACGCACCGCAAAAACCCGATCTTCGCCACGATCATCAGCCAGATGCCGCCGAGCGAGTCGAGCGTCATGCGCCAGGTGGCGGCTGAAGGAAATTATCTGCGCTTCTTGAGAGATCAGTGCAACATTCCCGGCATCATCGAGGTTGCATTTCACAGCATCGCGGTCCGTCAAATCTGCGTGATCAAAATGAAAAAGATCAACCAGGCGCATGTCTGGCAGGCGCTGCACAGCATGATCGGTTACAATCCCGCGACCGGCAAGATGGTGATCGCCGTCGACGACGATATCAATCCGCGCAATCTCGATTCGCTTTTCTGGGCCATGGCGTTTCGCATGCAGCCCCATCGCGACGTGCTGATCGTGCGCAACCGCACGCCGCAGATGGATCCGTCCGTGTTTCCACCAGGGCAGGAAGCCGGGCATTCCCTCGATGAGATCGCCGGTGCTTCGGCAATGCTCATGGACGCGACGCGCAAATGGGATTATCCGCCGGTGTCGTTGCCGAAGAAAGAATATATGGAGCGCGCCAAGCAGCTTTGGGAGCGGCTCGAACTACCGAAGCTCAAGCCGCAAGATCCCTGGTTCGGCTACAATCTAGGCTTGTGGTCGGAGGAAGACGAATCGGAAGCGCAGGCCGCGGTCAAAGGCGATCATTACCAAACCGGCGAGAAGCGTTTGCAGCAGCGAGTGCGGGTCAAGAAGTTTTAACCACAAAGGATTCAAAGGTCCAAATTGTAGGGGCGTAAAATTTTACGCCCCTACGATTACCGCGAACCCATTTCCTTCAAAGCTTCATCGATCAGCGTTGTGTCCACGACCATTTGCGGCGTGACGGTCGCGGGAATTAGCTTCTGGTCCTTTTCAATTTGCAGCAAGAGGTCGACGCCGTCGAGCGGCACGCGGCCGTCGCGGCTGAAGGCATCGACGACGACGTCGTAGGATTCCCGGGCGGTTTTATCGTCCATGCTGAAGCGTTTGCGGATCACTTCGACCGTTCCGGCCGGATTGTCACGCAGATAGCGCAGTCCTTCGATTTCACCTTTCAGCAATTTTTTAATCTGGGCGCGGTTGTTCTTGATTCGGTCAAGCGTCGTGCCGAGGCCGGAAAACGGAATCGTCACGTACTGGGCCGTGTTGGCCAGGATCGGAAAGCCTTCCCGCTTGAGCTGAATCGAATAGGGCGGCGCCAACACGACGGCTTCCGTGCGGCCGATCTTGAAAGCGTCGTACATCAATTTTTCGTCGCCGATGGCGATCAGCTTGACGTCTTTTTCCGGGTCGATACCGAACTGCTTCAACGTCAAGCGCGTACTGATGTGATTGGTCCCGCCGATGGACGTGATGCCGATGGTTGCTCCTTTGAGATCCTTCAGGGATTTGAATTTGTTCTGCGCGATGATGCTGAAGAACGGCGACTTGATGCTCGTCGAGATGGCGCGGACGGGCAGTCCACGGGCGGCGGAACGGATCGCCGAGCCGATCAACTCGATATAGTCGATCTCGCCGCTCAGTAACGCGGCGACGGCGATGTTGGGACGCATCTGAATGATCTCGACCTCGGCGCCGTTTTTCAAGTAGAACCCGCGGTCTTTGGCAATAAAGGGAACGAGAAATGCCATGGAACTCGTTGCCACCACGACCCGCACTTTTTCCGGCTTCTCTTGCGCGCGTGAAGCGGCGGGCAAAGCGAGGATTGCAATAATCAGCAGCGACACGACGCCAAGATGCCAAACGAGTTTTTTCATGTCTGTTCCCGGTTCTTGTTGCGTTGGTTGAATCTCGATTGGCGGCAATTGTATGGGTTCGCTATTGTTAGTCAACCGCCTTTCTCGCGCGGCGCGACTTTGGCCGGCGATCGTTTGTTGCTAAGGTGAATTCTTCGAGCCGAGAAATGCCATGAAGATCGACGCCAGCTTACTCGTTCACGATCTGGGACACATGCCGGCTGTGGCGCGCTTCGCCAATGATGCCGGCTTCGATGGCCTGTGGACGTTCGAAACGGCGCATGAGCCATTCTTGCCGCTGGTGCTTGCTGCGGAACACAGCGAGCGATTGAGCTTGGGAACGAGTATCGCCGTCGCTTTTCCACGCAGCCCAGCGATACTTGCGTCCATTGCCTGGGATCTCGCCCGGTTTTCTAAGGGACGGTTTATTCTCGGACTTGGCACGCAGGTAAAAGGCCATAACGAGCGGCGCTTCGGCGTGAAGTGGGAACGGCCGGTGGAAAAGATGCGCGATGTCATACTTGCGGTGCGCGCGATCTGGGATTGTTGGCAGAATCAGACGCGGCTGAATTATCAAGGGGAATTTTTCAAGCTCAGTCTGATGACGCCGTTTTTCAGTCCAGCGCCGCACGAATACCATCGTATTCCGATCTTCGTAGCCGGCGTGAACCGGCGCATGTGCGAGCTCGCCGGCGAGCTGTGCGAGGGGTTTCACGTCCACCCGCTGCATACGCCGCGTTATCTGCAAGAAAAGATTTTGCCGAATATTCATTTTGGCCTGGAAAAGAGCGGCCGGCCGCGCCAGGCCATTGAATTATCCAGCAGCATCTTTGTGATTCCCACCGACGACGCCGCGCAAGCGGCAAAATTCACCACCGAAGTGCGCCAGCAAATTTCTTTTTACGCGAGCACGCCGCCCTATCGGCCGGTGTTCGACCTGGAAGGCTGGGGCGATGCCGCGGATCAGCTCAAGAGCTTGGCGGCGCGCGGCCGATGGACCGAGATGCCGTCATTGATCACCGATGAAATGCTCGATCGCCTTGCCTTGCGCGGCAACTGGGCCGACTTGCCGTCTCTGGTGCTGAAGAAATACCGGGGATTGCTGGATCGCGTGAGTTATTATTTTCCGATTGTACCCGGGCGGGACGAAGCGGGCTGGCGCGCGACGGTGGCAGGATTCAAACGCTAACGGCTATCTTTCATTCTTGGGTGCTCGGCCGTAAAGCTTTTCGAAAAATCCCGATTTGCGGATCTCCTCGATCAAGCTGGTGTCCATTACGTTCGCCGGTTTGATGTTGCGTGCGTTCGGGTGACCGAGTGAATCAAGCGCATTTTGTATCCCGTTCGCTTCGGGAATCGGATATTCACGCATGCTGAAACTTAGCCGCGCATAGATTTCTTTTGCGATCGCCAGATCCTTAATGCCTTCCTCCTCGAGCACGTGATACACCAGCTTGGGTTTGGTCTTAAACGCATAGATTCCCTCGCCGTACGCCATCACGATGCGCCGCGCCACGTCGCGCTGGTTGCGCACCAAGGCGCCCGGCACGGTGACGCCGAAGCGGGCGAAGTCGAGGGGCAGCTCCGAAAGATCGGCGAAGGACCGGCAGCAACCGCTGGCCAAAACCTTGTGTAAACTTTCGGGGCTCACGAGCGCGCCATCGACATGCCCCGCGATCAGCGCGGTCATGCGCGTCGGCGTGTTGCCCGATTGTAACAGCGTCACGTCTTTTTCGGGATCGAGCTTCCACGACCGTAACACCATGCGCGTCGTGATGTCCGAGGCCGAACCGAATCGGCTGACGGCGATGCGCTTGCCTCTGAGATCGTCGGCTTTCGCGACGTTTTTGCGTGTGACGAAGATATGCTCGAGACGATTGATATTGACAGTGATGATCTTCGTGTCGAATGCGCCTGAGACCGGCAGGACGAGCATTTCCGGAACGCCGGAATCGGAGAGCGCGATGTTGCCGCCGATCATTGCCTGGGTCAATACGCTGCCGCTGTTGAAATAGACCGATTTTGCGCTAAGGCCGTGTTTCTCCCATGTCCTTTCCAGATCCATCACTCGGCGAAGGTCGGTGCTGATACCCGAACCGCTGTAGCCGAGAATGAGCGAGTTCAACTGGGCTTGGGCGAGATCGCATTGTACGCTGACCCACAATGCGAGCGCCAAAATAAGAACGCCGAGTTTATTCAAGTTTCGGTTCCTCCGTCTCTATCGAGAAAAACGCCCGATGGTCGGTTGGTAAAACTTGCGACGAGACAAAACTTTCTACCAATTTAATGGCTTCGGCCGAGCATCTGCTGCAAAAGCGGTGCATACCTTTTATCGAGATCCGCTTTAAACTCGTCGCTTACGGCGTTGACCGGCGGAAATTTGTCGCGCCATTCGTAGGGCCGCGTTGCGTCGATGATCGCGCGCGAGTTGAAGCCTTTCCGCTCTTTGGGAATGGCCGGGTCGAGAGGGCCGCTCCAACAGCGGCGGAGGATGTCGATGTTTTCCGGCTCGGAGCGGGTCGACATCGCCCAGATCACGTCGTCGGGATTATAAATATCGACGTCATCGTCGACAACGACGATATAACGGCCGAGGTAGGCCCCGGGCCGGCACTGGCTGGCGACCAGTGCGGCCTGCTTGGAATGGCCCGGATAGCGCTGCTGGATTTTGATGATCGAGAAAAACCGGTAGCCGGCGGGATGCAGCCACACGCCTTTGACATCGGGCACGCCGGCGTCTTCGAGCGCATTCCAAATTAGCGCCGAGCGCTGGATCGAACGGTGAAATCCCTGTCCGGCGGACGGGCGCAGCGGCGGCTCGCCGCACAGGATCGGGTTGTTGCGATAATAAAGCGCCTTGACCCGAACTACCGGCTCAGGTCGCGTGTCACTCGCATAATAACCGGGCCATTCGCCGAACGGGCCTTCGGGCAGATTGTCGCCGGGGTGCAACTCGCCCTCGATGGCGATTTCCGAATAGGCTGGAATCGGCAATCCCGTGTGTGGGCCGCGCACGAGTTGGATCGGCTCGTTCAGAACTCCGCCCGCGTAGGCGAACTCGCTCATCTTGACCGGCACGTCCGTGCAGCCGGCGATGAAGAGCAGCGGGTGATGGCCGAACGACATGACCACGGGGCAGGGCTTGCCCATATCGAAGTATTTTTTGCGGTGCAGGCCGCCATGTTTTCCCGGTGAAATGTAGAGCGCGACCGCGTCCTTGCCTTGCAGCATGACGCGGTAGGTTCCGGCGTTTACCCAGCCTTCTTCGGGGTCACGAGTGATCACGAGATCGTCGGTGCCGATGTAGCGCCCGCCGTCGAGCTCGTGCCAGCGCGGGATTGGAAACGCTTCGAGGTCGATATCTTTCTCTACACGATTCTCGAAGATCGGCGCGTCTTTCACGTACTGTGGCTCTAACGGTTGAAAGTTTCTGACCTTGCGGCGCCATGCTTGGATGAATTCCGTGATCCCGACTTTCGGGTCGGTGCCCATCGCCAACGCCAGCCGCTCGATGCCGTCGATCTGGCTACAGAGAACCCGCATGTCCTGGCGCGCGTCGGGAATCTTCTCGAACAGCATCGCCGGCGCGTGCTTGCTGCGCTCGAGAATCATCTCCACCAACCCGCCCATGTCCTTGTCCCAAGGAATGCCTTCGATGCGGTGCAACTGGCCGATCTTTTCGACTTCGTTTAACCAGGCGCGCAGGTCGTGGTTGGCTGGGGTCATTTATTAATTCCTTGTTGCTGAATCGATGCGGGCGCAATGAATTGCGCCCCTACGATTATTGCACAGCCAGTTCTAGCGCGGCGCGGTGCATGACGCCATAAAGATCGACGGAGGCGAGGGCGCAGTATTCTAAGTTATAGCCCTCGCGGGTGTCGGCGTAGCCGTCTTCGAGGATGCGCTGCATCACCAATTTGTTAAAACTGCCGTGCCCCATGACGCCGGCTTCATGTTCTTTCAGATCGGCCTCTTCGTGGGTTGAAAAATAGATCGCTTGCGGTTTGGTAAAGCCGTATTTCTCGGTGAGAGTTTTGAACCATAGGGCGGACCAGTGACCGATAGGTTCTTCGGTCAACATAGAAAACCACCACTCGGCGACGGTTCCTTCCCACATCAGCTGTCGTTTGAAATCGAGAATCGCGCGGGACTCGGGTAGCATCGGCTCACGCAGCACTTGATCTCTCGTCAGTCCCAGCGCTTCAGCCGTCTGAAGCATCACCAGTACGTGCCCGGGTGGCTTGGGATGAATGAACTCATCGGCAATCTTCGATCCTAATGGGCCCATCAGGTCCGGGTGACGCTTAAAGAAGCCGATATGCTTATGGTACGAAACCGAGACCAGAGTGTTGATCTCGACGGTGAAGTTGCCCCAATTCTTGAAAAACAATTTGATCGCCGACATCGGCAAGGTCCCTTCGAGAAACTTGCTCATGAAGGGGCTTTGCGTCACGCGTTCCTTCCAGCGCTGAACGACTTTCCGATTGACCGAATCGATATAAGACTTGGCGTCGGCAGAGCTCATCTTGACGCCAAGCGCCGGGATAATCGTATTCACTAGGTCCGGTAGAGATTGTCGATAAAACCGCTGTCATCGATGCGACGGAGAAAATGGAAATCCCACAGCGCCATCGGATCGGTTTTCTCTGCGGCCTTGTCCTGCTCGATGGCAATTTCGTAGACGTTGCTGATCGCCGGAATCGTCGCATAGGGCTTCGCCTGCAGGATCATTTTCAAGTCGTCGTAAAGATGGGTCGCAGTTTCTTCGTCGAGATCGCCTTCGGCTTTGTATTTGTCTTTGATGATCTTGATCGATTCGGCCCGGTGGGTTTTGAAATAGGCGATGCCCTCGCACATTCCACGCAGCATCTTGTCGACGATGTCAGGATGCTTTTCCGCAAACGGCAGACCGCTGGAAACCGTAGTGAACCACACCATCGGCAAAAATGGCACGTCGATCACTTTGAGCCCGGCGCGTTTTGATAGAATATCCGCGGGCGGCGTGACGAACGCAGCGTCGGCTTCGCCGTCGCGCACGGCTTCCCAATGGAATTTGCCCTTGGCTTTTTCCACCTGGCAATCGTTGAGCAGGCCGGCTTGCTTGATGAAGAGCCAGGTATTCAGACCGGGATGCTTGCCCTTGGTCGCGACTTTCTTGCCCTTCAGGTCGGCAACCTTGTTGATGCCGGAATCGGCGCGCACCACTAAACGGTGATTCAACAGACTGACGGTTTGACCGAGGTAAACCCACTTGTCGCCGGCCGGTCGGCGAATATAGGGAGAAAGATGATTGCCGCCGACAAACTCGACGGTGCCGTTGGCGACGTTCTTGTGAGAGTCCTCCGAAGTAATTTCATAATCATAATTGACTTCGAGGCCGTGCTTGGCCCATGAGCCCGAGTCGTGCACGACGTGCAGGAACGGCAGGTGGCTGTCCGAACGGTAGGGGAAGTTTACTTTGTCCATGATGAATCCTCCTTCTGGCTATTCCAGTCTGTCCTATGCGAACTCGTTCGAGTCGTCAACGACGAATTTACTTGAGCTTGAGTTTAGCGGCCCATTTTTCCCAGATCTCGTCGCGTTTTTCGGCGCTGAACTTGTTTGCAACGGCAAACTTGTCGCGCCAGTGAAATGGTTTGCAAGCGTCGATGAGCATGCGGCTCATGGTGAAATCGCCCCGTTCGCGTTTTTCCGGCGCCAAGCGCGGGTCGAGATCGGTAGTCCAGGATTTCAAAATTTGCACTGACTCGGCCGGATCGACGCGCGTGCATAGCGCCCAGATCACTTGCTTTAGATCCACCGGATCGATGTCGTCATCGACCGCGATGTAATAACGGTACATGCTCGCGCCGGTCTGCATGCCGGCGACCGCCGTCAGCGCCTGCAGCGCTTGGCCCGCATGTCGTTGTCGTAGTGAGACCACTACCATTAACGTGTGGCAGTGGCACCACACGGCTTGGATATCCGAGATGCCGGATTGCTCCAAGTGATCCCAGATGCGCGCGGCGTAGAGCGGAATGCCGTAGCGTTCGGTGATCGGCAGCAATGGCGGATTGCCGAGCAGGATCGGATCGTTGCGATGCAGAATTCGTTTAACGCGGACCACGCATTCTTCTCCGCTGTGGGTATAATAACCCGGCCATTCGCCGAACGGCCCTTCGGCGTGCGTCTCGACTTCGGGCGACGGCATTTCGCCCTCGATCACGATCTCGGATGTTGCCGGAATTGGCAGACCCGTAAACGGCGCGCGGATCACTTCCAGCGGTGCCCCGCGTAACGCACCGGCGTATTCGTATTCGCTGACGCCCGCTTTTGCCGCCGATGGCGCGGCCATCCAAGTGGCGGGCTCGCAGCCGAGCACAATGGCGACAGGGCAGGGGCGGCCGGCTTGCCAATATTTGCGCGCGATTTGCTTGCCGTGCTTGTGTTCGATGATCCAGAGCGTGACGCGGTCCCTGTCGACGACGCAGGAACGATAGGTGCCGACGTTGACCCAGCCGCTGTCGGGGTCTTTCATAATCACCATGTCGCCGGTGCCGATATAGCGCCCGCCGTCATGCTCGTGCCACTTGGGCGTGGGGAAAATTCCTAGATCGATGCGCTCGCCTTCGAGGATGTTTTCGGTAATCGGCCCCAATGAAACTTCCACCGGCGCGAACGGTCTGAGATCGCGAGTCTTATTGCGCCAGGTTTTGAGAATCTCCAACTTCGGAACGTCGGTCGGCAAGCCGAGCGCGAGCGCGAAGCGGCGCGGGCTGGCGAGCACGTTGGTGGCGATGCGAAAGCCGCGCGGATAGTCGACGATGTTGTCGAAAACCAGCAGCGGCCCGTCTTGTTCGGCCATCAATTCGGTTAGGCAGCCGATTTCGAGGTTCCAATGCGCGCCGTCGATGTTCTTTACTTCGCCGATGCGCGCGGCGCCATCGATGAAAGCTCTTAAGTCAGCAAACGCCATGTGTTTTGCTCGTTGGCGGTTGGCTTCGTAATCACGTGTCATTCTGAGGCCCTTCGACGTTCTCAGGATAAACTCCGCCGAAGAATCTCGATGCCATGCGCGACCCTTCGCTCTCGCTCAGGGTGACAGCAAATAGTTACGGACAGCTAAGTTTGAAATCACGGCTTGATTTGTCCCGAAGAGTTATTCGCGTATCTCCTCCCGAAAGAACCCCAACGCCTCGATGGCGGGGCGATCGTTGATCGAAAACAAAATCGCCGGCTCGCGGGAATTGTTCTCGTGCGCGTGCCACATCCACAGCGGCACTACGAATGAATCGCCCTGTTCCCATGCGAACTTTTCATCGCCGATCCAAGTCGTGCCTGAGCCGCGAAAGGCGTGGTAGATCACGCTGTAGGTATGGCGGTGCGAACGGCTTTTTTCTCCGGGTCGAAACATTTGAACTTCGCAATTCATCGTCGGTAGCGTGGCGCCGCCGCTGAGTGGGTCGGAATACCGCAGCAGGATGCCGTCAAACGGATCGCCGGGTGCTTCGGCGCCAGACTCGAAAGCTTTCTCCGTGTCCTTCCATGGGTAACGATAGGGGGGACGATTGCGCGTCGCCTTCGGTGCCGGCGTATTTTGCGGCCGCAAGACACTGTACGGTTTTCTTGACCAACCGACCGGCTTGGTTACGGGTTGCTGTGGCTCATGATACGGATTGCCGAATCCTGCTTGGTAGTAGTGCAACATCGGTCCGTCGGCTCCGTCGAGCCAAATGATCGGCGTGTCGCCTGGGTTGATATGATCGTGCCAAGTCCAACTTGGAGTCGTGATCAAATCGCCGGGTTCCATCGGCAGCGGCTCGCCTTCGACGACGGTCGCGGCGCCGTCGCCTTCGACGACAAAGCGGATCGCGCCCATGGTATGGCGATGCGCGGGCGCGAATTCCCCGGGGCGCACCATTTGTGCGCCATTAAAAGCGTGTGGGCCGTGCCTAACTTCAATTCCGGGTGCTGGTAGCCGATGAATCGCCGGAAGGCATCTTCAGGGCGAATGAACTCAGCGGCTTGATCGAGCGCTAGCCGAATCTCGGGCCACTTCCAAAGAAACGGCCGATAACTCGGCTCCGGCTCACGAAAGCCGGTGCTGGTATTCGGGATCGTCCAGTAGCCGATCAGGTTCTGCTCTTTGAGTTTTTGGTTCAATTTTTCGAGTGACGTAGTACCTCCCAAAGCGGGCGTTACATTCTGTGCCAACGGGGAACCTAATTGTTCTCCCCGCCCGCTAGTGCGTTGCCGCATAACAGCCGTCCATGAACATCTTATTTAAATCCGCCGGCGTCACGGCGCAGTATTCCGCCGAGTAGCCGGGCCGCTCATTGATGCCCTCTTGCAACAGCCTGACGAGAACCGTTTGGGTCACCGCGCCATGGGACTTGCGATCCAAGTGATCCATGGTGTCGGCTTCATGGTGCTTGGAGAAATAACTCGCTTCCGCCGTGGTAAGGCCGTAGTGCGCGGTCAGCGCTTTAAAAAAATCCAAGCAGGAATTGCCGAACGGATGCTCCCATAAAACCGAGAACCAATACTCTTGAATCTGGCCGTCGTTGATCAGGGTGCGATGAAAGTCCGGCAGTGCGCGGCATTCCGGCAGCATCGGCGAGAGCAGAACTTCCTCTTTGCTCAGGCCCAGGGCTTTGCCCGTGCTGATCAGGATCTGTATATGCCCCGGCGGGCACGGGTGGCCAAATTCATCGAGCACTTTTTGCGTGTAGACTTCCATCAGGTCGACGTTTTTGACGAAAAACCACAGGTGCTTGTAAAAGGCCGTCGTGTAAATCGAATTGATTACGGGAACGAAAGAGCCCCAGTTTCTGTAGAAAAGTTGGAGGGTTTCCTTTTTGAGTTTGCCTTCGCGCAACTCGTCCATGAACCGCGTCTTATCGACCGTGGTTTTCCAGCGCTGGTCGCATTTCGCCGCGAGCTCGGCGATGAATTCCTGAGCCTGGCTCTCGTTCAACTTTAACATTCCCAAGACCTCGACATCAGCAGGTTAAAACGATCCTTTCACCTGCATAGTGCACGGTCTCCTGGCTGTCAAGGTGCGTGAGCAGCGCTTGCTGAATACACGAAAGCTGGGGTAATATTAGACAATTTTTCAAGGAGGTTTCTTATGGATGTTGTCAATCTCGACGAAATGATCAAAACGGCGAAGCGCAAGATCGACTTATTCGGCGCCGGTAACTTCCGTTCTTGGATGCTTTACTTTGTTCCGGGCGATGGCACCGACATGCATTACCACAACAATCCGGAGACTTTTCTCGTTCTTGCAGGCAGTGGAGTCGTCAAAGGCCTGAAAGGCGAGGAACGCCCGATCCGGCAAAACGAGGTCCTCTTCTTAGAACCGAAAGACTATTATCAGATCACCAATACGGGCACGGAGCCGCTGGTTCTTTTCGGCAACCGCTCGGAAGCCTTTGGCGGCCCCCACATCAAGGCGGACGGGTCCGATCGAAACGCTCAGGCGTAGCTAAGGGCGCCTGAAAGCAAAGCGGCAGGTCGATTGACTTCCCAGCATCGAGTGATTACTTTTAAGGTCTAGCTTCTTGTAAAACCGAGGATTTCTTCATGCCTATCTACGAATACCAATGCCAAAAATGCGGCACCTTCGAAGCCACCCAGAGAATCACCGAAAAGGCCCTGGCAAAATGCCCCACCTGTAAAGGAAAGGTGAAAAAGCTGATCTCGAACACCTCGTTCCAGCTCAAAGGAACCGGCTGGTACGTCACGGACTACGCGCGTAAGGGCCAGAATGGGGAGAGTAAAGGCGACAGCAAGAGCGAAGGCAAAAGCGACAGCAAGAGTGAAAGCAGCTCGAAGCCAGCGTCTGACACTAAAACGGAGTCCAAAAAGAGCGAAAGTTCTTCGACCAGCGGCGACAAACCGACTTCCACAAGCACGGCGTCAACCTAACCCACTTTATAAATTCCAGCGGGATCAATTAACGGCGCCTCGGGCGCCGTTTTCATTTCTTCAACGTCCAACAAGCGCCAAAAATCTTCAACAATAGCTCTGGACCTGAATGCGGTTTTTCGCTATAGGTGAATCAATCAAAACAATTGCGAAGGAGGATTTTTTAAATGGCTCAGACCGTAGACAATATTGTTGATCCCAATGACTCCAGCTTAACATCGGAAATGGTGCAATTCCCCGGTCCGGCGGGGAACGTCAGTGCCTATGTCTCGCGCCCGAAGGACGGAAAGAATCTCGGGACAGTGGTTGTGATCCACGAGAATCGGGGACTTGTGGGCCACATTAAAGATGTGGCGCGGCATTTCGCTAAGGATGGCTTCGCGGCGATCGCTGTGGACTGCATGGGTCGCATCGGCGGCAGTGACAAATGGAACGGCAGCGATGAAGCCACCAAAGAAATTCAGAAAGTAAACGGCACCATGGTGGCCGAGGATTTGACAGCAGCCGTGGCATATATGAAAAAGCAAAACTACGTCAACGGCAAAGTCGGTGTGGTCGGCTATTGTTGGGGCGGCGGTCAATCGCTGAATTTTGCCACGAAAAATAAAGATCTGAACGCCGCCGTGGTCTATTACGGCCGTAACCCCGATCCGCTCGATTCCGTGAACAATATTCCTTGCCCGGTAATGGGCAACTATGCCGAAGACGATGCGAACATCATGCCCGGAGTCGAACCCTTGAAAGCGGCGATGGCCAAAGCGGGCAAGAGCATCGATGTGAAAGTATACCCAGGTGCGAAGCACGCCTTCAACAACAACACCAATGCCGACCGCTATAATCCCGAGGCGGCAAAGGATGCTTGGGGACGCACCGTCAATTTCTTTAAGGGCAATTTAGCTTAAGCGAAGATTTGTCGGACGAGTGAAAGCGGCATGCCGCTCTGCTACCAACGGCAGGGTTGCATGCCGTTTTTTTTATTTGTTGTCAGCTAATTCGGGGCGCTGGCCGATTCCCATGCGGGCGACTTCAGGTGTAATAACATAGGGTCCCTGGGTGGTATCGCGCCAGATCTGTTGCGTCAATTCCGCATTGCCGCCGGTGACTACGTAGGAAAGTGCGCCGCTTAAAGCCCCTATCGCAACGACGATTGCTTTAACTGGAAGAAACCACATATTCCCAGCGGTCACGCCGACGGCGACTCCGGCTTTTTCGATGGCATCTTCGGCGCGAAGCAGCGCAGGCGTTATTAATGTAATCGTCAAGACGACACCAGCAGCCGTAGCAGAATATTTCACCCGGTTATCTCCTTAAAAAAATACTCGAACGAATCGCGTCGACGCCGTGAGTCGGATTCCAATCGCGGCGCACGCCGAAATAGTAGCAGCAGGCGTCGTTATCGAGGTCGTTGTTGAAGCAGCGCAGTTGTCCATCTTGAAAGCGCACTCGGGCAAGGCAAGTACCGCCCGGAATCGACGAAGTCATCACTTCCGTAACGACGCCGATGCCCCATTCTTCGTAGCGCAGGTGATTGACTTCGTCGCCGACGCGCAAATAGAGCCGCTTACCTTCACCCAGGTTACGCGATTTTTCGATGCGGCGATTAAAATGCTTGAGCGTCAGCGCGACGTCTGGGGATGAAATTCTAGGACGCTTCTGCGACGCCGCTTCGGCCTTGGCGACTAACTGGCGCGAGTTCTTTTTTTCTCCGGACTCGCGCTTGCTTTTGTTCTTACTTTTACGCACAAAAACCCCTTCGTTAAGAAAGCAATCGCTCCCGCATCTGGTTGTGGCAGCACGCTCATAATCACCGATCTCACTGGCCTTAGTCAAGTACTTCACGGACTGTTTTTGGGTTTTAAGGGGCGGCCAGTTTCACTGCCCGATTAGCGCCGATTTAAACCCTTCTAAACACCCAAAAAAGCAAGGACAGCCTCGGCCAATTTCACTGGATTGTCCTGATGCACCATGTGGCCCGCGTGATCGATGGCGATCCGACGCTGGTTCGCGATGGCGTCGTAGCGTTCCTGTTTGTCGGTGCGCCGAGTCTGGCGACTCTCGCTACCGTCGACGATCAGAACCGGGCATTGGATGCGCCGAAAAAACTCGACCGCTTGCGCGGTATAGAATGGCTGCGGCGCAGCGGTGCGGTGCAGCGGATCGAATTTCCAGATCCATTTGCCTTTGTCGTTTTGCTTCATTCCGGCCCGCGCTAAGTCTAACGCTTGCTCCGGCGTCAAGCGCGGGTTGGTTTGCTGCAACTGCCCGGCGCCGGCGGCAATGTTGGTATACTCGCGAAAATGGCGGCGCCCGCGCTCCCGCACTTCCGTAATCCAGTTCTTCATCCGCGGCGGCGCATCGGAAAAGTCCATGCCCGCGGGACCGACTCCTTCGATAAGCACAAGGTTGTCAATTCGCTCGGGAAAACTTCCACTATAAAGAAATGCAATCGTGCCGCCCATGGAATGGCCGATCAGATGAAATTGCTTGACGCCTAAGGATTGGATGACACAATCAAGATCGAACAGATAGTCAGGAAAATGATAATAGCCGCCTGCTCCCACCCAGTCGCTGTCGCCATGGCCGCGGCAATCGGGAGCGATGATTCGAACCGGTTGCCGCGCTCTCTTCTCTAACTCCGCCGCGAAAAATTTCCAGCTATGCGCCTGATCGAGAAAGCCATGCACGAGAACGAGGAGTGTTCCGAACGGCTCGCCCCATTCGAGATAATGGATCGCCAAACCCTGCGAATCGACAATCTGATGCCGCGGTTCGGTCATCGGCTAAGTTTGGCGGATCGGCACTTCGACGAAGTCTTTGTCTTCATCGGACCAGGAGAATCCTTTGATTTTGGCAACCGCGCGATTATAGACCGATACGACGATTTGCCGGGCGTCGGGATAAGTCGGTTCCCCGAAAGGGGTGGCGCCTTCCCGATCCTCCGCGGAAAAGTATGCTTCATGGTTAGGATGGGAATGATAAAATGCCTTGAGCTGGAAACCAATTTTCTCCGCTTCGAGAATCTTTGACTCCAGTTCCATTTCATCGAGAGTATAAGCAATCGTTGCATTACGCGGATATCGTTCCGGATCCTCCGCGTGCCGCGCGTTTTGCATATTTTTCAGCCGG
>Ga0193716_1000940_pt1 | contig 17309 bp, 19 predicted proteins | sample U2c1metaG_FD_145901 | JGI IMG/M metagenome (GOLD analysis project Ga0193716, IMG submission 145901) | Soil microbial communities from a riparian zone of the East river system, Colorado, United States - U2c1 | ecosystem: Environmental > Terrestrial > Soil > Riparian zone | place: USA: East River...
ACAAGATGGTCGGTGAGCTGATCGAGTTGTCCCGGCTGCAGGGCGCCGAGCCGTTGCCCGATCTCGAAGACGTCGACGTGGATACCGTTGTCGCCGAAGCGCTTTCCCGCTACAAGCTGGCCGCCGACAACGCCGACATCGCGATCACCACCGACGCACCGACCGGGTACCGCGTGCTTGGCGATCAGCCGTTGTTGGCAACCGCCATCGCGAACCTGGTCTCCAACGCCATCGCGTACTCGCCAGACGGGTCCTCGGTGTCGATCAGCAGGCGCAGGCGTGGTGACAACGTCGAGATCGGCGTGACCGACCGTGGCATCGGCATTGCGCGGGCCGACCAGGAGCGGGTGTTCGAACGATTCTTCCGCGTCGACAAGGCGCGGTCCCGGGCCACGGGTGGCACGGGACTCGGATTGGCCATCGTCAAACACGTCGCGGCCAATCACAACGGATCCATCCGGCTGTGGAGTCAGCCGGGCACCGGGTCGACCTTCACCTTGTCGATTCCGGCCTACCCCTACACCGATGACGACCAAGATCATCGAGACGAACGAGAGGACTAGCCATCAGATGACCAGCGTGCTGATCGTTGAGGATGAGGAGTCCCTGGCCGATCCATTGGCATTTCTGCTTCGCAAGGAGGGATTCGAGGCGACGGTCGTCTCCGACGGACCTTCGGCGTTGGCCGAATTCGAGCGGGCGGGTGCCGACATCGTGTTGCTCGACCTCATGCTGCCGGGGATGAGTGGGACCGACGTGTGCAAGCAACTGCGCTCGCGGTCGAGCGTGCCGGTGATCATGGTCACCGCGCGAGACAGCGAGATCGACAAGGTGGTCGGGCTGGAACTCGGCGCGGACGACTACGTCACCAAGCCGTACTCGGCGCGGGAGCTGATCGCCCGCATCAGGGCGGTGCTGCGCCGTGGCATCGACAACGACGACGCGGGGACCGCCGACGGGGTGCTCGAGGCCGGCCCGGTGCGGATGGACGTCGAGCGGCACATCGTGTCGGTAAACAGTGAGCCGATCACGTTGCCGCTCAAGGAGTTCGACCTCCTCGAGTACCTGATGCGCAACAGCGGCAGGGTGCTGACCCGCGGTCAGCTCATCGACCGGGTCTGGGGCGCTGACTACGTCGGCGACACCAAGACGCTCGACGTGCACGTCAAGCGTCTGCGCTCGAAGATCGAGGCCGACCCGGCCAATCCGGTGCACCTGGTCACGGTGCGCGGGCTCGGCTACAAGCTGGAGGGCTGAGCCGGCCGCGGTTACTTCGCGGCGCGCGTGGCGGGGTGCACCGCGATCAAACCAAGGGAGCTGCGTCGCTTGCACATCGCGGCCAGCTCGGCGTACGCCTTGTCGCCGAGCAATTCGGTGAGCTCAGGGCCGTAGGACTGCCACACCTGGCGGGATCCGGTGTGCGCCGCAGGGTCACCTGTGCAGTACCAGTGCAGGTCTGACCCGCCTTCGCCCCAGCCACGCCGGTCGTACTCGGTGATGGTGGTCTTGAGGATGTCCGTGCCGTCGGGTCGTGTCACCCATTCCTGACTGCGCCGGATCGGCAGCTGCCAGCACACGTCCGGTTTCATCGTCAGCGGCTCAACGCCCAGCTTGAGCGCCTTGCTGTGCAGCGCACAGCCGATACCGCCCGCGAAACCGGGCCGGTTCAGAAAGATGCAGGCGCCCTTGTACTTTCGCGTCCGATAATTCGGCTTGCCGTCGTACTCGTCCATTTCGAGATAGCCCTTGCGGCCAAGGCCCTTCTCGCGGTACTGCCAGTCCTCGGCCGTCAGCTGCTTGGTGCAGTCGTCGAGCTTGGCGATGTCGTCGTCGTCGGAGAGGAACGCGCCATGCGAGCAACAGCCGTCGTCCGGCCTGCCCGCGACCGTGCCCTGGCACGCCGGCGTGCCGAACACGCACGTCCACCGCGACAACAGCCACGTCATGTCGGCAGCGATCAGATGTTCTGGATTGTTGGGGTCATAGAACTCAACCCATTCGCGGGCGAAGTCGAGTTCGACTTCCCCCCGGTGCGATCCGCTCACGGAATACAACGGTAGACCGGATAGCGTGGGTCTCGTGCGATTGGGCGTGCTCGACGTGGGTAGCAACACGGTTCATCTGTTGGTGGTCGACGCGCGTCGTGGTGGACACCCGACGCCGATGAGTTCCACCAAGGCATCCCTGCGGCTGGCCGAGGCGATCGACTCCTCGGGCAAGCTGACGCGCAAGGGCGCCGACAAGCTGGTCGAAACCATCGACGAGTTCGCAAAGATCGCAGGCAGTTCGGGCTGCGCGGAACTGATGGCCTTCGCGACGTCGGCCGTGCGCGACGCCAAGAACTCCGACGAAGTTCTCGCGAGGGTGCGCGCGGAGACCGGCGTTGCACTCAAGGTGCTCAGCGGGGTCGACGAGTCTCGGCTGACCTTCCTCGCGGTGCGCCGCTGGTACGGCTGGAGTCCGGGCCGGATCATCAACATCGACATCGGCGGCGGTTCGCTGGAACTGTCGAGCGGCGTCGACGAGGAGCCCGAAGTGGCGCTGTCGCTGCCGCTCGGGGCGGGCCGGCTCACCCGCGAGTGGCTGCCCGAGGACCCGCCGGGGCGGCGCCGCGTTGCGATGTTGCGCGACTGGCTGGCCACTGAGATGGCCGACGCAGGAGCCAGGGTGCTGGATGCCGGTGCGCCGGACCTGACCGTGGCGACCTCGAAGACGTTCCGGTCGTTGGCGCGACTCACTGGTGCGGCGCCTTCTGGCGCGGGACCGCGGGTGAAGAGGACACTGACAGCAGCCGGCTTGCGGCAGCTCATAGCTTTCATCTCTAGGATGACCGCGACCGACCGAGCTGAACTGGAAGGGGTGAGCGCCGAACGGGCGCCACAGATCGTCGCAGGCGCGTTGGTGGCCGAGGCGAGCATGCGGGCACTTGCTATCGATACGGTAGACATTTGCCCCTGGGCGTTGCGAGAGGGGCTGATTTTGCGGAAACTCGACAGTGAGGCCGACGGAACCGCCTTGATGGAGACATCCGCAGGCTTAGCCAGGGCCAGGGACACACGATGACACAATCACACGACGACCACAGCAGCACCCGACCGATCTCGGTCGCCGAGTTGCTGGCCAAGAACGGGACCATCGGGTCCCCGCCGGTTGGTGGCCGACGCCGCCGTCGGCGCGGCAACACTGACTCGGTGACCGTCGCCGAATTGACCGGCGAGATCCCCATCGTGACGGATCCCACAGACGTCGAGGAATCCGACGACGTCGAGGTCGCCGAGGCTGGCCACACCGACGCACGCCAAACCGAGGCCGACGTTCCGGCTCCCACCACGCAGGCTCCAACGAACGGGGTCGTCGAGCACGCGCCCGAAACCCTGCCTGCCGAGGCCGACTACGTCGCGCACCTCGAGCAGCGTGACGCCGACCCCGAACCGCTGGACTTCGCCCCGCCGCCCCGGCGTCCGAAGGCACCCCCGCGCACCGCGTTCTCCGCCCCGGCCGGTGGCGCCGAGCAGATGAGCCCGGACCCCCTCGTCGACGACGACGAGGATTCCGACGACGACCTCGGACTGCTCGACATCGACGACGTCCCGGAATCCACCTACGACGTCGAGGCCCCTTCGCTCGACGTCGCACCCAACGGCGTCGAGGCGCCAGCCCGGCCGTCCTACCTGCGGTCGGGCGCCGACACCCTATTCGGCGGCCAGTCGGTGGCCGACGACCTGGCCCGTCGGGGACGGCAGCCGGGCCCGGAGGACATCGACCTCGGCGACGAGGACGACGAGTTCGTCGCCGTCGCCGCGACGGAAACCACCGAGTCGCGGGGTTCGTCGTTCCTGCGAGGCGTCTGGGTGGTCGGCCAGTGCATCCTCGCCGTCGCCTTCGGCGCCGGCCTGTTCATCGCGTTCGACCAGCTGTGGAAGTGGAACAGCATCGTCGCTCTGGTGCTGGCGGTGTTGGTCATCCTCGGCCTGGTGGTTGGGGTGCGGGTGGTGCGCAAGACCGAGGACATCGGCAGCACGTTGATCGCGGTAGCAGTAGGCGCGATGGTCACACTCGGACCCCTGGCGCTGCTGCAAGCGCACTGACGCATCACAATCAACAACCGTGCGCCCTGCCATCAAGGTTGGTCTTTCCACGGCCTCGGTCTATCCGCTGAGGACCGAGGCGGCCTTCGAATACGCCGCACGACTGGGCTACGACGGCGTCGAACTGATGGTGTGGGCGGAATCGGTCAGCCAGGACGTAGATGCTGTTGCTGCCATCTCCGCTCGCTACGACATGCCCGTGCTGAGCGTGCACGCGCCGTGCCTGCTGATCTCCCAACGGGTCTGGGGTGCCAATCCGATCTCCAAGCTGGAGCGCAGCGTGCGCGCCGCCGAGCAGCTCGGCGCCCAGACGGTGGTGGTGCATCCGCCGTTCCGGTGGCAGCGTCGCTACGCCGAGGGGTTCGCCGAACAGGTCGCCGAGCTCGAGTCCGGCAGCGCGGTGATGGTCGCGGTGGAGAACATGTTCCCGTTCCGCGCCGACCGCTTCTTCGGGACCGGCACACCGTCCATCGAGCGGATGCGCAAGCGCGGCGGCACCCCTGGTGTGGCCATCTCGGCGTTCGCCCCGTCGTACGACCCGCTGGACGGCGAGCACGCGCACTACACGCTCGACCTGTCGCATTCGGCCACGGCGGGCACCGACGCCATCGACATGGCCAAGCGGATGGGTGAGGGGCTCGTGCACCTGCATCTCTGCGACGGCAGTGGCGCGGCGACCGACGAGCATCTGGTGCCCGGTCGCGGCACGCAGCCCACGGAGGAGATCTGCCAGATGCTGGCCGCGGGCGACTTCTCAGGACACGTGATCCTGGAGGTGACCACCTCGCGAGCGCGCAATGCCGCCGAGCGGGAGGAACTGCTGACCGAGTCGCTCGAGTTCGCTCGCGCGAACCTGCTGCGGTGATGAGCGCCCACATGGACGATTCCACCCTGTTCACCGATGCCATGAGACTCACCCCGGTGTCGTCCGACGACCCGGTGAGCGTCTTTGACGGCGCGATCAACCAGCACTGGACGATCGGGCCGAAGGTGCACGGCGGCGCGATGCTTGCGTTGTGCGCCAAGGCGGCCCGTCTGGCGTTCGGCGGGGACGCCGGGCCGGTCGAGCCGATCGCCGTGACGGGGAACTTCCTGTGGGCACCTGATCCCGGGCCGATGCGGCTGGTGGCCACCGTGCGCAAGAGGGGGCGCCGCGTCAGCCTCGTCGACGTCGAGCTGCACCAGGGCGAGCGCATTGCGGTGCGGTCGTCGGTGACCCTCGGCGACCCCGAGCACCACGTCCCGCCGCTGCTGTCGTTCAACCCGGTGGTGCCGCTGATGACGCCGGAGCCGCCGCCGGGTCTGGCACCGATCGGACCGGGGCATCCGATGGCCGACATCGTGCACCTGGCCCACGGCTGCGACATCCGGCCCGCGCTGCACACACTCGGACCGCGTTCCGACGGCGGCCCGCCCGTCTTCGAGTACTGGGTGCGGCCCAAGGGTGTGGCACCGGACGTGCTCTTCGCGCTGCTGTGTGGCGACGTGTCGGCTCCGGTGACGTTCGCCGTGGGTCGCTCCGGCTGGGCGCCCACGGTGCAGCTGACGGCCTATCTACGGGCCATGCCCGCCGACGGGTGGCTGCGCGTCATGTGCACCGCCGTACAGATCGGTCAGGACTGGTTCGACGAAGACCACATCGTCGTCGACTGCGAGGGCCGAATCATCGTGCAGTCGCGTCAACTCGCCATGGTGCCGCCGCCCGCGCAGTAGCCCTCGGCGACATGCAATGCTTTGGCCCATGGCCAGAATTGCGATCATCGGGGGCGGACACATCGGGGAGGCGCTGCTGTCCGGGCTGCTGCGCGCCGGCAGGCAGACCAAGGATCTGGTGATCGCCGAGAAGGATCCCGCCCGCGCCAAGGAACTGGCCGAGAAGTACTCGATACAGGTCTCTTCGGTCCGCGACGCGGCCGAGAATGCCGGCTACGTCATCGTCGCCGTCAAGCCCAGCGACGTCGAGGGAGTGGTCGGCCAGCTCGCGGAGGCGGTATCGGGGGCCGACAACGACAGCGTCGAGCAGGTCTTCGTGACGGTGGCCGCCGGGGTGACGACGGCCTACTACCAGTCCAAGCTGCCCGCGGGGGCGCCCGTCATCCGGGTGATGCCCAATGCGCCGATGGTGGTCGGTGGAGGCGTCAGCGCCGTGGCCGCAGGTAGCTTCTCCACCGCCGAGCAACTCAAGGACGTGGTGTCGATCTTCGACGCCGTCGGTGGCGTGCTGACCGTGCCAGAGGCCCAACTCGACGCCGTCACGGCGCTGTCGGGCTCGGGTCCCGCGTACTTCTTCCTGATGGTCGAGGCGCTCATCGACGCCGGCGTTGCCGAGGGCCTGTCGCGTTCGGTGGCGACCGACTTGGTGTCTCAGACCATGGCTGGTTCGGCGGCGATGCTGCTGGAGAGCCTCGACCGGCAGCAGCCGGAGGGTGCGGCCGCAATGGGCGCCGGGATCGACACCAGCGCCGCACAACTTCGCGCGACCGTGACGTCGCCGGGTGGCACCACCGCCGCTGGTCTGCGCGAACTCGAGCGTGGGGGTCTGCGGGCCGCGGTTGCCAACGCTGTGAGTGCGGCGAAAACACGCTCTGAGCAGCTCGGAATTACATCAGAGTAGTTCAGGAATTTATAACTGATTAGCCCACACCCGTCGCAATAACCCCATTGGCCACGCTATTCTCCTCAGGGTATGCACGCGTTGGTGCCAGCGGTGGGGAAGCCGCTGGAACTGGCCGGGCCTGATTGATTGGGTTGCGATGACGTCTATGAACGGGCCATCGGCACGGGATTCGGCTGGCGGTAAAGCGGCGCGTGATGCCGCGGCCAGCGAAGGTCAACCGCCACGAGCTCAATTTCTCACCGTCGCCGAAGTGGCGAGCCTGATGAGGGTAAGCAAGATGACGGTGTATCGATTGGTTCACAACGGCGAGCTGCCTGCCGTTCGGGTGGGCCGGTCGTTCCGCGTGCACGCCAAGGCGGTGCACGACCTGCTCGAGACGTCGTACTTCGACGCCGGCTAGACCCTCGCGAACCAGAGGCGTTTTCGTTCCACCGACGTCGGCCGGTAGGGTAACCAGGTCGAGGCCAGCGTGGTCCGGAGTGGCTAGGTAGTGGAGTAAATGGGTTCAGTCATCAAGAAGCGACGTAAGCGCATGTCGAAGAAGAAGCACCGCAAGTTGCTTCGTCGCACTCGGGTGCAGCGCAGAAAACTCGGCAAGTAGCCTTCGCCTCCAGCCGATAGGCTGACCGGATGGACGTCACGGGTCGGCCGCCGAACGGCGGGAATTCTGGGGCGGGCTCTGACTTCCAGGACACCGTGCACTACCCCAAGGTGGTGCTGGTTACCGGCGCATGCCGGTTCCTCGGTGGATACCTGACAGCCAGGCTCGCCCAGAATCCGCTGATCAACCACGTCATCGCCGTGGATGCCATCGCGCCGAGCAAGGACCTGCTGCGTCGGATGGGCCGCGCCGAGTTCGTCAGGGCGGACATCCGAAACCCGTTCATCGCCAAGGTGATCCGCAACGGAGACGTCGACACAGTCGTGCACGCCGCTGCTGCGTCCTATGCACCGCGTGCCGGTGGCAGGGTGGCGCTCAAGGAACAGAACGTGATGGGCGCGATGCAGCTCTTCGCGGCGTGCCAGAAGGCACCATCGGTGCGCCGCGTGGTGCTCAAGTCCACCTCCGAGGTCTACGGCTCGAGCCCGCGCGACCCGGTGCTGTTCACCGAGGCAGGCACTGCACGCAGGCCACCTGCGGAGGGCTTCGCCCGCGACAGCATCGACATCGAGAGCTACGCGCGCGGTCTGGCCAGGCGACGGCCGGACATCGCGGTCTCGATCTTGCGGTTGGCCAACATGATCGGCCCCGCCATGGACACCGCACTGTCCCGGTATCTCGCGGGCCCGGTGGTGCCGTCCGTCCTTGGACACGACGCGCGCTTGCAGCTGTTGCACGAGCAGGATGCGCTCGGCGTGCTCGAGCGGGCGACCATGGCAGGCCGCGCAGGCACCTTCAACGTCGGCGCGTCGGGGATCATCATGATGTCTCAGGCCATCCGCCGGTCGGGCCGGGTTCCGCTGCCGGTGCCGAGATCCGCACTGGCCGCTGTGGATTCGCTGAGGCGCGCAACTCGCTACACTGAACTCGACCGTGAGCAGTTGAACTACCTGAGTTACGGCCGGGTGATGGACACGGCGCGGATGCGCAAGGATCTTGGTTATAGCCCGAAGTGGACGACCGCGGAGGCTTTTGACGATTACGTCCGCGGTCGTGGATTGACGCCGATCATCGACCCGCGATGGGTACTCTCTGTGGAGAATCGCGCGGTGGCGGCGGCGCAACGTTGGGGACGATAGATAAAACTCATTTGGGCGGGGAGAGGGTAACGACGTGGCGGGTGATTCAAAAGCGAAAGTGATTCCGCTGCACTCGAATTCGAGCCGTGCATCGGCTCAGCGACGGGCAGCTGCACGGGCCGACGGCGCGCGCAGGCATCCCTCGCTATTGGAGGACCCGGGAACGCGTGCCTCGGCTGAACAGATGGCCGCGGTGGTTCGGGAGATCGACCAGCGTCGCGGTTCGGTGTCGGGTTCCTCGACGGCCGACGACACCCCCAACGAGTTGGCGCAGCGCGTCGCGGCGATCGCCGAATTCGTGCGCAAGCGGATGTCGGGCGACTACACCGTCGACGAGTTCGGCTTCGACTCCCACCTCAACGAGGCAATCTTCTTGCCTTTGCTGAGGGTCTTCTTCAAGTCGTGGTTCCGGGTCGAGGTAAGCGGTATCGAGAACCTGCCCGACACCGGTGCAGCACTCATCGTGGCCAACCACGCCGGCGTCTTGCCGTTCGACGGATTGATGACGTCGGTGGCGGTGCACGACGAGCATCCCGCGCACCGCGACCTTCGCCTGCTGGCCGCCGACATGGTGTTCGACATGCCGGTGTTCGGCCAGGCCGCGCGCAAGGCCGGGCACACCATGGCCTGCACCGCCGACGCGCACCGGCTGCTGGCCGCGGGCGAGCTGACCGCCGTGTTCCCCGAGGGTTACAAGGGTCTTGGCAAGCCGTTCCGCGACCGCTACAAGCTGCAGCGGTTCGGCCGCGGCGGTTTCGTCGCGGCAGCGCTGCGGGCGAAGGCGCCCATCGTGCCGTGCTCGATCGTGGGCTCGGAGGAGATCTATCCGATGATCGCCGACGTCAAGCTGCTGGCCAGGCTGTTGGGCTTGCCCTACTTCCCGGTGACGCCGCTGTTCCCGTTGGCGGGCCCGGCAGGGTTGATCCCGATGCCGTCCAAGTGGCACATCCAGTTTGGCGAACCGATTCACACCGAGGACTACGACGAGTCGGCGGCCGACGACCCGATGATCACGTTCGAGTTGACCGACCAGGTTCGCGAGACCATCCAGCAAACCCTGTACCAGCTGCTCGCCAACCGCAGGAACGCGTTCCTCGGCTGACCGCTACTTGGCGCCTGCCGAGGTTTGCTTGGCAATCATTCTGGCGACGGCCGCGTCGCGTGCAGCCGCGATCTGAGCGGTGACTTCTTCGGTCTCGTCCGGGTGCGAGGCCTCGCCGAGAATCGTCACGATGCTGGTCAGCACCGGGTTGCCGTCATCGTCGGTGACCTCGCCGCGGACCTCGGTGAGGATGGCGCCGTGCGACTCGATCACCGAATCGAGGTAGGAGTCGAACCACAGCTTGTCACCGGCGACGATCGGCCGGTGGAAGACCAGCTTCTGGTCGCGGTGCAGCACGCGCTCCATGTCGACGGGCACGTCGAACTGGTTGAAGATCTCCTCCTGCACGCGGCGTCCGGCGACCGCGACGAACGTCAATGACGCGATCAGCGAGTCGTAGCCACATTCGGCGGCGGCTTCCTCGGAGTAATGGGCGGGATGTTCGTCCTTCACCGCACGCGCGAACTCGCGAACCTTCTCGCGGTCGACCTCGAAGTAGTCCGGGTACCGGAAATGGGTACCAATGATGTCTTCGGCGATGCTCATAGTCGGATTGCTCCCCACTCGTGCTTCCGTCGCGTGGAAGCGGCGCTGAGCCTATCAGCGAATACCCCGTCGCTGCGCTCGCCTGACCGTTTACTCAGCGGCCACCTTGACGACGGGAAACCACCGCGGCCAGCGCGCCACCGAGCGCACCGAGAGCGAGCGCCGACGGCACGCCGACCCTTGCGGCCTTGCGGGCGGTGCGGAAGTCGCGAATCTCCCAGCCCCGCTCGCGGGCCAGGTCGCGCAGGGCGGCGTCGGGATTGATCGCGACGGCCGTGCCGACCAATGACAGCATCGGCACGTCGTTGAAGCTGTCGGAGTATGCGGTGCAGCGCCGCAGGTTGAGGCCTTCGCGGATGGCCAGCGACCGCACCGCGTGAGCCTTGCCTGCGCCGTGCAGGATCTCGCCGACCAGCCGGCCCGTGAACACGCCGTCGACCGACTCGGCGACCGTGCCAAGTGCACCGGTCAGGCCGAGCTTGCGGGCGATCGTCGCGGCCAGCTCGTAGGGCGTCGCGGTGACCAGCCAGACCTGCTGGCCCGCGTCGAGGTGCATCTGGGCGAGTGCGCGGGTGCCCGACCAGATCTTGTCGGCGATGATCTCGTCGTAGATCTCCTCGCCGACGGACTCGAGCTCCGCGGTCTCGCGGCCTTCGATGAAGGCCAGCGCCTTGCGCCTGCCCTCGGCCACGTCGTCGCTGTTCTCCTTGCCGGTGAGCTGAAACTTGGCCTGCGCATAAGCAAACCGAGTCAAATCTCCATACGTGAAGTACTTCCGTGCGGCCAGGCCGCGGGCGAAGTGCACCAGCGACGAGCCCTGCACCAAGGTGTTGTCGACGTCGAAGAACGCGGCGGCCGTCAGGTCCGGCGGGGGAGGCGGCGGCGGGGTGGCCGGCTCGTCGTCGGCGAGCGGCGCCGTCGCCTGCTCGTCCTGGACGTCGGCGCGGACGTCGTCGTGGACGACCTCCCCGGACTCGGACACGGGTCAACCCTAAGCCACGGGATACTGGTGAACGTGGAGCATCAGGTAGTGCTGTTGACGCGTGCCGGGTGTGGTCTGTGCGACAGGGCCAAGGACCGCCTTGCCGCGATGGCTGCCGAGCTCGACTTCGGCTTCGCGGCGACCGACGTGGACGCTGCGGCCGAGGCCGGTGACCCGGCGATGCGGGCCGAATACGGTGATCGGCTGCCCGTGGTGCTGCTCGACGGGAGCGAGCACAGCTACTGGGAGATCGACGAGCCGCGGCTGCGTGCGGATCTGGGGGTTTAGTGAGATCTAGCAAATTTGGCTCACGGGCAGCTCAACGGCTACCTTTGACGACACCTGGGCGAGCGAAGCGACGGGGAGATATTACGTGGTGACGAGGCCATGAGCGTTCTGCTATTCGGGGTTTCGCACCGTAGTGCGCCGGTATCCGTGCTTGAGCAGTTGAGCACTGCCGAGTCCGATCAGGCCAAGATCGTCGACCAGTTGCTGCAGTCCTCGCTGGTTACGGAGGCCATGGTCCTTTCCACGTGCAATCGCGTCGAGATCTATGCCGTCGTCGAGGCGTTCCACGGTGGCCTCTCGGTGATCGGGTCGGTGCTGGCCGAGCAGTCCGGAATGTCGCTGGGCGATCTGACCAAGTACGCCTATGTGCGCTACGCCGAGGCTGCCGTCGAGCACCTGTTCGCGGTGACCAGCGGCCTGGACTCCGTGGTGATCGGCGAGCAGCAGGTGCTCGGTCAGGTCCGCCGCGCCTACGCCGCCGCTGAGTCCCATTCCACCGTCGGACGGACCCTGCACGAACTCGCGCAGCGTGCGCTTTCGGTGGGCAAGCGCGTGCATTCGGAGACCGGCATCGATGCCGCGGGCGCGTCGGTGGTGTCGGTGGCGCTGGACATGGCTTCTGCCAAATTGAACGGGTTGGCCGGACGGACGGCCGTCGTGATCGGTGCCGGATCCATGGGCGCGCTGTCCGCCGCACACCTGGTGCGGGCCGGCATCGGCCGGGTCCATGTCGTGAACCGCTCCCTGCCGCGCGCCGAGCGGCTCGTCGAGAACCTCCGCGAGCAGGGCGTCGACGCGCATGCCTTCCCATTCGACCACCTCCCGCCGGTGCTTTCCGATGCCGACGTCGTTGTCTCCTGTACCGGCGCGGTGCGGCCGGTGGTTTCCCTCGCCGACGTGCACCGCGGTCTGGCACACGGCCAGGAACCCAAGCAGCTGGTGATCTGCGACCTGGGCATGCCCCGCGACGTCGACCCCGCGGTGGCCGGTCTGCCCGGTGTCTACGTGGTCGACATGGACCGGATTCAGCGCGAGCCTGCGGCCAGAGCCGCCGCGTCCGACGCAGAGGCCGCCCGCACGATCGTCGCCGCGGAAGTGGCCAACTACCTTGCCGGGCAGCGGATGGCCGAGGTCACGCCGACCGTGACGGCGCTGCGTCAGAGGGCCGCCGACGTCGTCGAGGCCGAGCTGCTGCGGCTCGACAACCGGCTGCCTGGGCTGGAGTCCGCGCACCGCGACGAGGTCGCCCGCACCGTCCGCCGCGTCGTCGACAAGCTTCTGCACGCCCCGACGGTGCGCGTCAAACAGCTCGCCAGCGCGCCAGGTGGGGACAGTTACGCCGAGGCGCTTCGTGAATTGTTCGAGCTCGACCCGCAAGCCGTCGACGCCGTGTCCGGTGGCGAATTGCCTTTGCCTGTCAATGATTTGCTCACAGCCGATTCCCGGTTGGATCCGGACAAGTCCGAGTAGCGCTTGCCCATCACAAACGACACGGTGATCCGGATCGGTACCCGGGGCAGCCTTCTGGCGACCACACAGGCCGGGTTGATCCGCGACGCGCTGATCGCCAAGGGACGACGCGCCGAGCTCGTCATCGTCAGCACTGCCGGTGACCGGTCGAGTGCGCCCATCGCAGACATCGGCGTCGGGGTGTTCACCGCCGCGCTACGCGAGGCCATCGCCGATGGCACGGTCGACGTTGCGGTGCACTCCTACAAAGATCTCCCGACTGCCCTCGATCCACGTTTCGTCATCGCGGCGATCCCCCCACGCGAAGACGCCAGGGACGCGTTGGTCGCCCGCGACGGGATGGTGCTCGGAGAGCTGCCGTCCGGGTCGGTGATCGGCACGTCGAGCCCGCGCAGGACCGCGCAGCTTAGAGCACTGGGTCTCGGTTTGGAAATTCGCCCCCTACGAGGCAACCTAGACACCAGGTTGAACAGGGTAAGTAGTGGTGATCTCGACGGTGTCGTCGTCGCCCGAGCGGGATTGGCCCGCATCGGACGGCTCGGCGCTATCACGGAGAGCCTCGAGCCGGTGCAGATGTTGCCCGCCCCGGCTCAGGGGGCACTCGCAGTGGAGTGTCGTGCGGGTGATATCGGCCTCGCCGCGCTGCTGGCGGAGTTGGACGATCCCGACACACGCGCCGCGGTCACCGCAGAGCGGACCCTGCTCGCCGAACTGGAGGCGGGTTGCTCCGCGCCGGTGGGCGCGATCGCGGAAGTGGTCGAGTCGATCGACGAGGACGGCCGCGTCTTCGAAGAGTTGTCGTTGCGCGGTTGCGTAGCGGCGCTAGACGGATCCGACGTGATCCGTGCGTCCGGAATCGGGACACCCGATCGGGCACGGGAGCTAGGGCTCTCGGTGGCCGCCGAGTTGTTCGAACTGGGAGCGCGGGAAGTGTTGGGGCAGCGGACTGAGAGCGGGAGCGACTGATGACCACCCGAGGGCGTAAGCACAAGCCCGGCCGCATTACCTTCGTGGGTGCCGGGCCCGGCGATCCTGGGCTTTTGACGACCCGCGCGCGGACGGTTCTGGCCAACGCGGCATTGGTATTCACCGACCCGGACGTGCCAGAGGCGGTGCTCGCCCTTGTCGGTACCGAACTGCCTCCGCCGTCGGGACCCGTGGAGGCGGCCAAACCGGCCGACGACGCGACCGACGTGGATGCACCCGAGACGGCGCCCGTCTTCGCCAACGGCGTGGACGTCCGGCCCGCGCTCGGCGATCCGGCCGAGGTGGCCAAGGTTCTGGTCAACGAGGCCCGTAACGGCATGGACGTGGTCCGCCTGGTGGCGGGTGACCCGCTGTCGGTCGACTCCGTCACCACCGAGGTGAACGCGGTATCGCGCACCCAGACCCTCTTCGAGATCGTGCCGGGCCTGCCCGCGACGACGGCGGTGCCGACCTACGCCGGGCTGCCGCTCGGTTCGTCGCACACCGTGGCCGACGTCCGCGGCGACGTGGACTGGGGCGCTCTGGCAGCGGCACCGGGACCTCTGATCCTGCACGCCACCGCGACGCATCTGCCCGACGCCGCCCGCACGCTCATCGAGTACGGGCTGACCAACAGCACGCCGTGTGTGATCACCGCCAACGGCACCACCTGCCAGCAGCGGTCGATCGAGACCACGCTGGCCGGTCTGCTCGACAAGACCACGCTGGCAGGCAGTGACCCGTCGGGCTCGCTGGCCGGGCCGCTGGTCGCGACGATCGGCAAGACCGTCGCCAACCGCGCGAAGCTGAATTGGTGGGAGAGCCGGGCACTGTACGGCTGGACCGTGCTGGTGCCGCGCACCAAGGACCAGGCCGGCGAGATGAGCGACAGGCTCGTCTCCCACGGCGCCTTGCCCATCGAGGTGCCGACCATCGCCGTCGAGCCGCCGCGTAGCCCGGCTCAGATGGAACGTGCCGTCAAGGGATTGGTCGACGGCCGGTTCCAGTGGGTCGTCTTCACCTCCACCAACGCGGTTCGCGCGGTGTGGGAGAAGTTCAACGAGTTCGGGCTCGACGCGCGTGCGTTCTCCGGTGTGCGGATCGCCTGCGTCGGTCAGGCCACCGCAGATCGGGTGCGCGCCTTCGGAATCAACCCCGAACTGGTGCCCGCGGGTGAGCAGAGCTCGCTCGGCTTGCTCGACGAGTTCCCGCCCTACGACGACATCTTCGACCCGGTCAACCGGGTGCTGCTGCCGCGCGCCGACATCGCCACCGAGACCCTGGCCGAGGGCCTGCGGGAACGCGGCTGGGAGATCGAGGACGTGACGGCCTACCGGACGGTGCGCGCCGCACCGCCGCCGGCGCAGACCCGCGAGATGATCAAGACCGGCGGTTTCGACGCGGTCTGCTTCACCTCGAGCTCGACGGTGCGCAACCTGGTCGGCATCGCGGGCAAGCCGCACGCGCGGACCATCGTCGCGTGCATCGGACCCAAGACGGCCGAGACGGCCGCCGAGTTCGGCTTGCGCGTCGACGTGCAGCCGGAGACCGCTGCGGTCGGCCCGCTGGTCGAGGCGCTTGCCGAGCATGCCGCCCGACTGCGTGCCGAAGGTGCCTTGCCTCCGCCGCGCAAGAAGAGCCGTCGCCGCTAAAGTCGAAGTCGTGGCTTTCCCAAGACAGCGGCCCCGTCGGCTGCGCTCCACTCCGGCCCTGCGTCGGCTGGTGGGCCAGACATCGTTGGAGCCAAGGCATTTGGTGCTGCCGATGTTCGTCGCCGACGGCTTGACGGAACCACAGCCCATTCTGTCGATGCCCGGCGTCGTTCAGCACACCCGCGACTCGCTGCGCAAGGCGGCCGCCGAGGCGGTCGACCTGGGGGTCGGCGGGCTGATGCTGTACGGGGTGCCGCGCACCGAGGACAAGGACGCATCGGGATCCGTCGGGATCGCCGAGGACGGCATCCTCAACGTGGCGCTGCGCGATCTGTTCGCCGACCTGGGTGACGCCACCGTCCTGATGGCCGACACCTGCCTCGACGAATTCACCGATCACGGCCACTGTGGCGTGCTGGACGACCAAGGCCGGGTCGATAACGACGCCACCAACGCCCGATACGTCGAACTTGCGGTGGCACAAGCGAATTCCGGCGCGCACGTCGTCGCGCCGAGCGGGATGATGGACGGTCAGGTCGGCGCCATTCGGGACGGTCTCGACGACGCCGGACGCACGGACGTCGCCATCCTCGCCTATGCGGCGAAGTTCGCGTCCGCGTTCTACGGGCCGTTCCGGGAAGCGGTGTCCTCCAGCCTGGTCGGCGATCGCCGCACCTATCAGCAGGATCCGCGCAATGCCCGCGAAGCCATCCACGAGATCGAGCTCGACATCGACGAGGGTGCCGACATCGTGATGGTGAAACCGGCGATGAGCTACCTGGACGTGGTGCGGGCCGCCGCGGACATCTCGCCGGTGCCGGTGGCCGCGTACCAGATCTCCGGTGAGTACTCGATGATCTGCGCTGCGGCAGCCAACGGCTGGATCGACCTGCAGGCCTCCGCCGTGGAGTCGCTGATCGGTATCCGGCGCGCGGGTGCCGACATCGTGCTGACCTACTGGGCGGCCGACGCCGCCTCGTGGCTGGCGTGAGCGAACCGACTGGCGGCGCGCCCAAGGACTTGCCGGAAGACGTCGCCACCGGCTTCTGGCTATGGGTGGCCGCCCTGCCGCTGCTGGTGACCGGATACGTCGTCGATCTGGTGGCGGGCCCGGCGAAGGCGCAATCGTGGTTCGTGTACGCGGTCTCGGGGGTGTTCGTCTTCATCGTCGCCGCGGTCGTCCTGACCTTCCTGATCCTGATGCGGCACGGCTACCGCTGGGCACGCACGCTGCTCACCGGAGGCGGCGCCACCACGATCGTCGTCGTCACCGTCGGTCTCTTCGCCGCCGACCGCCCCGAGGTGGCCGCAGTGGTGTACGCGGTCACCGGGATCGTGGGTTCGGTGCTGATCGCGGGCGGGGTGTACCTGCTGCACCGCAAGGACGCTCAAGCGTTCTTCACCAAATGATGGTCCAGTAGGCTGACCCGACCATGTCAGCAACGCCGCCAGTGCCGTCGAAACGGCCCCGCATCGTTGACGCCGCCTTCTGGTGCTGGATCGCCGCGGCCGCTCTCACGGCCGCGCAGGGCCTTTGGATGGTCAGCCAGCCAGTCCCACTGTTCTATCGAATGGCTGGGGTGATCCTGATAGTCGTTGGCTTGGCGCAGGGATATCTGGCGGGCCGGGCGCGCGGGGGGCGATTGGGGTTCGCCAGCGCCGGGGTGGGCCTGGCCATGGCGTTGGTCCTGTTCCTGGCGGTGCTGCTGCTGTTCGGCGGCGGAGGTGTCCTGACCGTGGCCGCGATCATGGTCCTGTTGATCATCGGTTCGGTGTTGATCCAGCGCGGGTCGGCCCAGGAGTGGTTCGAGGCAGCGGAGTGAGCGAGGCGCCTCAGACGCCGACCGCAGAAGTCGAG
>Ga0193716_1000941_pt1 | contig 17300 bp, 19 predicted proteins | sample U2c1metaG_FD_145901 | JGI IMG/M metagenome (GOLD analysis project Ga0193716, IMG submission 145901) | Soil microbial communities from a riparian zone of the East river system, Colorado, United States - U2c1 | ecosystem: Environmental > Terrestrial > Soil > Riparian zone | place: USA: East River...
GATCCTCGGCATCAAGCCGGGCGACTGGCTTGCCATCGGCGCCAGCATGGCGATGGCCGGCGATCGGCTGCAAAATCCGGTGCCGCTCAGAATTGGCTCGACGATCCACTGCTCCGCGCCGGCGATCGGCAAACTTTCCCATCAAGTCGTCGCCGCAGGAGGCCTCCGCCGATGAAGCTCGTGACCTTCATCCACGAAAACGAAGAACGCATTGGCGCGATCGATAATCTGGGAAGGATTGCCGATTTGCATCGGGCGTATGGATCCTATCTCCGCGAAGTCGAATCAAACCCCGCGGGGGATCAACTAGCAGCAATCGCCCTCGGCAGCGACATGATCGAGTTCTTAAAACGCGGCGACGAAGCGTTGGCAGCGGCGCGCAACGCGCTGGATCATATCGCGAGTCATGATGTAAACGGCGGCATCGTGTTCGCACGCGAGCAAGTTCGTCTCAAATCACCTGTGCCTCGCCCCGGCGCTGTCGTATCGGCGGGAAAGAACTTTTCCGACCACGTCGCCGAGATGGCTTCGAAGAAAGGGCCTGCGGCGCCTGTGGCGTTTCTCAAACTTCCCGGAAGCGTCATTGGCCCCGAGGACGATATCCCGCACCCGCCGGAAGTAAAAAACTTAGACTACGAAGTCGAGCTCGCCATCGTCATCGGGAAGCCCTGCGTCGACGTGAGCCAGGACGAAGCTCTGGACTACGTCGCCGGCTACTCCGCGTTTAATGACATCAGCGCCCGCGACACCATCCGCGGAGAGAATAAAAATGGCATCCATCTCATGGGCAAGAGCTTTCCCGGCTTCGCGCCCATGGGTCCCTACCTCGTCACCGCAGACGAGATTCCCGATCCGCAGAACTTGAAGCTGAAGCTTTCCGTCAACGGTGAAACTCGGCAAGACTCAAATCTGAGCTACATGATTTTCAAAATTCGCGACATGATCGCCTACTGGTCGCAGATGGGCCTCAATCCGGGTGACATCCTTACAACCGGCACGCCGCGCGGCGTAGCTGCCGGCAGAAAGCCCGATCAGATACCGTGGTGGCTCAAACCGGGAGACGTAGTCGAAGCCGAAGTTGAAAACATTGGTATGCTCAAAAACCGTATCGTCGCCGAATAAGGTATTGCCCCGAAACCTTAATGAAACATCAGCCTTTTACCGTGTTCGTCCTATCTTTCCTATTGGTCCTATCTTGGTTCTTTCCCGGTCGTTCCAACGCCAATGCCTATCTCCCCAAACCCGACGAGGCGCCGATCAAAGTCCGCCTCGGCACTTGCTCATTGACCGGCGCGTTTATCCATCTCGGCACCGCCATCGACAACGGCATCTTCGACAAGTATGGCCTGCGCGTCGAGCACATCGCCTTTCGCGGCAGCGGCGTATCGCTGGCGGCGCTCAACGCGGATGAGATCCAGTTTTTGTCCTGCGCCGCATCGGCGACATTGCCAGGCATTGTGACCGGCATCGACGCGAAATTCATCGGCTCCCAATTGGTTGGGTTGCCCTGGGTGGTTTTGGGCCCGAGCGACATTCGATCGCCCGCCGATCTCAAAGGCAAAACCATTGCGGTCTCCCGCGCCGGTGATCTCTCCCACCGACTGGCGATGGAGGTGCTCAAGAAATTTAAAATCACGCCGCGCGAGGTGACGATCCAGCCTGTCGGGGGCACCGGGCAAATGGAAGGATACCGGGCCATGATCTCGGATCAGGTCCAAGCGGTGTTGGTCAGTCCACCCCTCGATGCGATCGGCAAGCGCGATGGATTCAACATCGTCTATCGATTGAAAGATCTCGGCATTCCTTTCGTTTACAGTTCGCTCCATGCCAACATGAAATCAATAGTCACCCGACCGGTAGCAGTGCAAAGATTCGTCGCGGCAATCGCCGACACACTTTACTTCGCCGATCGCAATCCCGGCAAAGCCAAAGCCGCGCTCGCCAAAGCGATGAAGCTGACCGATAGCGAATCCTTACAGACAACTTACGAAGCTTTCGCTAAAACGATCGCCAATCGACGCATGACGATTCCTATCGGCGCCATCTAAGTCATGATCGAGCACGCCCGTGCATCGGGAACCCATGCGAGAAAGAAAGCGGTCGAGATCGTCGACAACCGCTTTGCCGAAGATCTCGCCAAAAGCGGATTTTTGAACGAACTTTGGGGCAAGGAAATCTCTAAATAAAAATACCAGGAGCTGACCCATGAGGCCTTCGACGAATTCTGTAATAACGCCCACCGGCCTTGTGCACGGCCACAGCGAATGCCGCTATCTCGACGAGACTTTACCCGTGCTCACGCAAGTTCTGGCTTTAGACGTCATTGACCGGCGCGATCATGAAGCCGTGCTCAAACATCCCAATACCGGCTGGAAGCTGATTCTCCACGAAGGCGGACCAGAGGTGAAAGACAAGCCCGAGCGCAATCATTACGGCGTGCGCGTGTCGGACAACGAAGAAGTCGACCGAGCCTATCGATATCTGCTCGCCAACAAAGAGAATCTCGGTCTTAAAAAAGTCGTCAAGCGTAAAGAGCGCGCCGGTTCGTATTCGATGTTTTTTGTCGAACCGGGCGGCAACTACTGGGAGATCGAATCCTACGAGAATCGCCACAAAGCCGGCCTGCCTGAGCACGTCGCCTATCCCTGGAAGACCAAGCTCACGGAAGAAAAATTACCCGGCTGCGGCTACATTCCCCAGGCAATGACCCACGGCACCATGGAGTGCACCGATCTCCAAGCATCGATCAAATTCTATACGGAAGCCCTTGGACTCGATGTGATCACCCACGTGCCGACGATCAAACCGCACGATATCAAACATCCGTTGACGCCCTGGTACGTCGTAAGCCTGGAAGTGCCGCCCAAGAATAAACATTATCTTACGCCGCTACAGCGCTACACCGTAGCGGTTGAATCGTCGGCCGCGCTCGCCGAAGCGCACCGCGAGTTGAGCGAACGCTGCGAAGAATTCGGTGTGACATCGATGGAGCCAATTCGGGAAACTTTTTACGGCGAATCCTTTTTGGTCAGCGACCGCGACCGCAATTGGTGGGAAATTGCCTGCGCGGGAACTTGAACCAACTGGAAACCGACTTTAACTTGAGTCCGAGCCGATTACTCCAATACTCCAGCACTCTCAACAACCACCCAAAGGAGACTTTAAAACCATGAACATCAATCATCTCGACAACAAAAAAACCGCCCTGCTGTTCTTCGACATGCTCAATGTTTACTATCACGGCGCTTCGGACGAGACGAAAAAAAGAATGAAGCCGGTGGTCGACAACGCCGTCCGGCTGATGAATGCCGCGCGCGAGCAGGGCATTCCGATCTTTTATGCCATGGCGAATCACCGGGCCGATGGCGAGAGCAGGAGTATGATTGTCACCGAAACCGATATGCGCTTGCGGCCTTGGCCCGGCAATGACTGCAATCCGATGGTGCACGGCGCTACTGAAGGCTCTTGGGAACAAAAGGTCATCGAAGAAATCGCGCCGCGGCCCGAGGACTACGTCATTCCCAAATACCGCTGGAGCACGTTTCATCAAACCTATTTCGATCTAGCGCTGCGCTCGCGCGGCATCGATACGCTGATCGTTTCCGGCGGCGCCGTCGACGTCGGCGTCGCCTCGACAGTCTATGCGGCTCACGATTTGGACTACAACGTTATCGTCGTCCGCGACGCTTGCAGCAACTCCCACGAAGACTCGATGGCGGCGTTTATGGACACCGTCTTCCCACGCATGGCGCGAGTCCGAACCACCGACAATGTACTGGAATTGATCGGGAACGGCTCGAAGTGACCTAGTCTTCAGTTGGTAAGACCTTTGCCGACGCCCAACGTCTAATCGGCGAGGTCAAATCGCCGTGAAGAAAAGGCTAATCTTTCCGATTGTTTCCAGTTGCGTGGCAATCTTTGCGGTAATCCTGCCCACCTTTGCGCCCGCACAAAGCGCACCGACGACCGAAAGGCAAAAAATCGAGCTATTGATTAAGCAGGTGGGAGATCTCAAGGACGCGAAGTTCGTTCGCAATGGATCGATCTACGAGCCTACAACCGCGATCCGCTTTCTGCGCGGTAAGTGGGAAGCTAACGACGCCAAAGTAAAAACCGCCCGCGACTTTATCGATGAAGTCGCCAGTGTCTCCGGCTCGTCGGGAAAACCATATCTGATTCGTTTCAAAGACGGCCGGGAAATCAGCAGCCGAGAGTTTTTAATCGCTGCGCTCAATAAAATCGATTCCCAAAGCCCTTAAGATGCTCCGCTTCACGATGACTTTATAATCCGGCCTCTCTTGCCCTTCACGCGCACTGTTTTAGTTTAGAAGTACGACCCTCGGAGGCTACAAAAATGCCCATTGTCTTGAGAACCGCTTTGCTGCTCGCCGGATCGAATATTTTCATGACCTTCGCTTGGTATGCCCATCTAAAAAACCTAAGTGGCCGGCCTTGGTACATCGCCGCGCTATTAAGCTGGGGTATTGCGTTGTTCGAATACCTGCTTCAGGTGCCGGCGAATCGAATCGGTCATGCTCAGATGAGCGTTTCGCAACTCAAAATCATGCAGGAAGTCATCACCTTGTCGGTTTTCGCGCCGTTCGCCGTGCTGTATATGCGCGAGTCGATGAAATTGGATTATTTATGGGCGGGGTTGTGCTTGCTCGGTGCGGTCTATTTCATGTTCCGGTCTTAGCGTTAGGCGAAGCGGCATGGCGCCTTAGTGTGCCTGGTCTTCCAAGAAGCGCTCAGCGTCGATCGCTGCCATACAGCCCGTACCCGCGGCCGTAATCGCCTGCCGATACACGTGATCCTGCACGTCGCCGCAAGCAAACACGCCGGGAATGTTGGTCTTGGTGCCATCGTGGGTCAGAATGTAGCCGTTCGGATCCAATTCCAATTGACCGACGAAAAGCTTACTGTTCGGCTCGTGTCCGATTGCGATAAAGAGCCCATCGGTCTTGAAATCTTCCGCCTTGCTGGTCTTGATGTTGACGAAGCGCACTCCTGTCACGCCGCCGGCTTTCGGATCCCCATAGACTTCATCGACAACGGTATCCCAAACAAATGAGATCTTTGGGTTTTTCTCGGCGCGATCCTGCATGATTTTCGACGCGCGGAGTTGGTCTCTGCGGTGCGCGACCGATACTTTTGAGGCGAATTTCGTGAGAAAAGTTGCCTCCTCCATCGCCGTATCGCCGCCGCCTACCACGACCAATTCTTTATCTTTAAAGAAAAACCCGTCACAAGTCGCGCAGGCTGAGACGCCGTGGCCCATGAGCTTCTTTTCGGACTCCAGGCCCAGAAGCTTGGCGGTCGCTCCGGTAGCAACGATCAGCGTATCGCAAGTGTACGCCTCTTTGCCTATCGCGAGTCCAAACGGTCTCTGCTTGAGGTCCACTGAGGTAACTTCACCGAACATGACCTCCGTGCCGAAACGGACGGCTTGTTTTTTGAACTCCTCCATCAGATCCGGTCCCATAATTCCCTTGGGAAAACCGGGATAATTCTCGACATCGGTGGTAATAGTCAATTGGCCACCCGGCTGCGCGCCTTCGATAACCAGCGGTTGGAGATTGGCCCGCGCAGCATAAATCGCCGCCGTCAAGCCAGCGGCACCGGAACCCAAAATAATAACTCGATAATGACTTTTCTTGTCCATCGAGATTTTTTAACATAAAACCGCCGTTGCAGAAAGTAACCCTCCGTTACTCTCGGCGGTTGAGTTTGCGTCGCAATCGGCATAGTTGTGCTGAGCGACGCGAAAAGCTTTTTACAAACACCGAATCAGATCGAAAACAGGTTATTTATGGCACAACTCAGTCACTTGGACGAACAGGGCCGCGCCCGCATGGTCGACGTCAGCGAGAAGGAAGTCACCAGCAGAATTGCCATCGCGCGCGGCAGCATTCATATGCGCGCGGAAACGTTGTCGCTCATTCTCGAAGATAAGATCGAGAAAGGCGATGTTTTTTCCGTGGCCCGCGTCGCGGGCATCATGGCGGCAAAAAAAACCTGGGAATTGATTCCCATGTGTCATCCGCTCAACATTACTTCGGTGGAAATCGAACTCTCACCCCAACACGACCCATGTCGCGTGGATATCGGAGCCTCGGTTCGCGTCAGCGGCAAAACCGGCGTCGAGATGGAAGCAATGACGGCCGTATCGGTGGCCGGCCTAACGATCTACGACATGTGCAAAGCCGTCGACCGCGAGATGTCGATCGCCGAAATCCGGCTCGTGAAAAAGAGTGGCGGCAAGAGCGGCACCTTTATTCGGAAAGAATAGTTTCCAACCCCTTGAACGAATTGAACGGCTTGAACGTTTTGAACGACCGGTTAGAATAAACTCCTTCCAGCGACCTGCAGACTATCTTCGAACTGACGAGCATGCTCCGTATCTATTTGAAGCAAGGCCGGGAACGTCCGGTTCTCAACGGTCATCCCTGGATATTTTCCGGCGCCATCGAGAGGATCGAAGGGACCGAGAACGACATCGGTGTCGCCGATGTCTTCGATTGCAAGAAGAACTGGCTCGCCCGCGGGCTCTACAATCCCAAATCGCAAATCCGTTTGCGTTTACTCACATGGCAGAACGAGGAGATCGACGGAGAATTCTTTGGGCGCCGGCTGTCCGCCGCGCTTGCGTTTAGGAAACGGCACATCCTCACGTCGACTAACGCCTATCGCTTAGTAAACGGCGAAGGCGATTTTTTGCCAGGCCTGATCGTCGATCGCTATGCGAATATTTTAGTCTGCCAATTTTTCACTGCCGGCATGGCGATATTCAAAGACGACATCGTCGAAGCTTTGCAGCTGCTCGAACCCGACGCCGCGATCTTTGAACGAAGCGAAGGACGGGTTGGCGATGAGGAGGGCCTCGAACCGGCGATCGGCGCACTGAGCGGCGAAGCGCCGCCGGAGCATGTCATCATCGAGGAGAATGGTTATAATTTTTTGGTCGATGTGCGACACGGGCAAAAGACAGGGTTTTTCTTAGATCAACGCGACAACCGAGTATTTATGTCGACGCTGACCCACGATCGCAGCGTATTGAACTGTTTTTCGTTTAGCGGCGCTTTTTCGGTTTACGCGTTTGGCGGTGGGGCAAAGGAAGTCATCACATTCGACTCGTCGAAACCCGCTTTGGAGCTGGCAGAGCGGAACCTGCAATTGAACGGCTTCGCCCAGGCACACGGAGAGCTGTTCAAAGGCGATGCCTTCGCCTACTTGAAAGAAATCGACAGAAAATTTGACTTGATTGTTCTCGACCCGCCGTCGCTGGCCCCTAAACGGAGCGACGTAGATGCCGCCACCGGTGGATACAAGTTTCTCAATCTGCATGCCCTAAAACACCTCAATCCGGGAGGCGTGCTCCTGACATTTTCCTGCTCCCAACACCTTTCGATCGACTTGTTTCAAAAAGTCGTCTTTGGCGCCGCGGTCGATGCCGGGCGCAAAGTCACCATGATCAAACGGCTCAGCCAACCCATCGATCATCCCGTCAGCCTGCATCATCCCGAGGGCGAATACCTCAAAGGCCTTGCCTTGCGTGCGCTGGACTAATCCTTGGTCGGGTGATAGACGAACTCGGCGATCGTCAAGCCCGGCTAGGATTCGGTCTTCAGCTCAACGAGGTGCGAATGGCTTCGTATCAAACCATCAAGGACTGGCCCGAGGAAGATCGGCCGCGGGAAAAACTTCTGGCCAAGGGCGCGCAGTCACTCAGTGAAACCGAGCTCTTGGCAATTATCTTGCGCAACGGCAATGCCAGCACGGGCGAGAGCGCCATCGATCACGCGCGGCTGTTGTTGAACCAGTTCGGCGGGCTGAAAGGCATCGATGACGCGTCCTTCGGCGAGATCGGAAAAGTAAAGGGAATCGGTCCGGCCAAAGTCGCACAAATCAAAGCTTGTCTTGAGATCGCTAAACGAGTCGGCAGCCAAAAGTGGGAGACCGGCCAACCGCTGCGTTCCGCAGAAGACGTTTACCGCCACTTTCGGGAAGCCCTGGGGAAAGAGAAACGCGAACTCTTCTATGTCGTCTTGCTCAACAATAAAAATCGCAAGATTCGCGAAGTGAAAATCTCCGAAGGGTCGCTAACAGCTTCATTGGTGCATCCGCGCGAAGTCTACAATCCGGTGATCCGCGAGTCCGCCGCCGCTGTGATTTTCGTGCATAACCATCCCAGTGGCGATCCGGCGCCGAGTCCGGAAGATATCGATATCACGCGCCGCTTAAAAGAAGTCGGCGAAGTCATGGGCGTACGCGTTCTCGATCACGTCGTTATCGGCTACGACCGTTATTTCAGTTTTAGCGACAAAGGCATGCTTTGACGCATTCCTCAGCGTTCGCGTGAAGCACAAACACTGCTGGGTAGTGGTTCATTTTCAATCCGCCGTAGGCTCAACATAGAGAAAGATTCCTCGCTCCGCCAGACCGTGTGAAAACAGCGTTCATGGTTCGACTAAGTCTCACCACGAACGCTGTGGTCTCATTAAAAATTGAGTGCTTATCCGTTCGCCCTGAGCAGCGTCGAAGGGCTCCGAGAGGGTTTTCACACAGTCTGCCGCTCGGAATGACAACTGACAAGCAACTGTCATCTCGAACGAAGTGAGAGATCTTTCCCAAACTGAACCACAACCCACTGCTGGCATCAGTTCTCACCGGAAATTCCATCGGGCCTTTCACCGAGATTTTGTTGACATCGCTGGCCCTCGCGTCTATCTTTGGTTGAGCAATACTACTGCATCGCCATTCCGAACATATTATCCAATTATGAGCGCGCTTGAATTTAACCGGCCCAGACGACGGCTGGTCCCCGGCCGCGGTTTCTTTTTGGTCGCTTTCATTGTGATCTTGATCGCCGCCGGTTATTTTGCCGTGCCCCGCTTCGAATGGCACAAGCCCACCGTCAAAATCACGCCCGATAGCGACACCGTCGGCCTCGGGACCATGGAAATCAGCGTTACCGAACAAGGCAGCGGTTTGAAATCCTTTTCCGCGGTCCTGTCCTCGGGCGGCACCGACTACCCTCTCGTCAACGAGCAATACGATCAGCCGGTGATGCAAAAACAATTCAAGATCGTGCCTGCCAGCAAACTCGCTGGCGCCAAAGAAGGTCCGGCCGTGCTGCGGATAAGCGCCAAAGACCGCTCGTCGTGGAATTGGTTTCGCGGCAACGAAACCGCGATTCAAAGAAATGTTGCATTGGATATTACGCCACCGACCCTGGAGCTGATCGCGGACGATCGTTACGTCAACTTTGGCGGCGTCGGCGTGATCGTTTACAAACCGTCGGCGGATACGATGTCGACCGGAGTCAAGATCGGCAATTATATTTTCCCCGGCTACAAGGGACAGATCAAGGAACACCCGGACTATTACCTCGCCTTCTTCGCGCATCCGTATAACGTCGCGGAAGACCAGAAGGCGATGCTGTTCGCCACCGACAAAGCCGGCAACAGCCGCGAGATGAAACTCCTCTACGAGCTTAAAAACGTCAAATACAAGAAGAGCACGATTCCGATCACCGACGATTTTATCCAAGGCAAAGTCGCGCCGCTTTTAAATGACGTGGGAGCGCGCCAGGGAAGCTCAAAAGACGTCTTCATCAAGGTCAACAAAGATCTCCGCAAAGAGAATGAAGAGAAAATTGCCGCCATCACGCAGAAGTCCACGCCCAAGCTCCTTTGGCAAGGCGCTTTTACCCAGCTCAGCAATTCAAAAGTGGAGGCCAACTTCGCCGACGCGAGAACCTACATCTACAAAAACGAAGCGATCGATACCGCCTATCACGTCGGCTACGATCTATCGGTAACGAAGCATTACCCCGCCGAAGCCGCCAACAGCGGCGTCGTCGCTTTCACCGGCGATCTCGGTATTTACGGCAACACCGTTATTATCGACCACGGCCTCGGTCTATTCACCCTTTATTCGCACTTGAGTTCCATCGAGATCAAAGTAGGCGATCCCATCAAGCAACACCAGATCATCGGCAAGACCGGCGAAACCGGTCTCGCTGTGGGTGATCACCTTCACTACGGAGTTTACTTAGACGGCGTAGCCATCCTGCCAGTCGAGTGGTGGGACGAGAAGTGGATACGCGAAAACGTCCAGCCGAAACTCGCGGGCAACTCCAGCGAGAGCCTGGACGAAATCAAAAACTCGAAGCCGGCGCGCAAACCCGCCCGCAAGCGCAAAGTCTAACCAGCCTTCGGGGAATTATTCATCGAGCGGCGGCCTCGAGCCGGCGGTGAGTCGTTCCTGTCGTAGCCCTTGCAATGCCTTCTCCTAGCCGAGCGCACGCAACTACTGCCGAGAAAATTTGCAATTTTGTCGCGCAAACCGGCACCAAGAACATTCCCTCGTCAGTGCGGCAGACCGCCAAGGTTCATCTGCTCGATGGCATAGCCGTCATGTTAGGGGGCGCAACCGAGAGTTCCAGCAATCTTCTTCGCCGCCATTTTTTCAATCCGAAAGCGCACGGCGAGGCAACGGTATTCGGTACACGGATCAGGTATTCTGCGCAGCATGCGGCGTTCCTGAATGGCTTTCAGGGGCATGTATTGGATTACGACGACAGCCAACTCACGACGCTGGCGTCGCGTCCGACGGGGCAGCAGGTCCACCCCACGGTGCCGGTACTGGCGGCAGCGGTCGCGGTCGCTGAAAGCCGGCGATTGAGCATGACCGCGCTCATCGATGCTTACATCGTCGGTGTCGAGGTCGCTTGCCGTTTGGGCGACGCTGTCGACCCGAGCCACTATCTCGACGGCCTTCATCCCACCGGCACGCTCGGCGTATTCGGCGCCGCCATGGCTTGCGCCCATCTTCTCAAGCTGCCGCGCTCATCGATCGGCTGTGCGCTTGGAATTGCCGGCACCCTCGCCTCGGGCTTGCGCGCCAATCGAGGCACCATGGCCAAGGGACTCAATGCCGGTCGTGCCGCCGAAAACGGCGTCTTGGCCGCAACCTTGGCGGCGCGCGGATTTACCGCTTCACAAAATATCTTCGACGACCCCATGGGCTTTTTCCGCGCGCTCTGCCGGAACCAATTTGACGCCGATCTGTTGCGCTTCGGCAAACCTTTTTTCTTTGCCAAGCCCGGTATCGCGGTTAAACTCTACCCCTGCGCCGGCGTGCTCCACCCTGCTCTCGATCTCGTGCTCAGCTTGCGCAAGCGTCACGCGATTGCGGTGAAACAAATCGATCGGATCCGAGTCAAGCTCGACGTCAACGCGGCAGCACCACTGGTTTATGATGCTCCCGCAAATGTGCTCGAGGCGAAGTTTAGTCTACAATTTGCCGTGGCCATCGCGATGCTCGATGGCGCGGCAGGCTTGAGACAATTCACCGCAGCGCGCCTACGCGATCGAAATACGCAAAATCTCCTGAAACGCATCGAGCTCGTGCGCCTGCCGGTGCGTCGAAACAGGGCGGAGATCGGTATTGAAACCGCGGTCGAGATTTTGCTCACTGGCGGCGCGGTTTATCATAGCCGGGGTGCCGTCGCGCGCGGGCATCCCAGTCTTGGAGAGCCCCGCGCCGAGGTCGAAGAGAAATTCCGCCAATGTGCTACGGGCATTTTATCGGAGCGCCGCGTTGCTGATTTTTTGAATAAGTTTGAGAATTTGGAGCGTGCCGGCTCGCTTCGCGTCTGGCTCCGTTCGCTCCGAACAGCTCGGCGTTGACTTTGCCAGCCACCGGCGGGATATAAGGTGGCGACTCCTAGGAGGAAATTTGCCATGCGTATCGTCGATCTGAGCATGACCGTGGAGGAATGCGACTCCGCGCCGTTTGCCCCGGATGAAAAATATTTCAAACTCAAGCCGATCATCAAGTGGGAAGACAAGGGTTTTGTCTCCAATGTTGTCGAAATGACCGTGCATGTCGGCACCCACATCGACTCGCCGCATCATTTTTTTCGCGACAAACCGTCGATTGAGCAACTGCCGCTCGAACCGATGATGGGGAAGGCCGTGGTCTTGGACTTGACGGTGAAAGGCGTGGCGCGCGCGCGCATTTCGCCAAGCGACTTGGACGCCGCCGAACGAAAACTCAATCAGCAAGGCGTCGAGATTCATGCTGGCGAGATGCTGCTGCTGCGGACCGATTGGCCGAAAGGTCACGACACCACCGATCCCAAGTGGTGGAACGACTCGCCATATCTCACCCAGGAAGCCGCCCAGTGGGTGGTCGACAAAAAGCCGTCTGTGGTCGGCTATGACTTCGCCCAAGAGGAAAAGGGCGCCGACTACCAGCAAGCCGATCAAATCTTAGATAGCGCCATGCGGGTGCATCGGACGATTCTGCCGCGAGTCATTTTCCAGATCGAGAATTTGATCAATCTCGACCAAATCGGCGCCACGGCTCAAGTCATCGCCCTGCCGGTCAAATGGAAAACCGAATCGGCGCCGGCGCGCGTCATCGCGATCCTCGAGAACTGACCTACGATACGACCTATGAAGGCCGTTCGCGTCCATGAACTCGGCGGACCGGAAGTCCTCCGCTACGAAGGACTGTCCGATCCGCGGCCCAACGCGAACGAGGCCCTGGTCAAAATCGCAGCCGCGGGCGTAAACTTCCTCGATATCTATTATCGCTCGGGTTTTCACTGGGGCGGGCATCACAGCCGGCCACTGCCCTACATTCCGGGCGCCGAAGCAGCGGGCACCGTGGTCGAAGTCGGCGCCGAAGTAACAAACATCCAAGTCGGCGACCGTGTCGCCTATGCCATTTCGAATGGCTCGGGGTCCTATGCGGAATTATTTGCCGCGCCAAGCTGGCAGCTGTTTAAAATTTCAACCTCCATCGATTTCCAAACTGCGGCTGGAGTCATGCTCCAGGGCATGACTGCGCACTATTTGACCCACAGCACCTATCCGATCAAAGCCAACGACACAGTGCTGATTCACGCCGCCGCCGGCGGTACCGGACTATTACTCGTGCAGATCGCCAAGATGCTCGGCGCGCGCGTAATCGGCACGGTATCGACGGCGAAAAAAGCGATGCTGGCGCAAGCCGCCGGAGCCGACGCGACGATCAACTACACAGCGGATAACTTCGCCGCTCAAGTTAAAAAATATACCAACGGGAAGGGCGTCAATGTCGTCTACGATTCGGTTGGAAAAAATACCTTTGAAAGAAGTCTCGACAGCCTCGCCCCGCTCGGGCACCTAGTGATTTTCGGTCAAGCCAGCGGGCCGGTCCCGCCGTTCGATACCGCGATCCTCAACGCCAAGGGATCGTTGACTCTGTCGCGGCCGAGTCTAACCCACAACGTGGCCAACCACGCCGACGTGAGCCGACGCGCCGGCGACTTGTTTAAGTGGCTCGAAAGCGGCCAATTAAACGTCACGATCGGCAACGTCTATCCATTGGCCGAAGCGGCAAACGCGCATCGTGCGCTGGAATCGCGCAATTCCGTCGGCAAGATTCTTTTAATCCCGTAAAGATATTATGTACGGCTGGCGCGCGAAGATCGGGCGCATTTCGCCTTCTCCCGAAACGGTCGGCTGTGAAGAATGGCGCCGCGCATTGCCCGAAGGCGTTTGCCTGGTTGAAACCCGCACGCTGTTGCACGATGTCACCGTCGAGGGACTGGCCGAGACAGTCACGCAGATCGAACGCGCAGCCCTCGAACTGGCGTCTGCGGAGGTCGACGTGATCCTCCAAGCGGGCACGGCGATCGCGTTCTTTCGCGGCTTCGGCCATGACCAGGAACTTAGTCGCCGCATCAACGCCGTGACAGGAATCAAATCAACCACGTCGCTGACCTCGGTCGTCGATGCGCTGCGCGCGCTCGGCATCAAGCGCCCGGCGATCGCGACATCCTACCTCCCGGACATCGACGCTTGCTTGGTCGATGTCTTAGAGCAATCGGGTTTCCGCGTCGCGGGAATTCGCGGCATGGGACTGAAGCGAAGCATCGACATGGGCAAAGTGATGCCAGATGAAATCTATCGCTTCGCTCGTGCCGTTGTGACGGATACGGTCGGTGCGGACGGAATACTGATCTCCTGCGGCAATCTGCGCACCTTCGAGGCGATTGAACCGCTTGAAGCCGATACCGGATTACCGGTCGTGACCAGCAATCAGGCGGGATTGTGGCAAGCGCTGAGACTGGCCGGGGTGCAGGAGCGATTGCCGAATCTTGGCAAGCTGCTCAGAGTCTTTTAGATTTTTGAGTGATTGCGAATTCCAATGCTTCTAATCAATTTGCCAATTTTCTGTGCAAGCCTACGAGTGCTCGTCCTGGCAAAACCATTCGCCGGGCAGTTCTTTTCCCAAGCCGCGCGTTTTCGCGAGCTCGTAAACTCTCGCCGCCGCCGCTGAAAATTGCAGTCCCAATCCCAGATGATTGAGCATGCAAGTGACTTCGTGCTCCTTGGTTCTTCCCGGCGCTTTGCCGGCGATGATTTCGGAGAGTTCGGGCTTGTTACGCCAATCCGCCGCGGTGTTTTCCAACTCAGCGCGGCCGTAATCGCCGCGGCCAAATTCGGGAATCTTTTGCTCTTCATCCGGCAGGGTAAAGAGCTTTGCCGCTTCGCGCGTCGACACGGCGATCAAATCGCAGCGCACTAGCGCGTCGAGCATCATCTCGCTCGGTCGTACAGTGGTAATGTGCATCCCGTCTTGGATCCATGCGGCCGGGAAAAATGGATCGAGGGCATTGGTCGTGAGCGCGACGATATCGGCGCCCTCAGCTGCCGCTTCCGGAGACGATACGGCGAACAATCCGGCGTCGGTACTTTCACTCATGTTTCGGACGAACGTTTCTCGATTTGCTTTGGTTGGGCTATACACCCGGACTTCCTTGATCGGTAACACTTTGCACATCGCCAAGAGCGCCGGACCCGCTTGCCAGCCGGAGCCGCAGAGGGCCATGACCGAGGAGTTCTCGCGGGCCAGGTATTTTGCCGAAAGAGCGTTCATCACGCCGACGCGAATCGCTTGAATCAACCCATCAGGAAAGATCGCCAAAAGCTCTCCGGTGGCCGTGCTGAAGACCAACACGAGGCCGACGTACTTGTTGCCTCCGGCCAAGGGTACTTTAACCCGCCGCTGCTTGCCGCCGATGCTCGGCCAAGTCAACACGTCCGAAGTCACTCTCATGGTGGTAACCCCTGCTCGCGGCAGCGACGCACAAGAGGTCTTGAGACCGTGGTAACTTCCCGCAAAGGGACCGGGCACCAGCAAGTCCTGACGCGCCATGCTCACGGCGCGACCGCTACCCAAATCGAATAACGCCGGTTCCAATACATTAAAGCATTCGTCCACCGTGAATATGCTTTCGATTTCTTCGTTGGTGAGAATAAGTGTCATGACTTTAAGCGATTTGCGTCGATGGCATGCACACGGTTGGTAGCCGCTACTTGGCGACGCGCAGGCTCAATCATGCGCAGAGCCTATCCTGGCAGTGCCTACTCGGAGCGTCTGAGTGCCGCGCCCCATGAAGCAGTACCGTATATCAATAAGACGGACAAGTGCGCACTCGCGCCAGCGCAGCGAAAGCGCCACCGCGCTCTACACCTTCAACTCGACCAGTTTTTGTCGTGCGGAATGGCCGCGTAGAATCGTGATTGTCGACTTAGGAACTCCGAAGTAACCGGCGAGGATCTCGATAAGGGCTTTATTGGCTTTGCCGTCTTGGGACGGCGCGGTAACGGCGACGTGGAATTCCGTATCCGATAGCGGCGTAATGTCTGCGTGCTTGGCGTTAGGTTTAACGGTGACGGAGATTCTGCGCGTCATGCTCCATCCTAGCGCGGCAGAAGCATGGCGTACCAGTTTTCACGAGAATTTCTAACGCCCCTGCTTCTGAACCAATTCGAGCAGCTTTCGATAGGACTTGAGTAGATCCGTCGATGTTACGATTCCGCAAACTGACCCATCTTCTTCCACCACGGGCAGGCAATTGATGCGCTTAGAGACGATCTTTGCCAACGCATCGAGTATCGGCGTATTGCGCATCACGGTGATCGGGTTATGGGTCATGATCTGATCCAAAGACTTGGTGCGGGAATTGGGATTGCGCGCCAAAGTGCGCAAAATATCCCTGTCCGAGATCACGCCAACCACTTTGCCGTGGATATCGACAACGACACAGTGGCGAAAATAACGGTCGTTCATCAAATTAGCGACATCATTGAAACTGTGATGCGGGCTCAACGTAACAACTCTGGCGGTCATGACATCCGCCACTTCCGTCGAACCGATGACCAGTGAGAGCTGATGCGAGCCCGCCCCATCTTCCGTCTTGCGATTTGCGCTGAGATTTCGAAACATGATTTTCCTCCAGATGATTTTGACGCGCCCCGGCGAGGCGTCCGCGAAGTAAATCACGCAATTACTGATCCATGTGCGGCGGCGATTGACGAAGACTTATCGTGCTACGCCAGACTGCCAGCAAGCTTCGTCTAATTCTCTTAATTCCCGCAAAAATGGCAAAAAAGGTTGGAATTTTCAGTGTGCTGATTGGCTGGAAAAGATACATTCATCGGCAGCTTTCAACATCGCGCTCGCCGAATGGCAAAAAGGTTTCACACTCGGACACCCGCGGCAATGCATTGCTCGCAACTTGCGAAAGTTCGGTAGCCGTTCCTCATTTGTGTACCCGGACTTACAACCATGATAGAGAAATCTACACCGGAGGATGATTGATGACCTTAATTCTAACCAACGAGGACGTGCAAAAGGCGCTCTCCATCAAGCAATGTCTCGACGTCATGGAAGATTCTTACCGCGAGCAGGCTGCCAGTCGGGCCGTCAACCGGCCGACCTGTCATTCTTATCTGCCCCACTCGCTGCCCAATTCCACGTATAGTTTTAAATCGGTAGACGGCGGCATCGGCAAATACGGCGTGCTGGCCCTGCGTGTGACCTCGGATGTTGTTCAGGAACAAATGGTCCACGGAACGATCCGATTGGAGAAACTGCCCCTGGCCGGCAAAGGCTTGTTCGTCGGACTCGTGCAATTATTCAGCGCGGAAACCGGGGAGCTGCTGGCCATCATGCCGGACGGATTAATTCAACAGACGCGGGTCGGCGTCACCAGTGCGCTCGGGATGAAAGTTATGGCACGCAAGAACTCCGAGGTGCTTGGCCTGATCGGATCCGGCGGTCAAGCCCGCGCTCATTACCGGTATATGACGGCGATCATGCCAATCAAAAAAGTTAAAGTGTTCAGTCCCAACGCAGAACACAAAAAAGCTTTTGTTGAGCAAATGGCAGCAGAAACTGGGGTCGCTGGTGAAGCCGTAGATAGCGCCGCGGCAGCGGCAGCGGGCTGCGATGTC
>Ga0193716_1000942_pt1 | contig 17284 bp, 9 predicted proteins | sample U2c1metaG_FD_145901 | JGI IMG/M metagenome (GOLD analysis project Ga0193716, IMG submission 145901) | Soil microbial communities from a riparian zone of the East river system, Colorado, United States - U2c1 | ecosystem: Environmental > Terrestrial > Soil > Riparian zone | place: USA: East River...
GGCTTCGATTTCGTGATGGCGATGGGCAAGTGGCGCGGCTTTGGCGGCGACACCGGCCATTGGGGCCACAGCCTGGAAGCCGTCACCATGATGGCGGGCATCGCTGCGGTCACAAGCCGCGTCAAGATATGGGCAACCCTGCACGCCATCCTGCACAATCCGGCGGTGGCGGCGAAGATGATCGCCACCCTAGACCATATCTCCGGCGGGCGGGCAGGACTGAACATCGTGGCCGGGGCCTATCGCGGTGAGTTCGAGCAGATGGATGCCTGGGATGCGAGCCTCGACCATGACGCGCGCTATGACCTGACCGAGGAATGGACCCATATCGTCAAGCGTCTGTGGACTGAGCCCACGGTCAGCTTTGCCGGCAGGCACTTCACCTTCCAGGACTGTGTCAGCGAGCCCAAGCCGCTGCATCCGCCTTTCCTGATCTGCGCCGGCATGTCCAAGCGCGGCTTTGAGTTTTCGGTGCGCGAGGCGGATGGCTGCTTCATCGGCGGCCGCGACGAGGCGGAAACCCGTGATGCCGTGCGCCGTGCCCGGGCCCTGGCGGCGGAGCTGGGCAAGCCCATCCGCACCTACTGCATGATGACCGTTATCACCGCTGCGACGGACGCCGAAGCGGAAGCGAAAGCCGAAAACTATCGCGCGGGATTGGACGAGGGCGCGGTGCTGGGCATGCTGGAAAGCTATGGCGTGGCCGGAAATGCCATGACGGCGCGGGCGCAAGGCGCCTTCATGACCCAGGCCGTGGTGGGATCGCCCGACACCTGCGCCGCGAAGATCGAAGGCTTTCTGCGCGACTGCGATATCGACGGATTGATGTTCGTCTACGACGATTATGAACAGGGGTTGCGCGCGACGGGGCGCGAGATCCTGCCCCAACTTCGCAGGGCCTTCGCATGACGCCCGACTGGATCACGCCCGCGCGGACTGCGTTGCTGCTAATCGATTGCCAGGTCGATTTCGGCAGTCCCGATGGCGAGATGGCGCGGCGCGGCGCCGACATGACGGCGCCCCAGGCGGCGCTGGAAAAAGCCGCGGGCCTGACCGATGCGGCACGCGGCGCGGGTGTTACGATCGTGTTCGTGCGTCTCCTCACCCATCCCGGCGGCGAAAGCCGCCGTGCCCTTGAGGCCAAGGCGCGCCGCGGTGACGACGGACCGGCTTTCTGCGTCGAAGGCACACGCGGCGCCGATTTCATCGGGCCGCAGCCGCTGGCTGGCGAGGCCATTGTCTCCAAGACTCACTTCAGCGCCTTCGCCCACACCGGCCTGGGCGAACAGCTTCACGCCCAGGGGGTGGACACGCTGGTGCTGGCCGGTCTCACCACCGAATGTTGTGTCGCCTCTTCCGCCTGGGATGCCTTCGAGCGCGACTTCCATATCTTCATCGCCAAGGATGCCTGTGCCGCCTATGAGCAGGGACTGCACGACCAAGCCCTCAAGGCACTGGAATTGAGCGGCGCGACTATGGCGGACAGTGCGGTATTTGCTGTGGCCTGGAAAAAAACATTCTAAAACAATGGTATACGAGACTGACAGTATGTCAGGTCGCCACATCATGCCCGCCATGTAAAATGTTACGTAGCATTTTCCGTGGCAGGCACTATGTAAGGGTCCATGAAGCGGGGTCTGGTTCTTTTGGTGGCCGGTTGGGCGGCTTTCGGCGCGGGCGCAGCGCTGGCACAGGACGTGGAATCGGTCACCGTGACCGGCGATCCCGTGCACCTGCTGCAGACCCGCGCCAACGATACCGCCTTCGGCCTGGACAAGGCGCTGATCGAGACCCCGCGCGCGGTGACCCTGGTCAGCGACACCACCATCGCGCGCTATGGTGGTGTCGCTGACAACGACCTCACCGCCATCACGCCCAGCGCCTACACCGCCAGCTATTACGGCGTCGAAGGCTCGGTCAGTTTGCGCGGCACCTTGGCGGAGAATTATTTCCGCGGCTTCAAGCGGGTGGAAAATCGCGGGACCTATTCCACGCCCTTAGGCGATGCGGCGGGGATCGAGATCCTGCGCGGGCCGCCTTCGCCCATCTATGGCGCGGGCAAGGTGGGCGGGCTGGTCAACTTCCTGCCCAAGACGGCCGGCGCTGATGACGCCTTTGGTGGGGAAGTCACCGTCACCTATGGCAGCTATTCCAAGCGCAATGCCACGGCCCAGATCAGCGCCCCGGTGGCGCTGGGCGAGGCGGTGGGCGGCATCCATGCCTATGGCGAAGTGGACGACAGTTTCAGTTTCTATCGCGGCATTCATCCCAGCCACCAGTTGATCGAACTGTCGGGCGGGCTGGCGCTGGGCGACTGGTCGATTGCCGCCGATTATATGTATTACCATTCTAATGGCGATGTGCAGACGCCGGGCTGGAACCGCCTGACCCAGGCGCTGATCGACAACGGCACCTACATTACCGGCCGCAATACTTCGCTCAGCGATGCCGACGGCAATGGCCGGCTGACCTTGAACGAATTGGGCGGCAACCCTTACACCTTCGATCCCAATTTCAAGCCCCTGGCCTGTGCCGGCTGCAGCGATGCGGCGCATCAGCTCAATAGCGGCATCGGTACCACCCAGCTGGACCCCCGCACCGTCTATATCGCGCGCGGCGTGGACTTCTCCAACACCAACACCCACACCGCCTTCCTGGAAGCAGCCGACGCCCTGGGCGATGGCCAGACCATCCGCCTGCAACTGTTCGGCGATACCCTGCAGAACGATCGCTTCGTGTCTTATGGCTTTCCCGGCTCCTATCGCACCCAGATCGGCGAGGCGCGGCTGCGCTATGATCTCAGCCGCGACTTCGGCCTCTTGAAAACCCAGACCGTGGCCGGCACCTCGTATCGCTACACCCACGCCATCGGCAAGGAGAGTTTCAACAGCGGCGTCATCGCGCTGGACCGCCGCGACATCTCCCAGGGGCCTGCCGCCAATGACATTATCGACTCGCCCTTCAATGTGGATCCGCCGGGCACGGTCGGATTGGGCTGGGAGAACGACGTCCGCACCAACAGCGCCGATGCCGGCGCCTTTATCACCAGCGACCTGACCTGGGATGACAGCCTGGATCTCACCGTTGGCGGCCGCTACGACGATTACAATGTGCGTTCAGTGGATCGGGGTGTGCTGGCCTTTGAGCCCCCGGGCGGCCGCGGCAATGCCGGCCGCTTCACCTATTCCGCCAGCCTGTCTTACAAGACGCCCTGGGGCCTGGTGCCCTATGTCACCACGGCCAAATCCTCCGCCCTGGAGATCGGCCAGGCCAGCCAGGTGGCGACCAGCCTGCTGGCGGGCCGCGACTGGCTGTCGAATTCCTTCCTCAACGAGGCGGGCGTGAAATTCACCGCCCTGGATGATCACCTGCAAGGCAGCCTGGACTGGTACGTGCAAAACCGGACGCAGTTGGTACAGGGCGGCGGCATCACCAGCGTACGAGGCACCCGCGCCAAGGGTGCCGAACTCGAATTGCGCTATGTCGCGACCCCCAACATCAGCCTGACTTTGGCGGCGGGATTGCAGCACACCACCATCAAGGGTCCCGATCACGGCTTCTCCTACGTTCCGGCGCGCACTTACGGCATCACACCGCAGAACGGTTTTGGCGGCAGCTATGTGGTGTTTGATTTTGCGACCCTGCCCGGCAAGGGCGGCGATTACGAAGACACGCTGGTGCCCCATGCGGTGATCAGTCCTTATGTCACCTGGACCAGCGACCCTCAAACCTGGGGTCTGTGGGGCGCCACCTTTGGCGGCAGTTACGTCGGCAAGACCCAGCAGACTGTGCCCGGCCCGATCACATATCCGTCATATGTCACCCTGAACGCCAGCGCCTTTGCGCAATGGGATGTGTGGGAGGCTGATGTGAACGTGAACAACCTGGGCGATGCGCGCTATTTCACCCCCGGCGCCGACACCTACGCCAATCTCAGCGCCCTGCCGGGCCTGGGGCGGATGTGGAAGGTTACGCTCAAGCGGCTGTTCTGATCGCGCGGGCGAGGTTAGGATTCGCGCCGATGAAAAAGCTCGCACTGTCTTTCCTGTTTTTGCTTCCGCCTTTTGCCGCTGAGGCCGCCGACAGCACCTGGGTGCAAGCGGTGACGAACGGCTTTGAGGCGCGGATCGCTACCACCGCCGCTGCCTGTCCGGTCTTGCACACCGACAAGGGCGAGGTGGCGACAACGATGCGCGCCGCCGCCACTGCCAGTTTCCCGATGGTCTGCGCCGTGGCCATTCCGGCGGGGGCGGCCAGTGCCAGCATCGCGGGGACTGTGCTGCCGCTGCCGGTGGCCAACCCGCAGCGCATATTGGTGTTGGGCGATACCGGCTGCCGCATCAAGGGCGCGGCGCTGCAGGCCTGCAACGATCCGGCGAAATGGCCTTTCCCCCAACTGGCGGCCGCCGCGGCCGGGCTGAAGCCCGACCTGGTGATCCATGTCGGCGATTATCTCTACCGCGAAAGCCCGTGTCCGCCGGGCGATGCGGGCTGTGCCGGATCGCCCTGGGGCGACAACTGGATCACCTGGCAGGCGGATTTCTATACCCCGGCCGCGCCGCTGCTGGCGGCGGCCCCCATCGTGCTGGTGCGCGGCAACCATGAAGACTGCGCCCGCGCCGGCCCCGGCTGGCTCAGGTTGCAGGGGCCTTCGGCAAACACCGATGCCTGCGCGCCGCATCTGCCGGTCTATACGGTGGAGTTGGGCAGCCTGCGCCTGGCAGTGATGGATGACGCCAGCGCCTCGGACACTGACATCACCCGGCCTGACAATGAGACCTATGCCGCCGAGCTGACGGGCATGGGCGCCACCCAGGCGCCGGTGTGGTTCGTCCACCACCGCCCCACCTGGGCCGCGATCACCGGTCCCTTGGGCATTCCCATCGGCGGTAACCTGACCCTGATCGACGCCAGCCGGCTCAACGCCCTGCATGGTGGACCGCTGGTGGCACCCAATGTCGAGCTGATGCTGTCGGGGCATATCCATACCTTCGAGGCGATCAACTTCGCCAAGGGCCTGCCGCCCCAGATCGTGGCCGGCAATGGCGGCGACAATCTCGACATCACGCCCAAGGACCTCAGGGGCGCGCAATTCCAGGGCCATAGCGGCGTCACCGTCGCCGACGGGCTGTCGGTGGGTGGCTTCGGCTTCCTGCTGATGACCAAGGCCGGCGATGGCTGGGCCATAGACCTGTACGATTCGGCCGGCACCAAGACGCGCACGTGTCGCTTCACCCAAGGCAAGCCGGGCCGATTGGACTGTCCCGCGTAATTATTTTCGTCAGGCCGATTCTACTCACCGCTTTGTCACGGTCTCGCCGCGATTCGCGCGCCAGCTTGCCCTAGGCTTTCGCCATCGAATCCGGGCTGGAGCATCGGCCAGCCGAGCGCAGCGAAGGCGTCGGCCGTGCGACCAGGGAAAAAGTCATGAACAAAAACCAGCGGCTTTTGCTCATCATCGGGGGCGGCGTCGCCGCACTCGTCGCGGTTGCCCTGGTGACGGTCTATCTGATGGGCGGGCGCGGCGTTCGCCCGGATGCCGGCGTGCTGGCCCGGCTGCAGAGCGGGATTTCCGCCGTCACCGGCGGCCTCACCAGCCCTCCCACCGAAGACGCCAAATACTTCGCCTTCCGCCGGCTGGAGATTGATGTCTCCAAACCCCAGGCCGAAGCCTGCCTGGTCTTCACCCGCGCCTTGGATGCCAGCGGCAAGACCCATTACGAGGATTATCTCTCCGTCGATCCTGTCATCCGCATCGCCGCCCGGGTGGTGGACACCCGGCTGTGCCTGTCGGGCTTGAGTTTCGACAAGACCTATAACGTCACCCTGAAGGTGGGCCTGCCGTCGGCCGGCGGCGACAAGCTGACCGAGGCGGAGACTGTTCCCGTCGAACTACGCGACAAGCCTTCGCTGGTGCGCTTCACCGGCGGCATCATCCTGCCGCGCGACAATGCGGCGGGTGTGCCGGTCACCACGGTCAATATCGCCAAGCTGGCAATCAAGATCATCCGGGTGGGCGACCGCCTGCTGTCGCAGATCGAGACCGGCACCGTGGACAACACCACGCTCTATGGCTGGGACGCCAAGCAGCTGCAGGACAACCAGGGCGCCCTGGTCTGGCAGGGCAACATGGCCGTCGACAATGTGAAGAATGACAGCGTTGTGACCCTGATCCCGATCCACGACCTGCTCAAGGGCAGGAAGCCCGGTGCCTATGTGGTGGTGGCCGAGGACGCCGCCAAGAAGCCCACCAGCGAGGACGACACCAGCGGCCAGATGGCGATGCAATGGGTGGTGGACAGCGATATCGCGCTGACCAGCTTCACCAGCGCCAATGCCGCGACGGGATCGGGCCTGACCGTGTTCGCACGGTCCTACGACCACGCCACAGCGCTGTCAGGCGTCAAGCTGACCCTGGTGGCGCACAACAACAATGAGCTGGCCAGCGCCACCACGGATTCCAGCGGCCGCGCCGATTTCGACGCCGGCCTGTTCAAGGCCACGGGCGGCGACGAGCCGATCATGGTGATGGCCTATGGCCATGACGGCGACTTTTCCTTTCTCGACCTGCGGCGCTCGGCCTTCGACCTGACCGATCGCGGCGTGGGCGGACGCTCGTCGCCGAGCCCGGTGGACGCCTGGCTTTATACCGAACGCGGCATCTATCGCCCCGGCGAGACGGTGCAGGCAGTGGCGATGTTGCGCGATCGTATCGGGGCGGCGCTCACCGCGCCCTTGACCCTGGTGGCGCAGCGCCCCGACGGCATCGAGGTGGGACGCATCACCGTGGCCGGCGATAAGCTGGCGGCGGGCAGCGCCGCCTGGACCCTGCCGTTGTCGAAAAGCGCGCCGCATGGGCGTTGGCAGATCGCTGCTTTCATCGATCCCAAGGCCCCGGCGGTGGGACGAGTGCAGTTCGACGTCGCGGACTTCGTGCCCCAGCGGCTGAAAGTGAACCTGACCGCGCTGGACAAGAGCATCAAGCCGGGTGGCGATTTCCACGTCCGGGTGGATGCGCGTTTCCTGTACGGCGCGCCGGCCAGCGCGCTGTCCGGTGACGGCGAGGCGACCATCGCCGCTGAGGATACGCCCTATCCACAGTATCACGGCTTCCAGTTCGGCCGGGTGGACGACAGTTTCTCCGAAACCAAGGTGGATCTCAGCGTGCCCGCCACCGATGCCGCGGGCATCGCGACCGTCACCGGCAATACCGGCGCGTTGGCCGATACCACCCTGCCGCTGAAGGCGACGGTGCGTATTTCCATCCACGAGCCGGGCGGGCGCACCACCGACAAGTCCACCGTCATTCCCATCCGCACCCATGACGCGGCCATCGGCATCCGCCCGGTGTTTGACGGTGGGCAGGTAGCCGAAAATGCCCGCGCCGGATTTGAAGTGATCGCGCTGGATGCCGAAGGCAAGCGTATCGCCCTGAACGGCCTGACCTATAGTTGGGTGCGGGAAGACACCACCTATCAATGGTTCCAGGCCAATGGCGAATGGAAGTACCAGCCCACCACCCGCGACCGGCTTGTCAGCAGCAGCGGACTGAACATCGGCGCGGGCGCTGGCGCCAGGCTGGAGCAGGCGATGCCTTACGGCACCTACCGGCTGACGGTCAGCGATCCCAAATCGGGTGCGGCGTCTTCCTTCCGCTTCTATTCGGGCTGGGCGGCGTCCAGCGCGGGCGACCGGCCTGACCGCATTCCCGTCGCCGCCGACAAGCCGGCCTATGCGCCCGGCGCCGTGGCGCATGTGCGCATCAAGCCCGATGGCAACGGCAAGGCGCTGGTGGTGATCGCGGGTGATCGCGTGTTTTCCTCCAAACTGATTGATGCGCCGGCCAGCGGCGCCACCGTGGATATTCCGGTCAGCGCCGATTGGGGCGCGGGCGCCTATGTGCTGGTGACTGACTATCGTCCGCTGGCGGACGTGAAGGGCCGCGAGCCGGTGCGCTCCATCGGCGTGGCTTGGCTGGGCGTGGACAATGCTCCGCGCACCCTGGGCGTCACGATTGGTGGCGCGCCCAAGATACTGCCGCGCCAGAAAGTGACCATCCCCATCACCATCAAGGGCCTTGGCAGCGAAGACGCCTGGGTCACCCTGGCAGCAGTGGACGAGGGCATATTGCAGCTCACCGATTTTGTTTCCCCCGATCCGGTCTCTTACTATTTCGGCAAGCGGCGGCTGGGCGTGCTGATGCGCGATGACTATGGCCGCCTGATCCGGGTGGAAAAGGGCGCGGTGGGCACCCTGGAACAGGGCGGCGACAGTTTTGGCGGCCGTAGCCTGGCGGTGGTGCCGCAGCGTACCGTGGCGCTGTTCAGCGGCTTGGTGAAAGTCGGCCCGGGCGGCACCGCCAGCATCACGCTGGACGTACCGGACTTTAACGGCTCGCTCAGGCTGATAGTGGTGGCGTGGAGCGCCGACAAGCTGGGCCATGCCGACCGCATGCTGATCGTGCGCGATCCGGTGGTGGCTGATCTGGTGCTGCCGCGCTTCCTGTCGCCGGGCGATGCCATCGGCGCAGCGCTGAACCTGGACAATGTCGAGGGCGGTCCCGGCGCCTATGTCGCCACCATCCAGACCCATGGTCCGGTCTCGCTGGCGAGCGGAACGCAGACGGTGGTCAACCAGACGCTCAAGCGCGGCCAGCGCACTTTGGTGCCGGTGCAATTGCGCGGCGCCGGCCTGGGCATCGCCGGCATCACATTGGATGTGAAAGGCCCGAACGGCTTTCATGTCTCGCACGGCTGGCCGATCCAGGTGCGGGCCGCGCAACTGGATGTGGCGCACGAAGAAGAACTGCCGCTGCCGGCTGGCGCAACCTATCTCGCCAACCGCGGCCTGATTTCCGATCTGGTCGGTTCCACCGCCAGCGTGACGCTCAGCGTCTCGGCGGCGCATGGCTATAACAATGTCGCGAGCCTGCTGAAGTGGCTGGACAAGTATCCCTATGGCTGCATCGAGCAGACCACCAGCCGGGCCCAGCCCTTGCTGCTGTTCAATGATGTTGCCGACTTGGCGGGCCTGCCCAAGGATAACGCCCTGCGCCCGCGCATCCAGCAGTCGGTGGACCAGGTGCTGGACATGCAGAATTACGCCGGCAATTTCGGCATGTGGGGTCCGGGCAGCGATGCCGACAGCTTCCTCAGCGTCTATGCCATGGACTTTTTGTATCAGGCCAAGGCGAAGAACTATGTCGTGGCCAATGATGCCCTCAAGCGCGGCACCAACTGGCTGAAAGCCACCGGCACGGCAGGGGGCAGCGACGATCTCACCCGCGCTTACGCTTTCTATGTGCTGGCGGCGAACGGCCAGGCCAATGTCTCGGACCTGCGCTATTTCAGTGATACCAAGATCGCGGCGAGCAAGTCAGCGCTGGCCGCCGCCTTGACCGGCGCGGCTTCATCGCTGACCGGCGACCGCGCCCGGGCCGAGTATGGCTTCCGCCGCGCGCGCGATATCATCGCCGCCGCCGATCCCGCCACCTATCCGCACGACACCTATGGCTCGCTGCTGCGCGATGTCTCGGGCGCCATCGCGCTGGCGGCGGAAAACGGCAAGGCCGACCTGGTGCCGCAATTGCTGGACAAGGTGAAGTCGCTGAACACAAAGATCGAAGACACCACCACCCAGGAAAAGGGCTGGATGCTGCGCGCCGCCTATGCCCTGACCCGCCAGAAGCTGCCGCTCAACATCACGGTCAACGGCGCGCCGGCGGCGCCGCGCGATGGCGCGGTGCGGCTGACGCCGACCCTGGCACAGCTGGATCCCGGCGTGACCCTGGCCAACAAGGGCGATGCCGGGGTGTGGCGTTCCACCGCGATCAGCGGCACGCCCAATGCGGCGCTGCCCGCGACCGCGAACGGCTTCACGGTCACCAAGAGCATCTGGACCATGTCGGGCGCGCCGGCCGATGTCGGCGCACTGCACCAGAATGAGCGGGTGATCATCGAGATCAGCGGCCAGATGCCCAATGCGCTCTATCACCAGATGGGGGTGATCGACCTGCTGCCCGCGGGGCTCGAGATTGAGCAGCCGCTGGCGGGCGATGACGCCAAGGCCTATCCCTTTGTCGGCGCCCTGACCGACACCAACATGCAGGATGCGCGCGACGACCGCTTTGTCGCCGCCTTCGACATCGGCGAGCGCTATCGTCCGCCCAATCGCAAAGGGCCGGAGCCCACGCCCGCCTTCCATGTCGCCTATATCGCGCGCGCGGTGTCGGTGGGGCATTTCGCCATGCCGGCCGCCTGGGCCGAGGACATGTATGCTCCGGCGATCCGGGCGCGCACCACGATGGGCGAGATCAACGTCGCGCAATGACGGATTGGCGGCAGCGATTGGTGGTCGGCGCCTTCACGGCGCTGGGCCTGCTCTGCGCCCTCGTCACCGCCGACCGCGCCAACCCGCCGGACATGACGCGGGCCCAGACCCTGTCGCCGGAAGTCACAGCGCGGGACGGCACCCTGCTGCGCGCCTTTCTCAGCAAGGACGGCGCCTGGCGCATCCGCACCACGCCGGACCAGGTGGGACCGCGCTATCTCGCCATGCTCAAGGCTTATGAAGACAAACGCTTCGACCGGCACTGGGGCGTCGACCCGCCGGCCATGCTCCGCGCCGCCTTCCAGTTTGCCCATGCCGGCCACATTGTCAGCGGCGGCTCGACCCTGACCATGCAGGTGGCGCGGCTGCTGGAGCCGCATGGTCATGGTCTGCTGGGCAAGAGCTTCCAGGTCATCCGCGCAGCGCAATTGGAAGAGCGCTATTCCAAGGATGAGATTCTCTCGCTCTATCTCACCCTGGCGCCGATGGGCGGCAACTTGGAAGGGGTGCGTGCAGCGTCGCTGTCCTATTTCGGCAAGGAGCCGGCTGCGCTCGACCTGTCTGAAAGCGCGCTGCTGGTGGCGCTGCCGCAATCGCCGGTCAAGCAACGCCCCGACCGCCATGCCCGCCGTGCGCTGGCGGGCCGCGACAAGGTGCTCGCCCGCATGGTGGCGGAAGGCGTGGTCAGCGCGGGCGATGCCGCCACGGCGATGAAGGAAGGCGTACCCTTCGCGCGCCAGCCGATGCCGCTGGCCGCGCCGCACCTGGCGCAGCGGCTGGTGCTGAAAGAAAAATCCTCACACATTGTCACGACGCTGGCCGCGGATATCCAGGCGGCCGCCGAACGCCTGGCCAAACAGGAGCGTGCCTATTACGACGACGGTGCCGACATTTCCCTGGTCGTAGTCGAAAACAAATCCCGCAATGTCGTCGCCTATGTCGGCGGCACGGATTACTGGGGCAAGTCCGGACAGGTAGACCTGGCGGCGCGCGCCCGCTCGCCCGGATCGGCGCTGAAGCCTTTCATCTACGGCCTGGCCTTTGATGCGCTTGTCCTGCATCCCGCCAGCCGGATGGAAGATGCGCCCACCACCTTCGGCGATTACGCGCCCAAGGATTTCGACGGCCGGTTCCAGGGTTCGGTGACGGCGCGCGACGCGTTGCAGATGTCGCTGAACATTCCTGCTGTGATGGTGCTCGATCGCGTGGGGCCGCTGGCCTTCACCCTGTCGTTGCAGAATGCCGGCGCGCATCTGGCCTTTCCCACCCATGACGCACCCAGCCTGCCGGTGGCGCTGGGAGGGCTGGGCATCTCGCTGTCCGATATCGCCATGCTCTATGCCGGCATCGCCGAAGGCGGCACGGCGCAGGGTCTGCGCTTTGTCTCGAACCGGCCGGATGCGCCCAGGCATCGACTGTTCGGTCCGGTGGCGGCTTATTATCTGCGCGACGTGCTGGATGGCGTGGCCTTGCCCGATGGCTGGGCGATGGGACAGGGGCTGCTCAAAAAGCGCAGCATCGGTTTCAAGACCGGTACCTCCTACGGCTTCCGCGACGCCTGGGCCGTGGGCTTTTCCAACGACTACACCATCGCGGTGTGGGTGGGCCGCGCCGACGGCACGCCGCGCCCCGGCCATGTCGGGCGCGAGGCGGGCGCGCCGGTGCTGCTCAAGATGTTCGGCCTGCTGCCGGCAGACAAGCGGCCCGCACCACCGGTGCCTGCGGGCGCGCTGCTGGTTCGTGCCACCGACGAACTGCCACCCAGCCTGCGCACCTTCCGGCGCGAGGCCGCGCCTGCGCCGCAGATCCAGGTGGCCGACTTGCCGCCGCCGGCCATCGCCTTCCCGCCCAATGGCGCGGTTGTCCCGCTGCCGGATGCGAAATCAAAGGACGCAGCGCTGCAATTCAAGGCCGATGGCGGCCGTGCGCCCCTGACCTGGCTGGTCAACGGCGCACCGCTGGGCAGCTTCGATCGCTTCGCGCCTGCGCTTTATACGCCGCAGGGCGAGGGCATGGCGCGGGTGACGGTGGTGGATGCCGAAGGTCGCAGCGACACCAGCACGGTGCGGTTCAAAAGACTGCGCTAGTCTTTTTTAGCTGCATCCGCATCCAGCATCGCCAGCAATGACGCCGTGGCGAAGCCGTCGGCGGGAAGCGATCTCGATTTCTGATATTGCCGCAGCATGGCGCGGGTCTTGCGCCCCAGCACGCCATCAGGCGTGCCGGGATCGAAGCCCAGCTTTGAGATCAGCCTGGAAGTTGATCCGCTCGCTGCGCGACAAGGCGCGCTCATCGCGCGGCCAGGAATGCTTCACGGGATCGCCGCCCGCCATGCGATCGGCCAGCAGCGCCACCGCCAGCGCATAGCTGGCGGCATTGTTGTATTTGAGTATGACGCTGAAATTGGAGAACACCAGGAACGCGGGGCCGTGCGCGCCAGCCGGCAGATAGATCCCGGCGCTGTCGTCCGAGACCGGCAACACCGCGCTGCCTGCCGTCTTGATCCCGCGCGCACGCCATTCGGCAACCGGCTTCTGGGTATCGGTGTCGGCCTCTTCATAGGCGAAGCCGGCCGGCAACTTTACTTCGTAACCCCAGGGCTGATCACGTTTCCATCCCTGGTCGGCCAGCAGCTGCGCCGAGGAGGCCAGCGCATCGGGCGCCGATTGCCACAGGTCGATCTTGCCGTCGCCATCGCCATCGGCGGCATATTTCAAAAAGGTGGTGGGAGTGAACTGGGTCTGGCCGAAGGCGCCGGCCCAGCTCGCGGCCATTTCGCTGAGGGGATAGTGCTGGTCCTGATAGATTTTCAGCGCCGCAAAAAATTCCGGCCTGGCATAGCTGGCGCGGGGTCCGTCATAGGCCAGTGTCGCCAGCGCGGCGAACAGGTTCAGGCCGCCGGCATCGGCGCCGTAATCGCTTTCCATGCCCCAGACGGCGACCAGGATCTCCTTGCGCACCCCGCTGCTGGCGGCGATGCGGTCCAGCACATCGCCATAGCGCACTAGCATCAGCTGGGCGTCTTTTACCCGCCGCGCGGAGACGGCCGAATCCAGATAGCTCCACACCGGCTTGGAGAATTCCGGCTGGTTGGCGTTCAGGGTGGCGATGGAGGGGATGGGGGCGATTCCCGCCGTGGCGCTGTCGAACGTCGCCGCCGTGATCCCTTGGGCCAGGGCGGCGATGCGGGCTTCGGCCAGGAAGGCATCGAACTTGGCGTCGCCGGAGCTGGGCCGGGTGGGCAGGGGGGCAATCGAGATGGTGACGGCAGGCGCCGCCGGGGGGGTGGGCTTGGGCGCGGTGGCGGTACAGGCCACCACCACCAGCAGGCCGCACAGGGCTGCGAGGCGTTGCAGACCAGCCCCAGGGTTGCTCAGCAGATCGTTCAGCGGGCGATAGCGGCGCGTCATCCTCAAAGGCTACACCGGTTTGGAGGATTTTTGGCGGAAAACCGGGATTTTTGGGCGGATTTGTCGGGTTGACAGGGGTGGGGGGCTTGCATAGTTTCCGCGCCTCTCGCGGTACACGGCCCTTATGGCCGGCAAACGGTCCAAAAGGCAGTGTCATGAAGGTTCGCAACTCCCTCCGGTCGCTCAAGAAGCGTGACAAGGACTGCCGCGTCATCCGCCGCAAGGGCCGCGTTTACGTGATCAACAAGAAGAATCCGCGGTTCAAAGCCCGCCAGGGTTAAGCGATACTGCGCCCCGAAAGACAGGCGCATGCTTCTTCCACCAACTGATTCCACCATTGTCGCCCGCCGCGCCGAGATCGTCGCGGCGCTGAAGGTGATCGTGCCCGACGGCGTGGTCGCCGATCCGTCGGGCCTGGCCACCTTCGATGCCGATGCGCTGAGCGCCTATCACCAGACGCCGCTGGTCTGCGTGCTGCCGTCGGATCGCCACCAGGTCAGCGAAATCCTGAAATATGCCGGCGAGCATGGTGTGCCGATCGTGCCGCGCGGCGCCGGTACTTCACTGTCGGGCGGCGCGCTGCCGCGCGAAGACGGCATCCTGATCGGCATGGGGCGCATGAAGCGCATCATCGAGATCGATTACGAAAATGGCTGCGTCGTGGTCGAACCCGGCGTCACCAATCTCAATATTACCAAGGCGGTGGAGGCCAACGGCTTCTATTACGCCCCCGATCCATCCAGCCAGGTCGCCTGCACCATCGGCGGCAATGTGGCGGAGAATTCCGGCGGGCTGCATTGCCTGAAATACGGCTTGACCACCAACAACCTCTTGGGCGTGACCATGGTGCTGCCGGGCGGCGAGATCGTCACCCTGGGCGGCAAGTGCGGTGCCCAGGGTGGTCTCGATATCCTGGGTCTGGTCACGGGCTCTGAAGGGTTACTCGGCGTGGTGGTGGAAGTGGTGGTGAAGATCCTGCGCAAGCCGCCGGTGACGCGCACCCTGCTGGCCGCGTTCAATTCGGTGCCCGCGGCGGGCGCCTGCGTCGCCGCCATCATCGCCGACGGCGTGGTGCCGGCCGCCATGGAGTTCATGGACCGCCGCGCCGCCGAGGCGATCGAGGATTACAACGCGCCAGGCTATCCCAAGGGCGCCGAGGGCATCCTGATCATCGACGCCGACGGGGTGGAAGCCGATGTCAGCCATGCCGTGGCCCGCGTCACTGCCATCGTCGCGGAATGCGGCGGCACCACGGTGGAAGCCACCGACGAAAAACAGCGCGCCCGCATCTGGTCGGGACGCAAGGCTGCCTTCGCCGCGATGGGGCGCCTGGCCCCTGACATGCTGTGCATGGACGGCTCCATCCCGCGCGGCGCCCTGCCGCTGGTGATGGTGGAGATGGAAAAACTCTCCCAGCAATACGGCTTGGGCTTTTGCAACGTCTTTCATGCCGGCGACGGCAATCTGCATCCGCTGATCATTTTCGACGTGATGAAGGAAGGCGAGTTCGAACGCGCCGAAGCCTTTGGCGCCGACATCTTGCGCCTGTGCGTCAAGGTCGGCGGCGTCTTGACCGGCGAACATGGCGTGGGCATCGAAAAGCGCGACCTGATGACCGACATGTTCACCACCGCCGACCTGGAACAGCAGGGGCGGGTGAAATGCGCTTTCGACACCCAGGGCTTGTTCAATCCCGGCAAGGTGTTTCCCACCCTGTCGGCCTGTGTCGAGCAGGGCCATATCCATGTCCATGGCGCCCAACTGCCCCATCCGCACCTGCCGCGTTACTGATGAGCAGGATCGACAATCCGGCGCAGGTGGTGGAGTTCGTGCGCACGGCGCACGAAAGCCGCAGCCCCTTTGAGATCGTGTCCGGCGGCACCCGCCGCGCTGTCGGCAAGCCGCTCGGCGATTTGCCGTTGCTGGATGTCTCAAGCCTGTCCGGCATCGTGAAGTATGAACCGGAAGAACTGATCCTCACCGCCGCGCCGGCAACGCCGCTGACGGAAATCCATGCCGTGCTGGCGACCAAGGGCCAGCGGTTGGGCTTCGATCCCGCCGACTGGTCGCAGCTTCTGGGGTCCAACGGCGTGGCGACCCTGGGCGGCGCGGCTTCATGCGACGCCTCCGGCTCGGGGCGCCTGCGTCATGGTCCGGCGCGGGATTCGCTGCTGGGCTTTCAGGCGGTGAACGGGCTTGGCGAAACATTCCGCGGCGGCTCCAAGGTGGTCAAGAACGTCACCGGCTTCGACCTGCCCAAGCTGATCTGCGGCGCCTATGGCACCTTGAGCGTGCTGACCGAACTGACCTTCCGGGTCTATCCCCGGCCGCAATTCTTCGCCGTACTGTGCCTCTCCGATGTCACGCCCGAGGTTGGTTTCGCGCATCTGCGCAAGATCGCCCACAGTGCGCTGGAGCCGGCGGGCCTGGCCTATCTGCCGGGCAGCATGATGGCTGACGTGGGTGAAGGCGCGGCGCTGATCAAGCTGGAAGGCGCCAGCCAGCCGCTGGAAGAAAAGATCGCCATGGCGCACGGCCTGCTGGGCAATGCCGCGGCGCGCTTCGATGGCGACCCCTTCAGCGTCATCGGCTGCGGCGAGAAATTCGCCGATATCGCCGGCGACATCTGGCGGGTGATGATCGCGCCGTCCGATGCCCCGCGCGTGGCCAAGGAACTGAACGCCAAACATTGGCTGGGCGATCTCGCCGGCGGCTTGCTGTGGCTGGCGGCGCCGCCATCCGATGCCGCGCGCATTCGTGCCATTGCCGCCGTTGCGCAAGGCCAGGCCATGCTGCTGCGCGCCAGTCCCGAAAGCCGCGGCCGCCTCGGCCTGTTCGCGCCGCAGCAGCCGGCGCTGGCGGCGCTCAACCGCGCGGTGAAAGCCGCTTTCGATCCGCTGTCGCTCTTTAATCCCGGCAGGCTCTGATGCGATATTCCTTCACCCCCGAACAGTTGGCCGATCCGCAAGTTGGTCCCGCCGCCGCCGCGGTGCGCTCCTGTGTTCATTGCGGCATCTGCACCGCCACCTGCCCGACCTATGTGCTCTTGGGCGACGAACGCGACAGTCCGCGCGGCCGCATCGTGCTGATGAAGGACATGCTGGAAAAGGGCGGCGCGCCGAGCAAGGAAGCCGTCTATCACATTGACCGCTGTCTCTCCTGTCTCAACTGCAAGACGGCCTGTCCCTCCAGCGTCAACTACCAGCGGCTGGTGGACCAGGCGCGCAGCCATATCCAGGAACACTACAAGCGTCCGCTGGGCGAACGCCTGCTGCGCTGGACCATCGCCAAGGTGATGACGCGGCCTGCGCTGGTGCGTATCGGGTTGTTGCTGGCCAAGGTCGGCGCACCGGTGGTGATGATCCTGCCGGGCCGCTTGGGCGCCATGGCGCGCATTGGCCTGTCGGCTCATCCGCAAGGGCCGGAGCCGACCAGCTTCCCCAAGCCTGCCGTCGTCAAGCAACGCATTGCCATCATGCCGGGCTGCGTACAGGGCGCGCTGGCGCCGCAGATCGACGGCGCGGTGGGCCGGGTGCTGGCGCGGC
>Ga0193716_1000945_pt1 | contig 17274 bp, 17 predicted proteins | sample U2c1metaG_FD_145901 | JGI IMG/M metagenome (GOLD analysis project Ga0193716, IMG submission 145901) | Soil microbial communities from a riparian zone of the East river system, Colorado, United States - U2c1 | ecosystem: Environmental > Terrestrial > Soil > Riparian zone | place: USA: East River...
GTAGTCGCGGAACACCGCGATGACGGCCTCCCACACGTCGGGCACCTCCTCCAGCGGCACCCATGCACCAATCCGCTGGCCCAGCATCGGGTTGGTGGACAGCCCGCCGCCGACCCAAAGGTCGAAACCCGGGCCGTGTTCGGGATGGCTGACGCCGATGAACGCAACATCGTTGATCTCGTGGCAGACGTCTTGCAGGCCCGAGATCGCCGTCTTGAACTTGCGTGGAAGATTGGCGTACTCGGGGTTGCCGACATAGCGCCGTACGATCTCCTGAATCGCCGGCGTGCCGTCGATCACCTCGTCGAGTGATTCACCGGCGAGAGGCGAACCCAGAACCACGCGTGGGCAATCCCCACACGCCTCGGTGGTCTGCAGGCCGACGGCCTCCAAGCGCCGCCAGATCTCCGGGACATGCTCGACCTCGATCCAGTGCATCTGAAGGTTCTCACGATCCGAGATGTCGGCGGTGTCGCGGGCGAACTCGGCCGAAATCCGCGCCAGCGTGCGCAGCTGCTCAATAGACAGTGCGCCGCCGTCGCAGCGGACCCGCATCATGAAATAGCGGTCTTCGATGATGTCGATATGCTCGTCACCGGTCCAGGTAGCGTCGTAGCCCTGCTTACGCTGGGTGTACAGGCCCCACCAGCGGAACCGCCCGCGCAGGTCGGTCTTGTCGATGCTCTCGAAACCCTGCTGGGCGTAGATGTTTTCAATCCTGGCCCGTACATTCAGCGGGGCATCGTCCTTTTTGGTCTGCTCATTGGTGTTGAGCGGCTCACGATCACCGAGTGCCCATTGGCCCTCTTCACGGTGCTTTGCGGGTCGTGTCACGGTGCTCCTTCTCCACATGAGTCGGCATTCGGACCACACGAAAGTCACCGCTGACTGTCGACAGATCCGCGGCCTGCTCGAAACAGCGGGCGGGTCTACCCCCGATCACAGGATGTCGGTTCCGGGGCACCGGTGTCGTCACCGCAGACCCCCAACTGCGGGTGCGGCTAACGGCACTTCATCGCCACCCGCTAACCGGAAGGCTTCGTCAAAGTTCACAAACGTGTAGGTACGTCACGGCAGGTCCACAGGCAAGACCAAGACGTGTGCGTGCGTCGTGAACTGTTGTGCTGCTTGGACGCGTGTAACATCTCATCGCGGCGATCGGGGCAATGGATGGCTCGGCGGTGCGCGTCCTCCCCCGCCCACCGGACCCAGCCCTGCACACCGCGGAATTCACCGAGGTCCGACAGGGGTGTGTCTAACGGCAGCGCGCCCGCGTCGATGTCGGCGTCACCGAGGATGTGGCACAGCACCCCGTCGAGGGACACCAGCTCCTCCATCCTGGCTTCCTTCTCCCTGGCCTCCTCAGTGGTGCGGCCGACGATCAGCGACAGACCCTGGAAGAACTTGACGTCGTACGGGTCCCGTCCGTAACCCGCTGCGAGTTCAGGTGTTTCGTCGATCAGGCCGCGGGCAGACTCCTGGTCAGGGCTGGAGATGAAGACGCCCTCGACGTTGCGGGCCGCGAAGCGTTGCCCCACCGGGGACGCGCCCGCGTGGAACAGCACGGGCGTGCGGTGCGGCGAGGGTGTGACGAAGTGCGGTCCCTCCACCAGTAGTGCGGGCCGACGTGATTGATCTTGTGGATCTTCGACGGATCGGACTGATCGGCGTAACGCCTAGCGACGACGGCGATCCCGTCGTACCGACAGCGTGCAGTGCAGGCCCCCGATGATTCGGATCATCGTGGCGGCAACCACCGGTAGGTACTGGCCGCAGGCAATCAGGTTGTCAGGCCATTGCTTTCGGCCTTGCCGAAGTCATCGTCGATCAGAACGACGCTGCGCTGGTACTTGTCCAGGATCGATGCAGCCACCGACGCGCGGTAACCGCTGGCGCAGTGCACCCAGAGCGGCCCGTCCGGCAGTTCATCGATCCGGTCAGCCAACTCGTGTACCGGGATGTTGACCGCACCTCGGACGTGGCTCTCGCCGAACTCGTCGTTTCGACGCACGTCGAGAACCGTCAGGTCGGACCAGTTCGGCTCGTCCGCCAACGCAGCGAAGTCCGCGACCCGGTAGCTGCGCAACGAGTACTCGCCGGCCAGCACCTGAACGTCACCGGTCGCGGCACCGTTGATACCGTCGATGCCGATCCGCGCGAGTTCGCGCTGCGCCGAGGCGATCTGGTCCTCGTCATCGCCGATCAGCGTCAGTGGTGCGCCCCACGCGTAGAGCCAGCCGACGTAGGTCACGAAGGAGCCCGCCAACTCGAAGCCGTAGGTGCCACCCACGTGCCCGGCGGCGAAGGCGGTGCGGCTGCGCAGATCGATCACCCAGTCCCCCGCCTCGATGCGGCGACGCAGTTCTCCGGGATCGACGGGCGCGGGCGTCGTCAGGTCGATCGGCTGCGGGCCTTCGCGGTTGAGCACGCCCATGTGCGCGTAATACGCGGGGTACTCCGCGAGGTTGGCCAGCAGTTCATCGACGAAAGCCTGCTCGGGTTGTGTCAAGGCCGGGTTGTTCTCCCACTGCTCGCCGATGGTCGACTCGTCGCGGCCCGCGGCGCTCGCCGAGCAGAAACTGCCGAATCCGTGGGTCGGATACACCGCGGTGTGATCGGGCACCTCGTCGGCGATGCGCCGCACCGAGTGGTACTGCGCGGCGGCCAGCGCACGCGTGCTGTCGTCACCCAGCAGATCGGTGCGACCGGTGCTGTCATAGAGCATCGATCCACCCGTGAAAACCCCTGCGGTGGAGCCGGATCCGTCGAGCAGGACGTAGCTGGCGTGTTCGTGGGTATGTCCAGGCGTGTGGAGGACCCGCAACTGGAACGCCCCGGCGTCGACGATGTCACCATCGCCCACCCGGCGCGCCCGGTAGCCGAGGTCATCCCCGGCCGGAACCACGTACTCGGCGTCGACCGCCAGGGCCAGCTCGAGTCCACCCGTCACATAGTCGTTGTGCAGGTGAGTCTCCAACACGTGGGTGAGCCGAACGCCTCTGTCGCGAAGAAGATCGAGTACTCGGTCGATATCGCGTTGCGCGTCGATCACCACGGCAACCTCGCCGTCGCTGACCACGTAGCTACGGTCGCCCAGGCCCGAGGTCTCGATGATTTCGACGCGCATGCCGTTCACGGTTCCCGGTCAGTCGCATCGGCAAACACCGTTGTCCTCAGGGTGATCCCAACCGGACGGGCCAGCGCGCTAGCCGGAAAGACTGGCCGCCCTGCGCCCGGACAACCGGCGCTCTGCGTAGGCGCGGCCCGCCTCGGGGTCGTCAACGACGTAGCCAACGATGTCGGCCAAGGTGTTGATACGACCGGCACCGCCCCAGGTGCCGTCGGGAATCTCGTTGGTGAACACCCACACCCGGTTCGGATCATGGGGATGCGCCGCCCCTTCGGCGCGCAGCACCGCATCAGTCACCTCGCGCACGATGGCGGCGCGGCGCTCATCGTCGAACTGGCCCTCCGGCACCGACGCGACGATCCGGTAGCGGGGTTCAGCCGCAGGCACACCGGCGACGTAGACCGCAGCGGGGCGGTGCAGGAACACCCACGCGATGGCCCTGGCGCGCGGATCGGCCGGATCGGCGCCCTCGTGGCGCAACAGCAGGTCGGTCAGTTCGGACATCAGTGCCTGTTCGGCACCGTGCGAGAGCGCGCCGGCGGGAATGTAGGCGTCGAGCATGGGCATGGGTCATACCTCCGCGGGTCAGGTTGAGTTTATTTTGTAAACCTAGATGTGATGGGTTTAGAAAGTCAACCCAGCTATCATCTACAGACATGCAGACAGATCGGTTCCGCTACAGCTCGGCCAATTGCTCGATCGCGCGGACGCTGAGCGTGGTCGGCGAGAAGTGGACCTTGCTCGTCCTTCGCGAGGCCTTCTACGGGTTGCGGCGCTTCGACGATTTCCACGCGGCGCTGGGGTGCGCACGAAATCTGCTCGCCGCGCGATTGAAAACGCTAGTGGCACACGGGCTGCTCGAGCGCGTGGAGTACCAGGACGACCGTGGTCGCGGCCGATACGAGTACCGCTTGACCGCCAAGGGCCGTGAGCTGTTCCCCGTCGTGGCGGCACTGATGCAATGGGGTGACCGTTGGACCGCAGACGATGCCGGGCCCGCGGTACGACTCCTGCACCGGGACTGCGGCGAACCGGTGTCGGTGCAGCTCACGTGCGACGGCGGCCACGTCGGACTTGGCGCCCGCGACGTCGAACCCATTCCGGGTCCTGGAGTGCTCGAGGTCGCCTGACCGTCGGGACTCCTACTTCTTGGCCGCGTTCTTGATCATTTCCTGGGCCATCTCGGCCGCCTGATCCTTGATGCCGAACGCGCATGCCCATGTCTCGACCGTCACGTTGGACACCTGCGACAACGCGTGCTGGCACTCCCAACCGCCGGAGTCCTCCTGCGTGGTCACCTGGGTGAGCAGGTCGTCCTTGGCGCCGACGTCGTCGACCTCCCAGATGTAACTCGACTCGGAGTCGTCGACGGCTACCGAGAAGCCGCCGCACTGCTCCCAATCGGACTTGGAGTTCTCGAAGAACTTCCTGGCGTCGTCCGCCGCGGGATAGAGCACCGCGGTCTGCTGCACCCAGTGGTCCTTGTCGTCCCCTGGTTCGCGGGAGACCTGGTCGCGGACGGCCGTCCAGTCGCTGCCGTCGTAGACCTTCTCTTCGGCACCGAAGATCACGCCGAGGCAGTCGGGGTCGGAGACGGCATGGGAGTTGTCCGACATCTGATCGGTCTCGTCGACGACCTCGATGTCCTTGGAACCGAGGATCGAGTTGATCTCGCCGATGCTGAGCATCACGTCGTCGAGTTGCGATTCCTTCAGCGGCGCGACGTTCAGCGGGGCAGCATCCTTGTCGCGCACTGCATTGCCAGAAACGGTGGTGGTGCACCCCGACAACAACACCGTCATCGCGACGGCGACACACGCCGCAGAGGCGCGGGCCACCGCAACGCAGGGCACCGGGCGGCGCGTTACCAGGCCCAGTCTCATCGCAACATTGTGACCGACGGAGGGACGCAATGCGCCCTTTCGGTAACCGAGCGCGCCGTGGCGCATCCGCTACTTCTTCGGCTTGTCGCTGGCGGCGTCGGCGGACAGCGCCGCGACGAAGGCCTCCTGCGGAACTTCCACCCGCCCAATGGTCTTCATCCGCTTCTTGCCTTCCTTCTGCTTCTCAAGAAGCTTGCGCTTGCGGGTGATGTCACCGCCGTAGCACTTGCTCAGCACGTCCTTGCGAATGGCCCGGATGTTCTCGCGCGCAATGATTCTCGAGCCGACCGCGGCCTGGATCGGCACCTCGAACTGCTGGCGTGGGATGAGCTCCTTGAGCTTGGTGGTCATCTTGTTGCCATACGCGGAGGCCCCGTCCTTGTGGACGATGGCACTGAACGCGTCCACCGGCTCGCCCTGCAAGAGGATGTCGACCTTCACCAGGTCGGACTCCTGCTCGCCCGCCGCTTCGTAGTCGAGGCTGGCGTATCCGCGGGTGCGCGACTTCAGTGAGTCGAAGAAGTCGAAGATGATCTCACCCAAGGGCATCGTGTACCGCAGTTCGACGCGTTCGGGTGAGAGGTAGTCCATGCCGCCCAGCTCGCCGCGGCGGGACTGACACAGCTCCATGATCGTGCCGATGAATTCGCTGGGCGAGATCACCGTCGTCTTCACCACGGGCTCGTAGACCGCGCGGACCTTGCCCTCCTGCCAGTCCGAGGGATTCGTCACGATGATCTCCGTGCCGTCGTCCTTCACCACCCGGTACACGACGTTCGGCGAGGTTGAGATGAGGTCGAGGTCGAACTCGCGCTCGAGGCGCTCGCGGGTGATCTCCATGTGCAGGAGACCCAGGAAGCCGCAGCGGAAGCCGAAGCCCAGCGCCACCGAGGTCTCCGGTTCCCACACCAGCGCCGCATCGTTGAGCTGCAACCGTTCGAGCGCGTCGCGCAGGTTCGGGTAGTCGGAGCCGTCGACCGGGTAGAGACCCGAGTAGACCATCGGCTTCGGTTCGCGGTATCCGGTCAGCGCCTGGGTCGCCCCGTTGCGCGCGGACGTCACGGTGTCACCGACCTTGGATTGCCGGACGTCCTTGACGCCGGTGATCAGATAACCCACCTCGCCGACGCCGAGGCCCTCGGTGGCCTTCGGCTCGGGTGAGACGATGCCGACCTCCAGCAGCTCGTGCGTGGTCCCGGTGGACATCATCTTGATCTTCTCGCGCGGGCTGAGCTTGCCGTCGATCACGCGGACGTAGGTGACCACGCCGCGGTAGATGTCGTAGACCGAGTCGAAGATCATCGCCCGCGCGGGCGCGTCGGCGTCCCCCAACGGGGCGGGGATGAGGCGGACCACCTCGTCGAGCAGTTCGCGAACGCCGACGCCGGTCTTACCGGACACCCGCAGGACCTCGTCGGGCTCGCACCCGATGATGTGGGCGATCTCGCCCGCGTAGCGGTCCGGGTCGGCGGCGGGCAGATCGATCTTGTTGAGTACCGGGATGATCGTCAGGCCGCGGTCGAGTGCCAGATACAGATTGGCCAGCGTCTGGGCCTCGATGCCCTGTGCCGCGTCGACCAGCAGCACGGCGCCCTCGCAAGCCTCCAGGGCCCGCGACACCTCGTAGGTGAAGTCGACGTGGCCCGGCGTGTCGATCAGATGCAAGACGAACTCTTCGTCGTTGACCACCCACGGCAGCCGGACGTTCTGCGCCTTGATCGTGATGCCGCGCTCGCGCTCGATGTCCATCCGGTCCAGGTACTGGGCGCGCATGTCGCGATCGGCGACGACGCCGGTGATTCCGAGCATGCGGTCGGCGAGGGTGGACTTGCCGTGGTCGATGTGGGCGATGATGCAGAAGTTCCGGATCTGCGCCGGCGCAGTGAACGTCTTGTCGGCGAAACTGCTGATGGGAATCTCCTGGTCGGGCGGGGCTCACGAGAGTGCGGGGGCACTACCAGGGTATCGAGCAACCATCGCGACGACACAATCGTGGCTCCCACCTATGCTCGAAATCATGGCGTCGCAGTGGAAGACGTTCCAGCGTCTCGCGGAACACCTGGTGTTCAACGAGGCACCGAAGCTGATCAAACAGCTGCCAAAGGCCGACAGCCTGCAGCGCGGCATCCAGCAGGGCCTCAAGATGGGGCTGGACGCCGGCCTGGCCGCCCTCGCGGGGGCGTCGAGCGAGGTCCAGCCCGCGATCACCGCCGGGCGGCCGGTGACGGAGGGCAGTGTTCCCACCGCCCACCGCGCCCGCAGAGTGATCTACTCGCCCGATCTCGACGGCCGGGCCGACCCAGGCGAGATCGTGTGGACCTGGGTGGTCTACGAGGACGATCCGACCCGCGGCAAGGACCGTCCGGTGCTGGTGGTGGGCCGTGACAGTGCCACGCTGCTCGGTCTCATGCTGTCCAGCCAGGACCGCCACCACACCGACCGCGATTGGATCGGGATCGGCCGCGGCGACTGGGACTACGAGGGCCGGGCCAGCTGGGTCCGACTCGATCGGGTGCTCGACGTGCCCGAGGAGGGCATCCGGCGCGAGGGCGCGGTCCTCGATCGCTCGACCTTCGAGGTGGTCGCCGCGAGGCTGCGGGCCGAGTACTCCTGGAGCTGACAGATGTCGCGAGATCTGCGTCATGGCTGTGATCAAGCCAGAGTCACGACCAACGAGCAGATCTCGGCGAGCCGCCCGCGTCGAACGGTGAAGAACCGCCCGGTGAGTTCGACGCATCTGTGAGAGTGGCCTAATGGGGATCGCGATCACAGAAGGGAACTCAAGTCCATGCGTACTGCAGTTGGCGCCCTAATGCTGGGTGTGCTGACCGCCGCCGGCTGCGCGACCTCGACGGCCGCGCCTCCGCCGACGGAGACGTCGACACCGGCTCCCGTCACCCCGGACCAGCTCGCGCTGGCAACCTTGAACAGCATCGTGCAGGGCGACCCAGCCGCGGCCACCGTCAGTTTCGACCCGACCATGCGGCGACTACTGCCGCCCGACACCCTCCAGCAGGCCTGGGCGGCCTACCAAGAAAAGTTGGGCCCATACCTTTCTCAGGGCGACCCCCAGGACGTCGCGCGGGGGAAGCTCACTGTCGTGAACGTGCCCTTGCAGATGCAGAACGCACCGGGCCTGTTCCGGCTGACCGTGCATTCCGATGGCCAGATCGCGGGTCTGTACTTCGTCAAGGATGGTGCCCCGGTCCCCTGATTCAGGCGGCGCCATCTACCGCGGCGGCCGCCACATCGGGACCAGGCTGGGGCCGGGGTTGCCATCGCGGGCGGGCAGCTTGATCTCACCGGTGACCTCGAAGCCGAATCGCTCGTAGTACGGCACGTTGTCGGGATTGCTGGACTCCAGATAGGCGGGCGCGTGCTCGGCGTCGCAGCGGTCCAGCCGCGACCGCATCAGCGCCTGACCGAACCCCTTGCCGCGCACCGTCGGGTCGCTGCCGATCACCGCGAGGTACCAGTGCGGCTCCTCTGGGTGGGCCTCCTTCATCAGATCTTCGACCTCCAGGCCCCGGCGCAGGGATGCCCCGAAGGCGAGCAGCAGCCCCGGCATGGCCCGCAACTCGTCGATGCGCGAGGTCTGCCACTGGCCGGGTGGATCCCACAGCGCGGCGCCACCGATGCCATCGCCGTTCGGCGCGACCTCGACGCCACCGCGCGCCAGGTGGTGATAACGGGTCAGCGCCGCGAACAACCGGTGCAGCTTGCGTCGGCGCAAGTCGGCGTCCGGCAGCATCCAGCGCATTACCGGGTCGTCGAAGAATGCCCGGCCCAACGCCACGGACAGGGCACCGATGTCTGCGCGGGTAGCGGGTCGAGCCGCGACGCTGTTCACGTGGTCAGCGTATTCACCCTTGGGTGATGTACGCCTCCAGCTGCTCCTGCTGGGTCTGCAGCTCCTCCATGCGCGTCTTCACCACGTCGCCGATGCTGACGATTCCGGCCAACTCCCCGTCGTCGATGACCGGCACGTGGCGCACCCGGTTCGTGGTCATCAGGACACTGAGGCTGTCCACCGAGTCGGTGGGCGAACAGGTGATCACCTGCGCCGTCATGATCTCCGACACCGGCCTGCCGAGGAGGTCGACGCCGAGCGCGTGCAGCTTGCGCACCACGTCGCGCTCCGAGACGATGCCCACCAGTCCGCCGGGTCCGACCACCACCATTGCCCCGATGTTGCGCGTGACGAGTCCCTCGAGCAGCTCGCCGACCGTCATGTCAGGGCCTACGGTGGAAACCGTCCCACCCTTGTTCCTCAACACGTCTGAGATCCGCACCGGGCGCCTCCTTTGTGACATGGCTCACATCGAGTCACCACCCAAAATACGCTCCACTGACAGCGAAGGAACAGATTCTCGGCCGAGCCGGTTGACGAGGCTGTTGACCCCAAACGGCAGAAAAGAGCGATTGATGACCGAAACAGTCACACTCGGCGATGAATTGACGGTCAGCGCAATCGGTTTCGGCGCAATGGCGTTGACGCCGGTGTACGGCGAGGTGGACGACGACGATTCCCTGGCCACCCTGCACCGGAGTGTCGACCTGGGGGTCACGTTCATCGACACCGCCAACGTCTACGGCGGGGGCGCCAACGAGCGGCTGATCGCCCGACTTCTCGCCGACCGTCGCGACGAGGTGACGCTGGCGACCAAGTTCGGCATCGTCGGCAACCCGGCTGACCGGGCGGCGGGCCAGTTGGCCGCCCGCGGCGACGCCGCCTACGTCCGCGAGTCCATCGACGAGAGCCTGACCAGGCTGAACACCGACGTCGTCGACCTCTACTACATGCACCGCCGAGACGTGACCGTGCCGATCGAGGAGACCGTCGGCGCGATGGCCGAACTGGTCGCCGCGGGCAAGGTGCGCCACCTGGGACTGTCCGAGGTCACGGCCGACGAACTGCGCGCCGCCATGGCGGTGCACCCCATCGCCGCCGTGCAGAGCGAATGGTCGATCTGGAGCCGCGACGTCGAACCCAACGTGGTGCCCACCGCGGCCGAACTCGGCGTCGGCTTCGTCCCGTACTCACCGCTTGGCCGCGGGTTCCTGACCGGCACCGTCCAGTCCGCGTCCGACCTGGCCTCCGGATCGGACTTCCGGCGCACGATGCCGAGATTCGCCGATGGCGCGTTGGAGGCCAACCTGGCGGTGGTCGACGTGATCCGTGCCGTCGCCGACGAGCGGGAGGCCACCCCCGCCCAGGTCGCCCTGGCATGGCTGCGCTACCGCGCCGACGAACTCGGGGTGGCCGCCGTGCCGATTCCGGGCACCCGCCGCGCGGCCCGCGTCGAGGAGAACTTCAACTCGCTGGACGTGGCACTCACCGACGGGCAGCTTGCGGCGCTCGACGCGGCGGGTGCCGCGGTGTCGGGACATCGGTTCGGCGACCTGTCGTGGGTGTCGGCCGGCCGCGAATAGCGGTCAGTCCGGCGGCGACTGGGCGATCTGCAGTGCGACGCCGGCGTCGTCGAATTGGGCGGCCTGCGCACGGATGCGTTCGATCTCGCTGGGCCGCTTGAGCAGTCCGCGCACCGCGATGATCGCGACGTGTTCGCCGACGCGGATCGCCTCGTCGACCCGGTCCCCCTGATCGGTGTGCAGGCGGGTCCGCTTCTGTGCACCTTCGTCGAAGTTGAGCAGCAACGCGGCGGTGTCCTGTTTGTCGCAGTCAATGAACTTGCCTTCGTTGATCGCCGCCCCGATGAGGTCGGCGACCCAGTCCTTGAGTCGCTCGTAATCCGTCCAGAACTGGTGGAATTCGCTGCGCTGCTCGTGTGCGATGCGCTGGATCTCGTTGAAGTCGATCGGTGACATCGCCAGTTGCATGGTGTCGAACCGCAACAGCCGATACAGCTTGACGGCCGGCGAGCCGGAACCGGCGCCCACCTCCGCAATGAACTTCAACGGCGCCCGATTGACGAGCAGGGCCTCCTGCAGCAGCTGTTCCTTGTTGCGAAACCAGTAGTACAGCGATGACTGCTGTAGGCCCGACGCGCGGGCGATGTCGCTCATCGTCGTTTGCGCATAGCCCTTTTCGGAGAACAGCTTCGTCGCGGCGTTCACGATTCCCGCGCGCGGCGATGCCGTCGGCGCCGCATCGGCATCGTTGCGTGGGCGTCCGATGGCACGGACCGGCGCCCGGCGCTCGGGTGTCGACACGATGCGAATCGTACTGCCGCAGCTAGCCGAGCGGCGCTTGCTCGTCGTGGGCGCGCTCGACCGTGTCGCGTGCGGCCGAGACCACGTCCCGCCACAGTTCGAGGCCGAACGACTTCGTGGCCCGCGACGGGTAGCCCGTCACCCCGTTGGTGGACACGTGCTGGACCGCATACCGGAAGACGCTGCCCTCCGTCCGGTCGGGATCGTCGGCGGTCTGCATCTTGTCGGTGTCGACCAATTCCGGTCGCAACGCCAACATGATCGAGGTCTCCGCGGCGTTCGCATGCCAGTCGACCGCGTCCTCAGTCGCGCGCCGGGCGATGTCGGAGGTCAGATCCCACCATTGCATGACGCCGATCCGGCGGTCGGCGAACACTCGGCGGAACCCATCGCAGGCGATCCAGAGCGGCGCTGCGTTGCCGACGTGCCCGTTCACGAACAGCACCCGGCGAAAGCCCGAGTCCACGCATGCCTCGGCGACCAGGCTTGCCGCCGCGGCGGTCTCCTCACCAGAGAACGCCACCGTCCCCGCCAGTTTCGAGCCGTGAAAGAAGCTGGCGCCGAAGGCAAGCGCAGGCAGTACGACGGCCGAATCCCCGGCCGCGGCTTCGGCGAGTTCGGTGGCGATGATGGTGTCGGTACCGACCGGCAGGTGTGGTCCGTGTTGTTCGGTGGCCCCGACGGGTATCAGCGCCACGCAATCCGGGTCGGCGTCGATGCGGTCGGCCAGCTGCGCCGAAGTGAGCTCATTCCATCGGTGGTTCAATGCAACGTCACCCCAGCGTTCACACAGATGGACTGTCCGGTCACGTTTTTCGCTGCCGGGCTCGCCAACCACGCAACCGCTTCGCCGACGTCCTCAGGCGTGCACAGCGTGCCGGTGAGCGTTTCGGCCGTGACGTCGGCGCGAATCCGGTCAATCGAACTGCCCGTGATCGCCGATTCGGCGCCCCACTTGTTGAGCACCATATCGGTCTCAATGATGCCGGGACACACCGTGTTGACGGTGATGCCCATTCCGCCAAGCTCCAGAGCCGCCACCTGTCCAAGGCCTATCTGGGCGAACTTCGAGGGTGCGTACGCTCCGTAGAGCGGCCAAGCACGGATACCCGCCTCCGAGGAGATGTTGATGATCCGGCCGCGGATACCCTTATCCGAGTCGCTTGGCTCTAGCCCGTCGGAAGACCGCATCGCCTCGACGGCACTCTGAATACCGTAAAACGTCCCCAACAAATTGATTTCGAAGCAGCGCCGCAATTGATCGCCGGTCAGCGTCAGGATCGACCCGGCCTCCATGTAGCCGGCGTTGTTCACCCAGCAATCCAGTCGCCCGAATTCGGTGACGGCCGCTGTGGCGAGGTCGGCAGACGTCTGCTGGTCGGATACGTCGCCGCGAACAAGGACCGTCCTTGTCGAGCCGGCCTCCTCGATGTCCGCCGCGGTTTGTTTCGCGGCGGCTTCGTCGGAGGTCCACCCGATCACCACGTGAAATCCATGCCGTGCGAGCGCCTTGCTGATACCCGCGCCGATCCCACGGCCTCCGCCGGTCACCACCGCGACCGGGTATTCCGACGTGATCACCAGAACCTCAGGTAGCGATCGGTTTCCCACGACGACACGTGGGCGGCGAATGAGTCCCATTCAGCCCGCTTCTCGGCGACGTACGAATCGAACATCGCATCACCGAACACGCTGCGCGCCAGCGGGTCTGCTTCGAGCGCCTCGATCGCCTCCCCGAGGGAGCGGGGTAGCCATCCGATGTTGCGTTCGAGCAGATCGGCCTCCGACAGGTTGTAGAGGTTGTCCCGGTTGGGGTCCCCGGGGTCGAGGCCTTCGCGGATGCCCTCCAGTCCTGCTGCGAGGACCAGCGCCGCACCGAGATACGGGTTGTTGGCGCTGTCGGCGGCGCGGCACTCGACCCGGCCGCCGCCCCTGGGGATGCGGAGCATGTTGGTGCGGTTGTTGTCGCCGTAGCAGGCGAAGATCGGTGCCCACGTCAGCCCGGACATGCTGCCCTGCTTGACCAGTCGCTTGTAGCTGTTGACGGTCGGAGCGATCACCGCGCAGATCGCCGATGCGTGGCGCAGCACACCTGCGATGAACTGGTATCCGAGATTGGACAGCCCGCAGCCGCGCGGATCGTCCGTGTCGGCGAACAGGTTGACGCCCGCAGTGTCGGCCAGCGACATGTTGTAGTGGGCACCGCTGCCGGTCCGGTCGGCGAACGGTTTGGGCATCCACGACGCGAACAATCCGTGCTTGCGCGCGATCTCGCCGACCATCATGCGGAAGAACACCAACCGGTCCGACATCGACACCGCGTCGGTGTAGGTGAAGTCGGTCTCGAACTGGCCGTTGCCGTCCTCGTGGTCGAATGAGTAGACATCCCAACCGAGTTCGTTCATCGCCGAGACGATCTCGTCGACGACCGCGTAGTTGTGCAACATGCCGCGAAGGTCGTAACACGGTTTGTCGAGAACGTCGTCGGGACTGGCAGGCGCCGGTGTGCCGACGCGGTCGTCGGTGAGCAGGAAGAACTCGGTCTCGATGCCGAGGTTGAAGGTGTAACCCAACGTCGCGGCGTCCGCCGTCACGCGCTTGAGGATCTGCCTGCTGCAGGCCTCGAACGGGGCCTCCCCGATCCAGAGATCACCGGGGAACCAGGCGATCTCGCGGTTGAACGGGGCGATGATCGCCGCGTCCAAATCGGGGTGGGGTGCGACCTCGTCGTCGTTGACGTCCTGCGGCACCCCATCGAGGGCGGCGCCGGTGAACATCTCCGAACCCCGCGACGCCTGGTCGAGGTGGTTGAGCGGCACCATCTTCGACTTCGGCTTGCCGTGCATGTCGACGAAGCTGATCGCGGCGTACTTCACGCCGGAGGCCGCCAGCCGTTCTGCGACCTCCGTGACGTCCGCTCCCGTCCGAGTGTGCGACGGCTGGCCGTTCAATGTGGCAGTCATGTCTTCTCCCGTTACGCCGTCGACGCGAGATCGGCGGTGTCGCTGATGATTCCGAGCTCGCGACCGAGGTAGCGATAGAACTCCCACAGTGGCCGCTCGAGGTGCGAGAGCCTTCCCACTCCCGTAACGCCGGAGCGGACGGCGCGCTGGACGGCCGTGCAGGCGTCGAGGTCCTCGCGGTGGATGTCGCAGATCGTCTTGATCAGCTCGCTGCGTCGTTCCTCTAGTCCTGGCGCGGCCAGCGCAGCCGGTGACATGCAGATGTCGAGCTGTAGCTCGATCTTGCCCGCCCCGAGCGGAAGTGTCTTGAGCCAGTACATGTATGCGGGTCCCATCGCGATCTGCAGCAGCGGATAGCCGATGAAGATGAGCGACTTGTGGTGGTGTTCAGGACTCAGCGTTGGGGCGCCGGGAGCGAGGAACGGCGGCTCCGCGGGGTAGCCGGGAGCCTGTCCCGACCACATCGTGGTGAAGTAGTCGCCGACCTCACCGGTGGAGCTCAGGGAAGCCGGGAACTGGTCCTCGAGTGATCCGCGGTGCGGGCCCATGTGGTGGTAGCACTCCATGAAGTTGTCCACCATGATCTTCCAGTCCCACTCGCACACTCCCCAGTCGGTCTGCTCGACGGTCTGGTAGTTCTCCAGGTCGTAGACGTCGACGATCGGATCCAGCGCCGCGTACTGGCTCGCCAAGGATTCCGCTTGCCCGTCGAGGTTCACCAACACGAAGCCCTTCCACACCTCGTGCCGGAATTGCTTGAGCGGATAGTCCTTCCGGTCGAACCCAGGAGAATTCTTCATCTCGGGCGCACCTGCGAGATGGCCGTCCAGCCCGAAGGACCAGAGGTGGTAGGGGCACTGCAGGACGTTGGCCTCCCCCGCGCCGGTGCACACCTCCATCCAGCGGTGGGTGCAGTTGCGCGACAGCACCCGGATGTCGGACTTGCGGTCGCGGGTGACGACGAGCGGTGTGCCGAGGATGTCGATGCTGTAGTAGCTCCCGTCGTTGGGAACCTGCTCGACGCGGCAGAGCGGAATCCAGCCGCGCTTGAATACCCGGTCGACTTCGGCGGCGTACAGCTCGTCGCTGCCGTAGGCCTCTGGCGGCAGGGTGACCGCGTTCTCGGGTGACTCGACCCCACAGGTTGCGGTGAGTCGTGAGTAGTCGAATGTCATGGAGCCGACGATAGGCAGGCTCTGTTGCTGGGCTGTTTCGTCGTGGTAAATGACTAATTGAAACCCTTAGTGACTCCCGACTGGGTAAAACGTCGAATTACCAGTGGCTTCAGACCACGGTTTCAATGAATTATTGAAACCTGTGCCGTTACTGTGTTGCCCGGCGACCGGTCGGCGGTCGGCCGGTCTTTCCGTTCCTGCCCCTGGTCCGATCCGAACAGGTTAGGTATGACGTCATGATCGAAGTCACCCTGCTCGGCACCGGCAGTCCCATGGTCGACGCGAATCGCGCAGGGCCGTCGACGCTGGTGCGGGCCGGCGAGCAGATCTTCCTGGTCGACTGTGGCCGGGGCGTGCTGCAACGGGCCGCCGCCATCGGCGTCGGGGCCGCCGGGCTCTCGGCGCTGCTGCTGACACACCTGCACAGCGACCACATCACCGACCTCGGCGACGTCATCACGACGCGGTGGGTGACGACGTTCGTGCGCACGCCGCTGCCGATCATCGGGCCGCCAGGGACGGCCGCCGTGGTCGCGGCCACGCTGGAAGCGCTGGCACCCGACATCAGCTACCGGATCGCCCATCACGCGGACATCACCGAACCGCCCGCCATCGAGGTGCACGAGTACACGGAGGGATCCGTATGGAACTCCCTCGTGGCGAGCGAAGCGACGGGAAATCAAGACGGCGGTGTCCAGATCCGGGTCGCCCCAACCGATCACCGACCCGTGGAGCCCACCATCGGCTTTCGCATCGAGTACGGCGGGGCATCGGTCGTGCTCGCCGGTGATTCAGTGCCGTGCGAAAGCCTCGACGCACTCGCCGCGGGGGCGGGAGCGCTGGTTCACACCGTGATCCGCAAGGACCTCATCGCGCAAGTTCCGCAACAGCGGCTGAAGGACATCCTCGACTACCACTCCTCCGTCGAGGAAGCGGCAGGCACCGCGACGCGGGCCGGGGTGGGCACGCTGATCCTCACCCACTACGTCCCGCCGCTGGCTCCCGGACAGGAGGACGACTGGCGCGCGCTGGCCGCCTCGGTGTTCCCCCGCCAGATCGAGCTGGGCGACGACCTACATCGCGTCGAGGTGCACCCAGGAGTGTGCGTTACGCCAGCCGGGTGATCTCCACGACGACGTCGAGGTCGGTCGATCCCTCACCCGAGTAGATCCCCTTCAGGGGCGTGACGTCCGCGTAGTCGCGGCCAACCCCAACGCTGATGTACTGCTCGCTGATGTCCTTGTCGTTGGTCGGGTCGTAACTCCGCCATCCGCCGGTCCACGCCTGGATCCAGGCGTGGCTCTGTCCGTCGATGGTGTCTCCGACTTTGGCCTTCTTGTTGGGATGCAGGTAGCCCGACACGTATCGCGACGGAATGCCCATGCTGCGCAACAGGATCAGCGACAGATGCGCGAAGTCCTGGCAGACACCCTTGCCTTCCCGGTGTGCGTCAAGCCCCGACGAGTGCACGCCGGTGGTGCCCGGCACGTACTCGAGTTCGCTGTTCGCCCACCGTGCGGCCTCGACGACCGCGTCCTCCGGGTCGTTGTACTTTGCGATCCGCCTGCCCACCGCCTGGATGCGGCTGCTCGCAGGCGCGTACTCGGTGGGGCTCAGCATGTCGTCGAACCGGTCGACCACCGCCTCCGACTTCAGGTCCTCCCACGACACCTTCTCGGTCGGCAGCTCCTCCTTGTCGGTCTCCACCACCGACGACGCGGTCACCTCGAGTTCGGTGTGCGGTGCATGCAGATCGAACGCCGTCACCGCTGTGCCCCAGTAGTCGACGTAGCGGTATGACCGGGTGGCAGGCACTGTTTCGACGCGGTTGAGGATGACGTTCTGCCGAGAGTCCGAGCGTGGGGTCAGCCGCGCCTCGTTGTACGACGCCGTCACGGGTGACTTGTACGCGTATCCGGTCGAGTGCACGACGCGCAACCGCCACATCA
>Ga0193716_1000947_pt1 | contig 17265 bp, 19 predicted proteins | sample U2c1metaG_FD_145901 | JGI IMG/M metagenome (GOLD analysis project Ga0193716, IMG submission 145901) | Soil microbial communities from a riparian zone of the East river system, Colorado, United States - U2c1 | ecosystem: Environmental > Terrestrial > Soil > Riparian zone | place: USA: East River...
CCTGAGGAACACGCTGCTCCAACGTCACACAACTGAACATCCCATCCTGAACCCGCTCGTCTCCACGCATACTCCCATAGACGAATCAAACATCGAACAAGCCGAAGAGATATCCCTATTTCAACAAATTCCTAGAGAAGATAAAACGGGGGTGTCTATTCGCTCACCACTCCATCGGGTGAAGAATATCAGTTCGCTGGGATCGCGGATGTGGCACGGTGGGCGACAGCAGCTGCTCTTGGATGAAGAGATTTTGGGGACGAAACGCGATTGTGGCGCGCGCTGTGACACTGAACAGCAAGTCACGATCAGGCGCTGGCAGGATGAACGCGAACCACCCATCGATTTCCTGCAATCAGGGTTTAGATGTTTTTCGGAGCTCGCGTATCCAGGATGGACGGCTAGACCACGTAGAATGATGCAATGCCTAAAGCTCCTACAGCAATCACCCTCCCAAGATTCAAGGTGAACTACGGGGATTCCTCCCTGGCAGGCTCCTTCCTTGCAGGCGGTTCCTCGCAGACCGCTTCAATAGGCGCTGCCGTGATTGCCGCGCACCGAGAACTGGTGTCCGAGTTGCTCAAACTCGCTGGCAAGGATTCACCACTTCATGGGCTCAGCGCGGATGAGGTAGGTAGCCTGAATGGCGGACTTTGCAAGCTGGACGATCCCAAGCAATGCGAAAGTCTTCTAAAGGAACGCAAAGCATCCCAAGGGCATGGCTTCTGCGAACCTTCCCTCCAATGCGTCAGCACATTCTGATGCGGAAATAATTGATTTGTGCAGGGCTGTTGTAGAGTCCATGCATAATCTGCATTTCTCGTTGTGCAGTCCGGATGTGCCTAAACTATGCCACGAGGGGTTATCTGGACGACATGGGCGAGCATCTGGATCATCTGCCGACATCCGTGTAGGCGTGACTAGCAGCTAGGCTCGCGGCGCGGTGCAAGGCCCCCGTACATCCCGTCTTCGCCGCTTGGTACATTGCGCTTTGCGACTATCTCATTCTCACTGTTGCAGAGCCGGAGCGGTCTCGCAGACGCTCACGGATGCTCTTGCTTTGCATCTTTGAATCGTTGGATGGCCGCATTGAGACTAGCCGCAAGGTAACGCAGCTTCCTGGAACCGATCTGGTTCTGGCGGACCTGACTCCACGTCAGTTGCTCGGAATCGCGGGCTCCGCGCTGCCGTCAGCATACCGTCGACAACTTGAGCGATTTAAGTATGGAGCTGGCGCGTTCAAAATCGACTACGCTCTCAATTCGCCAATCCCATGGATGGCAAAGGAGTGTTCCGAGGCTGTTACAAAACTCAGTTCCGTAGATTTTAGAAGGACGCGACCATCTCGATGAGAAGGTCATGATTTGAGATTGTGCGTTACGTCGTTGTGCGCTATCAGGCGCTATGAAGCGCTTCGGTCAGTTTGGTTGCGCCGAGCACGTTCGTCATGCGTTTGATGTTGTATGCCATCGTTGCCAAACCGATTTCTCGACCCGCGCACCGGACAACCCGCGCATCAGCAGGCGCGGGGGGTCGAAGATGCTATACTTGATGGTTGCAAAGGGATGCTCGGCAGTACAGCGGCGTAGTCTCATTACTGCAGGCGTGACTCGCTCCTGCATCCGGTTCAACGCATCTTCGTATAGGTGTCGAGATACGCTGCGCTTCTGAGCCTGCGTGCAGCGAGGTTTCAGCGAACATGTACCGCAGTCGCTGGCCGCGGCCCCATAAACGATGTAGCGTTCTTTTCGATGGATCTTTTTTCGTCTCAGCGTTTTTTCGCTAGGACAGATGAAGGTGGTGGTCTCGGGTTGGTAGTGAAAATCCTCGCGTCCGAACAGGGTGCCATCGCCCTGGTTGTTGACTGTGCGCATGACGGGCACATACGGCAGCATGCCTGCCGCTTCACACTGCGCGACCTGCTCGCCGTTGGAGTAACCGGCGTCCGCAACAGTACCATCCTTGCAGCTTCGGCCATTGGTTGTAGGCATCGGCTATCTGTGGCATCAAGCACCACAGTCTGCGCCACGATTAACGCATGCTCCGTGTCAACAGCAGTTTGTACGTTGTACGCCGGTAGGATGTTTTGGCGCATCAACATGAAGCCTGCCTCGGGTTCCGGATGCTTCTGCAGCTTCTCGATTGCCGCCTGCACAGCAGATGGATCGATGTTCGCCTGTGACTCTTCGTCTGCTTTTTCCAGGCCGTCGAGATAGCGTTGTAAAGCGAGCCGTTCGCGAGCGCTGTCGATGCTGGCTACAGCGCGAAACTTTGAGCCATCAATGGCGATCCACTCACCACGGATAAGCCCGCAACTGCGTGCAAAGCAGACGAGTTTCGCTCCCGCTGCTGTAATTGCCTCGTGGTGCATCCGCCGGAACTCGGCTATGCTTTTATGGTCTGGATACAAGCGTCCTAGAAGCCACATCAACTCGACATTTCTGCGACACTCAGTCTCAAGGCGTCGCGACGAGCGGATCTGGTTCAGATAGCCGTACAGATACAACTTCAACAAATCGCGCGGATCGTAGCCAGGTCGTCCCGTGTCAGCGGCCTGAGCGCGCTCGAATCCAAGCTCAGACATCATAAGTTTTTCGACGAACGCATCAATTATGCGGCACACATGATCGGCTGGCACAAAGTCGTCCAATACCACCGGGAACAATGTTCCCTGATTTCGTCCCTCGCCCCTAATGTAACCCATAAGATGAGATGCCCCCACTAAACAAGGCAATCTTCTCACCGATCCCTGTTTAAAAGGCTGCAACACAAACGTCATGAAGCTCATCTCTAACAGCTCAGTCGACTAAGCCGCAGCGATAGAGACAATCGAAAGTTCTGGCGGCCGTAAGAACGAGTTTTCGAATTGCCTGCAACGGGAAAGTGACGATAAATCTCAAATGCCAACTGAGGAGTATATCGATCAGTTTAGAAGGCGAGAACTCGTTAAATTGCCAGTCGATAAAGTACAAAGAAGTCATGTAAGATCGCGGACGCAAGCAACAAGGCTAGGCGCGAGATGCCGGGCCCTCTATGCTTCTGTACACAATGCAACGCCATTGGATTTTCTTCTAAGGAGAAATCATGCAGCGTTCGAGCATTTGTCTCACACCCGCAGCCGCAATCCTCCTCGCCGCACTCTTAACCGGCTGCCAGCAGCGAAACTCCCCCGAAGAGACGCGCGCGCCGCAAACAGCCGACAACCCGCCCGCCGCTCCTGCGGCCGCCGCGTTGGCAGGAACGCCTTTCGGCACTGTGATGACGCCGGAGTACATCGCCGCTGTCGGCCGGTTCGCCTACATCTGGGGCTGGCCGCTGGTCGACCATCTCAACCGCTCCTTTGCTGCTAAGTCCCAACCGGGACCTGGCCGTATGGGTGGCGTCGCCCCTGTGTCACCTCCGGGACATATCTCTATGCTGACCGACTACATCAAGGCCGATCAGCATATGATCGCCTGTCCGAACCAGGACACGGTCTACGGCTCTGGCTACCAACACGTAGATACACAGCCCGTCGTCATACAGGTGCCCGACTTCGACAAACGGTTCTTTATCTATCAAATCACCGACGCCCGGACGAGCTCCTTCGGCCAAATTGGCACGCAGTACGGCACCAAACCCGGTTTCTACGCCATCGTCGGCTCCAACTGGAAAGGCACCGTTCCCTCAGGTATCACCGGAGTTATTCATTCTCCAACCGATCTGGTGCTTATCCTTCCCCGTGTCTTCCAGGACGACACCCCCGAAGACAAAGCCGCCATCCAGCCGCTTCTTAGCCAGATCGTCCTCTACCCGCTTTCCGAGTTCGACGGCAAGACGAAGACGATGGACTGGAAGAGCACGCCATCCTTCCCCGAGCCTTCAACCGGCGGAGGAGAGATAAAGTGGGTCGACCCCGAAAAGTTCTTTGACGAACTTTCCGTCATTCTGAAACAGGTCCCACCTATGCCCGGCGAAGAATCTCTGTACGCCACCTTTCAGTCTGTCCTTGATGCCGCCGCAAAGGATCCCAAAGTGAAGCAGGTTCTCACTCAAACCGCAGTTACGGCGGAGAAAGACGTGATGGGTCCCCTCTTCGAGTTCCACAACAACGGTCAGCCCGTCGGCAACGGTTGGAACTCACCCCCCAACGGAGCCGCATGGGGCTATGACTATCTCTCCCGCGCCGCGACCGCAAAGTCCAACATGTACGAAAACGCGCCGCAGGAGACCCGCTACATCTACACCGACTTCGACTCCAGCGGCAAGCAACTCAATGGCGCCCACGGCTACACTGCCACCTTCCCCGCCGGACAGACACCACCTGTTGACGGCTTCTGGTCGCTGACCCTCTACAACAAGGAGCACTTGTTTGCGCCGAACTCACTCAACCGTTTCTCACTCGGAACCAAGAGCAAGTCGATGAAGCAGAATCCTGACGGCTCACTCACCATCTTCGTCCAGAACACGTCGCCCGGCCCTGATAAGCAGGACAACTGGCTTCCCGCGCCAAAAGACACCTTCTCCCTCTACATTCGCGCCTACTGGCCCAAAGAAGAGATAGCAAGCGGGAAGTGGATTCCGCCGCTCGTGAGAGCCGCCCACTGATGGAGTTTGTTGCACTGCATTTGGGTTCCCGGTCTGAACGTACGTTCCTTCGGAGGTGTCTCGTGAAGCTGGTCTTTCTTTGTGCGCCTTCACGATTGCTGTCGCTGTTTGTGTTTGCGGCGTTGTCTCTCTCCGCACCTGCCCAACAGCTCGGCCACTATATCGGAGGTTTTACCGGTCTCGATAATGGCTCCTCCGCGCCCCCCGGCCTCTACGCCGCCGCCTTTGGCCTCGTCGAGCCTATCAATTCCATCAAAGGTCCAAACGGCAATACTGTCTTAAGGCCCGACATCAATGTTGGAGGTGTCATCGCCGCCTACAGCGTCGTCACTCCGAAGAAGATTCTCGGAGGCGACTATGCTCTGGCCTTCATGGTTCCCGTGCTCAACACCCGATTCACCTCCAATCTTTTCAATGCCTCCGCTGAGTCCGCCGGTGTCTCCGACATCCTCTTTGAACCCATCGGCCTGGGTTGGGAGAAAGGCAGGGCAAACTACATAGCAAGCTACGCGTTTTACGCCCCCAGCGGTGACTTCAACCCTAACTCGCCTCTTAATCCTGGGCTCGGTTTTTGGGAGCACCAGATTCAGGCGGGGCTGACCTACAACTTCGATAAGAAAAAGCTCTGGAACGCCTCCGGCCTCACCACCTGGGAGATCAATCATTCCAAGAGTGGCCTCGACGTAAAGCCCGGCCCCATCTTCACCGGCGAGTACAGCTTCGGGCGTCGCTTCTTCAAATACCAGATGAACGCCGGCCTTGTTGGCTTCGCCTCGCAAAAGCTCTCCGCCGACTCCGGCAGTGGTATCAACCCCCTGCTTCGCGGCCAAGTCGATCGCGGCTTCGGCGCGGGCGGCGAGTGGAAGTACACCGACATCAAGCACAAGCTCGCTTACGATGTTCGCTACGAGCAGCAGTTCGGAGTTCAGCTCCGCACGTCAGGCCAGGTTCTCGTCTTCAGCGTCACATTTCTCGATCTCCTGCTTCCAAAACCAGCAAAGTAACGATCGAGAAGAAGCAACCATAATTCGAATATCAGGAGGGAACAATGACCGAGATCGTCTCGCGAATCACTGTACCAGTGGCAGCGGCGTTTTTGATGCTTTCGCTAACCGCGTGCGAACAATCGAAGAACGAAGTAGCTACGATGTCCCCAACTCAAGCCTCATCTTCCGGCGCTGTTCAGAACAATCTTTTGCATTCCCGTGCTGTCGAGGCGGCCGTCTGGAGTATCCCTGCCGTCAACTACGACCTAATGCTCCAGGAGATGCTCACTAAAACCCCAGGCAAAGTGGGACAGGTCATCTATTGGGGACGCCCGCTCGACTGGCGCAACCAGACACTCACCCCTAACCCCGACGCTCTCTACTTCATCTCTGGCCGACGCCGGGCTGCTCGGCACCGACAAGGGTAAGGGCGGTAAGTACCTTGTCCTTCCTCCCGGCTATAAAGAAAAGATCCCTGCAGGCTACATCCCCCTCCAGTCCGACACCCTCGGCAACTACATGCTCTTCCGCGCCAACTTCAAGAGCCACTCCGATGCCGACGTTCAATCCGCCGTCAACTACGGCAAGCGCATGAAGGTCTACCCCCTCTCCGCCGCCGCCCACCCGGCCGAGACCGTCTTCACCGACGTCAAGGACATCGACTTCGACTCCACCATCAAGTACGACGCCAGCTTCTTCGATCACCTCAACAACATCGTCCAGTCTGAGCCCTGGATCGACCGCGACCGCGGCATGATCGACGCGCTCAAATCCATCGGTATCGAGAAGGGCAAGCCTTACCAGCCCTCCGACCAGCTCAAATCCACCCTCAACTCCGCCGCCCGGGACGCCCGCACCTTCCTCTACGCAAAGTACGACGCCGGATTCCCGTCCTTCTTCCCCCCCAATAGCCGCTGGATGTTCCCCAGCTATCCCGACTTAGTAAAGGCTGCGAGCAGCTCCTACGCCGATCTCAACGCCTACCCCGTGGACGAGCGCGCCGTCGTCTACAGCGTGGCCTTTATCGGCATCAAGAACCTCGGCGGCGGACAGATGTATCTCTTCTCCATTAAGGACAAGGACGGGAACGACTTCGACGGCTCAAAGACCTACAAACAAACCGTTCCCCCCAACGCCCCCGTCAAGCAGTACTGGTCGCTCACCGCCTACGACCGCGAGCTCCACACCCTCATCAAGGGAGTCAACCGCGCCAGCCGCTCCTCGCAGATCCCCGAGCTCCAGAAGAACCCCGACGGCTCAATCGATCTCTACATATGTCCCAACGCTCCGGACGGCAAAGAGTCCAACTGGATCCCCACCGACCCGAACCGCAAATTCGAGTTCATCTTCCGCGCCTACGCCCCCACCGAGGCCCTCTTCAAGAAGGAGTGGATTTTGCCCGATGTCGAAAAAATGCTATAACATCAGCACTCCTTACGTTCAATTATGAAACGCTCTTTGAAACTTGGGGCGGAGCATCCACGACGATGATTTTCCGATAAATGCTTATCGGATCGTCATAGGCTGAAAAAAGCTTTTCATAGTTTCGTAACAGCCTCGTTCCCGCGCCGCCACCGTCCATCTTGGAGGAACGTTGGAGGAGATCATCGCGTCCGAGCGGCGGTTCACCTCCGACGCTCCTTTCGTTCTGCTCGTCCAGCCCTCGCTGTTTGATCCATCCCGCGCTCCGATGGGTGACCATGCTGCCTGGGCCTATTGCCACGTCCCGAACGGCAGCAGTGCTGATCGCCTCAAGCCAATCGAGGCTCAGATCGAACGGTTCGCTCCCGGCTTTCGCGATTGCATCGTCGCGCGTTCCGTCTTCCCTCCCGCCGAGCTTGAGCACTAGAACCACAATCTGATCGGCGGTGATCTCTCCGGCGGCGCGATGAACATTCGGCAGCTTCTCTTCCGTCCCCACCGCTTCGCTCTATCGGACGCCTTGGAACGGACTTTTCTTTTGTGGCGCTTCGGCACCTCCCCGCGGTGGTGTCCATGGTATGTGCGGTTTTCATGCCGCTCAGGCTGCTATGCGCGATCTAATGCGGCGAGTTCGGCCATAGTACGCCGTGGCATTTGGATGTTCAGCAACGATGCATTCGAGCGCGTACCTGAATCGTGGAAGAATCCGGATTTCACTCGAATCTTCATTCACTCCTACCGGCAGGGGGCGCCTGCGGAGGTCCACACGCGCACCTTTTGAAGGAAGGACTTCTCAGGCATCGAGACCGGTGTGCGGCCCTTCACCTGGATCCCATCCCCACAGCACTAATGGCGTGTGCATGTGCTCTGTTGCTTTGCTAATCATGTGGCGCACTTCTGTGCTAATTATTTGGCACACGTGGCTGAATCTGGGCCGCCTCTCATCAGGCTTGCCCGATGACTAAATTCTCTCGAGCGTTTCGACGACATCCACCGACAGGGTCTCAAGACCGTGGATCGCTAGCACGCGCTCCATCTGAGTCAGCAGGCGGACGAGCAGACGGAAGTTGCCGCGTGTGAGTCGAATGACGGCGGCGATGACCTCCGGTGCAGGAGATGGAGCGGGCAGGTGTATGCCGATCGGTGCCCATCGTTGCTCCAAAAGGGCCTGGATGTCTGCATCACTCAGCGCTCGGAACTCGTGGACGAAGCCAATCCTGGAGAAAAACTGCGGGTACCGGGCGACACGTTTTTCGATTCAGGGCATGCCGATGAGCACCGTGCCGAGACCGCTTTGATCGAAGATGGAACGCAGCTGCTCCAGACTGTTCATCGCCAGTCGATCTGCTTCATCGACCACTATCAAGGTAGTTGGGTCCGGGATTGTCTCGAGCTTGGCTTCGTACTCGTGGAGCGTGTCATAGTAGGTCGGCTTGAGAGGGAGGGGATGGTTGGGCCGGTAATCTCGATCCTCACAATGCTCGACGCGCCAAGCGTCGTCCCGGCTACGAAGAATATCGAGCGTCGCCTTTGTTCCGCACGCGTCCCTCGCTTTGCTACGCTGCAGAGAAGAGCGCGAGCGGCCCTTACGTCGTTCTCTATTCGAGCTGGCGTGTTGACGACTTCCGGTGTAAAGAGGACCGTGTCGATCGGCTTGGCATCCGAAGCCTCTCTCTTTGCATGCCTCTCTTGAATTCAAGCAACGTGTCAACTGTTTTCAGCCGATCCTTGACGATGGTGCGCAGCTGTTCCCGGCGGCGTTTCCGTGCGTTCACAATCTCGCGGAGTGGTGCCGTCTGGCCGGCCAAATCGGCCGAAATGGCCCGGCAAAGGAACCGATCACGGTAGAAGACACGGATCTCGCCCATGTCCCTGGGGTTGAAGCGAATCGAGACCTCTTCACCGACATAAGCTGCGAGAGCGAGCGACAGGTAGCGGAAGCTATGAAAGTGAATGCCGTCCGTTCGGACTTTGCGCGTACGGACCTCGTGGATCAATAAGAGGTCCAATCGTTCTACGCTGTCGGGCATGCGTGGCAAAAATCCACCTTGTCCCATCGCTCTTTGGGGAACAGTTTGCCTTCTTAACTGGGACGTCGATGGTAGTGTGGAACTTCTTCTCGAGAGAGTCCAGCGTAAGAGTCGCCTTTCGTCCAGTCCTCGCGGTGTAGCCGTCCAGGTCGCACAAGAACATCTCGTTAACGGTGCGGAAGAAGCGCTCGGTGCGGCCTCGACCCTGAGGCTGTCCCGGCGTAGAGAACACAAGGCGGATCTTCAGGTCCGCCGCCACCTGCTCCAGATGCTTTGATCGAAAGTCCGATCCGTTGTCGGTGTACAGAACATCTGGAATGCCGCAGATCTGCCAATGGGGATCACCTTTACGCCAGATCCCCTGACGCAAAGCCAAGGTCGTTCCCAAGGAAGAAGGCGGTTCGAATCCGAGGTGATATCCAGCCACGGCGCGGCTGTAATCATCGATGACGATCGTCAGCCGAGGCTTCCCCACGGACCCATCGTCGCGCAGCAGCTTGATGTCGAGTTGCGCGTGATCTACCTGCCATATGGAGTTCGGCTTGAGAGCTTCTCGCCGGTGGACCAGATCGAAGGCTTCACTGTATGCCTTGTTGCCGCGGTGAGCCAACATCAGTAAACCAGCCGGCAGGCTCCGTACGATCCGGCGAACGACCCAATAACTGGGCGTGCGCTCCTTAAGCGTCTCTGTCATCGCGCTCGCCTGCCGGGTATGGAGCTGATCGGGAGAGGTGGTCGCTCAAGCGCGAGTCCTTCGATAGCCTCTGTTAACTGTATCGAAGCAATCCTCCGTTCTCCCTGATCGGTCCGGCTCTTACGGGCCAAAGCTGCAAGCCCGTCGTTGCGATATCCGCTTACCCATCTCCCGGCTGTTCGATAGGGAATTGAAGCTTCAGAAGCCACGGCACGTAGCGGTCGCGCCCCTTCGAAGTATGCCCGCAGCAACTCGAAGCGCTGTAGGGCGTCTCTCGCGACACTTGCGAAATGGTGGAAAGCTCGTCCACACGCACGAGTGTGCCATATAATCCGCACAGAAGTTGGCCAAATAATTAGCAAAACGACACGCGACATAACCGAATTGAAGTTAGCTCAGAGGGCCGCTCTTCAGGCGGAGAAGTTGGCAGCAACAGGCCGCCTGGCGGCGACAATCGCTCACGAGATCAATAATCTTCTAGAAGCGGTCACCACTTTATCTATTTGGCAAAGACCAGTGACGGTGTTCCTGAAGATGTATGCAAGCACCTGGAAATTGCAGATAGGGAGCTTGCGCGTGTTGCGCTGATTGCGCAACAAACCCTCGGCTTCTATCGTGACAATTCCACTCGAAAATGGGCTAGGGTCTCGGACTTGATCCGCGATTTGATGGCCCTCTATGAAGGCAAGCTGCGGTCCCAGCAGATACAGGCTGAAATCGCCTCGGACGAAGGGCTGAAAATCTACCTCAAACAGGGTGAACTCAAGCAGGTCTTGGCAAACCTCATCGCCAATGCTATCGATGCGTCCACCGAAAGTGGACGGATTTGGTTGCGCGTACTGACGGAACCCCTACTGTTGGGGGCGCGTGGTCGCTAGGTTGATTCACCCCGACAGACTGTCTATAGCCACATACAGGAGGTTGGTCGAAGGTTCACCACAATTCCCTGCGGGATTCCTAAGATTCGTGAGCAGGTAGTGTCCCCTGGCAGCCAATTTCCAAAGAACTGTTAGGATGTTGGCGAGGCAAATCAGACAAGAGGAGTTGTGATGGAGAGGCGAGCGATGGTGAAGGGCGCGGTGGGGCTGGCGTTGGCTGGCGTGGCGTTGAGTGCTGCGGCGCAGGATGGCGGCGTTGGAGCGGAGACGGTGTATGAGCTGCGGGTGTATCACCTGAACCCCGGGATGCAGCCGAAGATTTTGGAGCGGTTTCGGACGAAGGAGACGGCGATCTTTGCGCGGTGCGGAATGCATCCGGTGGCGTACTGGACGGCGCTGGATGGGCCCGCGATCGAGCAGCCGGGCGGGCATACGCTGATCTACATTGTGCGGCACAAGAGCCGGACGGCTGCGGATGAGTCGTGGGCGAAGTTCCGGGTTGATCCGGAGTGGGTGGCGCTGAAGGCGGAGAGCGAGAAGGACGGCAGGTTTGTGGTGAAGCAGGAGCACACGTTTATGCAGCTGACGGCTTTTTCTCCGAAGCTGTAAGGCGGGTTAGCGAAGAACGAGGATGGCGCGACCGAGGACGCCGGTGAGGGCGTCCTGCGCGCTGAGGGCGGAGCTTCCTATCAGGCTTGGTTTCCTTGGGTGGCACGGAGCGCAGAAAGATGCTTTGCTGTTGTTCTTGGGGTGGGCGTTGAGGGCGGGAAAGATGGGCGGAGTTGCCGAGAGTGCGGGTGCTCTGAGCGCCTATTCAATCAGTCTTCGTCCTGCTCACAGGTATTGGGCACAGGCCTTACTTAGAGAGGTTTTTTGTTCGCGAGGCATCGCCACCGACTCCTCAGTCATCCATCTCGCCCGATCAAGCCTACGGCGAAGAAGCTCGGCCTGCTCAAAGAAATTGACTTTCGGAGCTTCCGTATGATGCATTGCAGTTGATGCTGCGGACCGGAGCAAGGCCGGAGGTCACCCGCGACAATATGGGGCACGCCAATATCGACGTCACACAAAACGTCTATGGGCGCAATTGGTGGGAGGAACGAGTGGAGGCGGTCACACGCACCATCGATGCCGTGTTTCCCACGCAATTGTAGTACACCGTTGGTATTTGGCGGGATTGGACCCACGTTTGGACCCAAACGCAGAAAAAGCCATTCTATTCAGGGCTCCCAAGTTTACGGTCTGGGTACGGAGACAATGACCGGGTTCGATTCGACCGCTGAGTTCGTGCCCTCCGGAAGCGGTTCTTCCTTGTCAGCGATGGCCAACTCGACGAGCTGACTCAGTTGATCGATCCTATGGCTCGTCATCATGAGCGTCACACTCATAAGGTAGAAGATTCCCAGCCCCGCCGAGACGATTTCGCATCGAGACCTGTAAAACGCACCATCAGGAGAACCTCGCCATGACAACTCTAGCTCGCCATGAACACGATGAACGCGAACAAGAACTGAAAGGAACAAACCTATCGAAAAGGCGGTGCAGCATGTTGGGCACGACAAGCGGAACACTAGTACAGGGACATTGTCGAGGACGGCTGGGGGAAGGTGGCCGATGCGTTCCGGGCGAACTTCGAGGGAAACCGGCGAGGTCGGCGCGGCATGCTGCGTCTACGCGGGCGGCCGCCCTGTCGTCGACCTGTGGGGCGGCCTCGCCGATCGCGAGGGGAACCGTCCGTGGGACGAAGACACCATCGCGCTGGTCGCATCCACAACGAAAGGCGCTACTGCGATCTGCGCCCATCTGCTGGCGCAGCGCGGCGAGTTGGATCTGGATGCCCCGGTGGTCGAGTACTGGCCGGAGTTCGGCGGTGCAGGCAAGGACGAGATCCCAGTGCGCTGGCTGCTCTCACACCAAGCGGGCCTGCCGGTCATCGACACGCCGCTGACCTTCGAGGAGGTCTGCGCCCGGCATCCGGTCATCCGGGCACTCGAGGCGCAGAAGCCGCTGTGGCAGCCGGGCACCGACCACCTGTACCACCAACACACCTTCGGGTTCCTGGTCGGAGAACTCGTGCGGCGGATCACCGGCAAGTCCCTCGGCACCTTCTTCGCCGACGAGGTCGCTGCCCTCTCGGGTTGAGCGCCCGGATCGGGCTGCCAAAGGAACAAGAGGAACGGGTGGCCCGGACCACGTACGCCCCATTCGCCGTTGAGGAGCTGACCGCCGGGATGATCGAAGCCACCGGCCTTGATGCGGACACGGTCGCCGCCTGGATCGGCACGTTGTTCCCCCCGGACTCGGCAGCCGCCCGCGCCGCCGCGCTTGGCGGCGCCTTCGATCCCACTAGCGACTTCCTCAACGGCTATGCCTACGTCGCGGCAGAGTTCCCCGCTGCCAACATGGTCACAGACGCTCGATCGCTGGCACGGATGTACGCCGCCACGGTGATCGATCAGCTCGTGTCGCACCTGACGGCGAGTTTCTGTAAACCATCCAACTCCTAATACAGGTACTCCGCGCGCCTCCGCGGGCCATGCTGGTCCAACTCCTTCAGGTAATCATCATGGTGCCGTTTTCCGTACAGCTTCCTGCCAGTACAGACGACCGCCTGGCTGCGAAACACGGCCTTGAGCCGCATCATGGTTCGCGTCGTGTCGTCGTCAGCATCGCGTAGGAGCGTGCCAGATGCTGCGCCTCCAGCGCACTGTTCTCCCCGTGATAAACCGGAGACAACATCCCCGCCCGCAATAACTCGGCCAGTTTGCGCGCATCGATCGCATCGCTCTTGCTTCCCGACTTCAAGAGCGCGTTCTTGCGTGGATTGCACACCACTAACTTCTTCACCCGTTGCACCAGGAGATCGTAGAGCCACGCCGAATGCGTTCCTTCTTCCAAGGTGACATGCAAGCTACCCTGTATTCCACTCACACAATCCAGAATTGCAGAGGCCTGCGTGGGGATCACCGATTGCATGACCAACCGCCCACTCTGATCCACAACCGCCACCGAGATCGTGTCCCGGTGGACATCCAACCCGATATATTTCACACTATCCATCTGGGTGTTCCTTTCCTCTAGCTTTGGTTGACTGCTTTCGCACAGCAACCGCAGCTTACTCGAAAGGGCGCCCTTTTATAATGCGTGGAAAGCGACCAAAGCTAATCGGGGCACAGCATCGCCCACCATAAACGATTTTGCGATCCTTCCGTTTGCCCTGCTAGTTCGAACCCTATCCGCACGTGGTCAACAGCATCATGCAGGAACAAGAGGCGTACCCAACTGAAGGCACTCTTAGTGTGGACTGGATTCGGCCGACGAGGACTGAGGCTGAGGAACTTCGGTGGATGATCCTGTTTTTGAACGGGCAGCGTAGAAAGAAGCCTCCGTATGTCACCTCGTGGTTTTTATCCCGGGGCGTCGCGCCTGTGCAACCTAAGGCCGCGCTTTAGCCTTTTCTCAAGCGACTTGGCCATCGATCTGGGAACCTCCAACACCCTAGTTTATGCTCGTGGCAAGGGCATCGTGGTGAACGAGCCGTCCATCGTAGCCATTAACAAGAACAGCGGTGAGGTGGAAGCGGTGGGAAGAGAGGCCAAGGAAATGCTGGGCCGTACACCGGGCCACATAGTTGCAATTCGGCCGTTGAAAGAGGGGGTCATTGCCGATTTCAAAGTGACCGAGAAGATGTTGAATTACTTTATCCAGAAAGCGCACAATCGCAAAATGTTGGTGCATACACGCATTGTGATTGGTGTGCCCCCGGAGATCTGACGAAGATCTCCTGCCAGGCACAGGATCGGCGGTCCTTCTCTATATTGGCGATGGACCGAGATGTTATTGGCCAGCAGCCTTCCGTGGTACAGCACCAATAGAGAATCCAATATCTCAGAGATCAGCACAGACGATGGAGCTGTAGATTGCCGGTAGAATTTGAGTGTCTGCTGCGTGATGTGGGACACACGACCGACTTCTTCGAGCGCTTGGGCTGCATATAATTTTGCGGCTTCTGCATCATCGCTGGTCGAGGCGAGATAGAGAAGGTTCGTGATCACCTCCAATGGATTATTGGTTTCATGAGCGATGGTCGCCGCCAGACGGCTCGCAATGGCCAGCTTCTCCGCTTGAATAAGTGCCGCTTCGATCTTGCGTTTGGTCATATCAGTGAGCGACAAGAGGATCAGGGGTGCCGCATCCGGCTCCTGCACCATATAGCGCCCACTAAGCATGAAGGATTTCCAGCCGATGCCGGGGAAGACGTATATGACCTCATGGTTCAAGAAGTCTCTGTCATGTGGCAGGACCTCCTCCAACAGCGTTCGCAAGTCAGGTTTATTCCACTGTCCATCTCCCAGGTTATAGACAAGTTGATTCAGAGTTGACTCTGGCTCAACTTCAAAGGCACGATAGAACGCATGATTGGCCATCAGGATACGCAAATCGGCGCTCAATACCAGCACAGGCTCCGGCATGGTGTCGATAATGGACTTGGTAAACTCTGCCGCTAGCATCAGTTCCTGATTGCGTTTCTTGATGACATCGATATCCATGAGGATCAAGACCGCGCCATCAATTCTGTCATCGAGTGTCTTGTAGGGCCTTATCTGTAGCCGATACCAATGGCCTTGCTGATCCTTCGCCTCGCGCTCAAGGTTCACCACATCCCTGAGAACAGTTGTAAGCAGAGGTTTCAAATCTACGTTAAGGTCTGGTCTGATATCAGTGATGGGGCGTCCAATATCGGATGGAAGCACCTTAAAGACGGCCTCCGCGGTAGGGGTCATGCGGCGTATACACAGGCCCTTATCCACCATCACGATAGGGATTACGGTGCTTTCGAGTAGATTCTTCAAGTCATTGCCGAGCAAGTGAAGGGTTGAATTATTGCTATTCAACTCATCGTTAACAGTGTTCAGTTCTTCATTGGTAGCTTGCAGTTCCTCTTTCGAGGTTTCCAGCTCTTCATTAGTGCTTTGGAGCTCTTCGTTCGCGGAGAGCATTTCTTCGTTTGCAGCCTGATAATCTTCGCGGAGCGCTTCCTGTGCTCCCAGATGTTCCTTGAGCAGAGCGCGTGCGGCTTGCAATTCATGCTTCTGTTCAAGAAGTGCTTTCCGGGCAAGAGCGCTTGCCTTCAAAGGCAGGCGCGAACCCGTTTTGTCATGCGGCTGGATCGGAAGGGCTGCGTCCTCAAAGAGGATGAGATAACACCGCCCCATTCCGGAAGCTAGTTCGCCCATGGGAATCACGGACAAATGCACTGCGCGCTTTTTATTGTTGTGTTCAAAAGCGACATTTTTCTTGACTGGAACCGCCCTTTTCCTACGCAGGGCGATGGCCAGCTCTTCGCGGACCATATTCAGGATGTTGAGGTTCGCACGTCCGGATGCAGGCTCCAGGTAGGGACTGGTTCGCCCGCGAAACTGAAGGATCTCGAGGGTGTCGTTGACGATCACACCTGGTGGGGCGCACTCCTTCAGTACGATTCGACCTGCGAGTTGCTGCAGCTCCGCTTCATTCTGGCTGGCGCGGCTGATGGGTTGCACTTTCGCTACGGGCAATGCAGTCGCTTGAATGGGAGTCCTGCTTGTCTTGAACATACGCTGTTGGCGGTGATTGCCAACCTTTTTGGAATAAATCTTGCTTTTCTTATTGAGCGGCGTGAACATCTGCGGATAAGAGGCTGCGCTCTCGGCGTTTCCCAGCAGCAGAAAACCTGATGAATTCAGGGCATAGTGCAAGGTCGAGATGATTCTTTCCTGCAACTCCGGTTGAACATAGATCAGGAAATTCCTGCAGGAGATAAGATCCAAACTTGAAAATGGCAGGTCCTTAATGACATCCTGACGCGCAAAGGCACATAAATCCCGGATCGCTTTGTTAACCCGGTATCCGCTCGCCACTTTCGTGAAAAACTTTGCGATGTGGTCCGCTGAGACATTCTTCATGGCGCTGTCGGGGTAGGTGCCGGAACGGGCTTTCGCAATCACCTTCTCACTAATGTCCGTGCCAAAGGTCCTGTGATACGAGCCGCTTCGCCAAACGTTCGAAGTCTCGAAAATCTGTCTTGCGCCCGCGCCGCCCGCGATTGGACAAGGCTTGTGCCAGATGTAGGGTCCCCGACACCCGCTTTGCACCTTCCCGACTCTGACACATCGCCTTCCAAAATCGCTCCAGCGCTTCCCAAACACGGACGACGTTCGCGACGAAGTCGCGCCGCGATTGAATGCAAAAGTGGCAACAATGGAGATGGCGGGCGAGGCCGCCTGGGCGTAGCGCTACATAGGCAAGCCGTGATCCGTCCCTTGCCTGCAGCGGTGCCTCGCGTCAGCCCTCAAACACACAACCGGGAGCGAAATCGTTCCATGTGGCGTCCGCTCCCATCCACTCTGTACGCGATTTGAGTGAAGCTCGATTTGTCGGGGCGAACACAAGATTCGGTCGTGGCTTCCATCCCACTTGTCATGCAGCACTCAAATCGCGGAATTAAGGGTGCGTTTGTTCATTCACGGACAGGTGATCGAGATCAACGGCGGCTTCTTCATGGCCAACTCCGATGAAGGTGAATGCGACGTTTTCAGGGAAATCCGGAAACGTCGCGCTTTTGCGTAGACAGCAATACGGGATTGCAGATCGCTAAACGTAATTGACCAACATCGGATCACTAGCAG
>Ga0193716_1000948_pt1 | contig 17264 bp, 8 predicted proteins | sample U2c1metaG_FD_145901 | JGI IMG/M metagenome (GOLD analysis project Ga0193716, IMG submission 145901) | Soil microbial communities from a riparian zone of the East river system, Colorado, United States - U2c1 | ecosystem: Environmental > Terrestrial > Soil > Riparian zone | place: USA: East River...
TAACCATTTTCAAAACGTCTGCTTTAAACGAATCGTCATACTTGCGGCGTGTCTTTTTGGAACTTTTTCCAGTCATTGCTGTCAAATTTAAGCAACTTTGACTGTCCGGATAAATTAGTACATCTCACTTAGCTAAGATATCGCGTATCACACAGCCATCGAATGTTTTAATCTCCGCATCCCTTTTCCGCCTACTCGATTTCCAAAATCGAAGGATCGTACCGAATATCTTCATACCCATTTTCATCAATTGACTCGAATCGCAAAATCGCGGTCAATAAACTATTTGCAATATCCGTAGAAAATACCGAAAATTAAAAAGCCTTCAAATCAAATGGCTTGAAGGCCTCGATCATGTCTGTGAACGAGATGGTACAGAGTTCGAACCAGTTTCAAAATGGACTACAGAAACTAGCCCCTGTTATTGGCTAGTCCTGAGAATATATCGTATCTGAAGATGAGTACTTGCAAAATCTAAATTTCCATTTTTTCGATAGCAAACACTTTTCCGCTTCGAGCAATAACGTATCCTGAATATCGAAAAAATGCTCACCTATTTGTTTGGATACCGGGTCCGATTTCACAAAGACCGTATCAGAAGACATCCAATAAGTACAGTGTGTAGTTGTATTTCCGAAGTGCCCTCGAGTGCTGAAAGTTACGGAACGGCCGCCGCCAAATTCATATGTCCAAAAAGTCGTCGCCGAAAGGCTCGTGTAATTTCCGCTAATATCATGCTGTCTTGGTTGCCCTAGCCCGTAGTGGCAAATGAGCAATAGAACTGGGATAGCGAGAACAATACGCATGCATACTATTTTTGGCTCAGTTGAATGGTTCGAAATTTGTCCTCTTGGGCGACCTAGCGGTACTCGAACCCAATATTCTCTGAAAACAAATGATTTGTAATATCGGCATAATGAATCAATAAACAAAAAGCCTTCAAATCCATTGACTTGAAGGCTTCGACCTTGTTTGTGAACGAGATGGTACAGAGTTCGAACCGGCTTGCTGTCGATCTTCGGCTGTTGATGGTTGAATAAAATCCCATAAATAATACATTATCAACACATAATACAATTCTCCTTTTGCGATTTGGGCTAAATTTACTATCTTGCTTGACCCACATACGCCTTCATAAAATGTCAAACGATAAAAATCAACTGGCTTCCGAACATTCTCCTGACTTTGAAAAGGCAGAGATAGATTTATTGAGAGAAAGTCTCAGACGATCCTATAAAGAGAGGTTTTTAATGACCACCCGTTTGTATAAAGTCCAACAAACGATGAAGAAGGCGGTCATTACGCACAAACCTTTCATTAGCAAATAACAATCATGGATATTTTCGACGAGGAAATATTAAAGTTCTGGGCTGCCTTAGAGAAGTGCCAGGTTCGATATATTATGGTCGGTGGATATGCAACTAATCTTCATGGTTATCAACGTTACACCGGCGATATAGATATCTGGATAGCAGATACGCTTGAAAATAGACGGCATCTGCGGGAAGCCTTTGCCGAATCTGGAATGGGCGACTACTACATGTTGGAAACGATTCAGTTTGTCCCGGGGTGGACAGATTTCCGCCTGAATAATGGTCTTCGACTAGATAGCAAATGGAGACAGAAAAAGAAATTACCAAAGAAAATAGGAGGAAGAATAATCTCAAGAAAGGATCAAAAGTATGCTTGCTTATTTTAATGCTATACGTTATTGGACAGTTGGCAACTGTCTTCCAAACTCGGCATCAATTGGTAAGCCCTTTAATACCTGAAAGCATTATTTGGGAGATAAACAAGCAGTTCTTCTTTACTGCCTTTGTTGCCGCTATAGTTAATATGATTGCGCTAATATTTTATTTTTTCGAAAAATATTTGTTGGTAATCATATTAGTTGTGCTGACATTAATTGCCAGCAGATTTATTTATATCTAGCTGTTAAGTAACCGATGTGTTGTGCCATTTCGATTGGCCGGAACCTGAAATTTTTTATACAAATAATCTCCAAAGTCTCACGAATACTAATATTAAAGCAAATACGCTTAGGAGGATCGCGGATAATACTTTCCTTCGTTTACTATTTCCCTTTATACCCAAAATTGCTACTATTAATGAAATAACTCCAAGTATACAGACATAATATTGGTATCCAAATTGCAGCGCCTCCTTAATTCCGAAAAGTGCCCGGGTTTTGCCGTCTGATTTTAAATATTCCCTGGCTATCTGAATGTTTATGAATATCGAAAGGAAAATTGAGATTATGCTAAGTATAGTTGAGATTTTTAGGTATATGCTTTTTTTCAACTGGAGTATTGTCTTTATGATGCAAAGGGGCCCTGGTAATGATTCGAAAATACCATAAAGTCGACCTTATGGCACTCGAACCGTTCCGGGCTCGATTCTAAATTAGTTGAAAAGGTAAGCAAAATGCTGAAAAAAAAGAAAGCCTTCAAATCCATTGACTTGAAGGCTTCGATCTCTGTTGTGATCCCGCTGGGACTCGAACTACGTTAGATATCTTTCTTTAAATCAATTCAATACAAATATAAATTCTCACTTGGTACAGGAATAGGTACACGCTCAATTTATCCCCTTTTTTAAGTGATTTGCAAAGAGCTATTAGTCGCAAATCTATTCAAATCGAATCATTTTTCATTGGAAAATCTTTTTGCAGGAATATACGGTCAATAACGCAAAAAAAGGGAAAATAGATCTCTTCATTATGCTTTTCCTTTAGAAACCCGTATTATAGTGCGCATTCTGGATTTGTCATTTATAATATTGCACAAAAATAATCCCCAATTAAAATCTTCCTCTTCGACAAAAGGAGTAAAATCATATTCCGGGTCTACAGCTTGAGCTTTAACAGTATAATTAAAACTAAGTATTAAATATGTTTTTCGAAACAGGGCTACTTTGATATAGGCTAAATCGGTATTGATCATTTTCCTTTTCGATGTCTGCAAAGCATCCCCTTTCGACCTCTACACAAGATTTATCATAGCGAACAAAAAACTTTCTTTTTATAAAATATATGGCAGACAGCGTATCTTCCAGATATAGATACCAACCAACTGTTTTGACCATATTTCCCCTAACAGCCACCTCCAGCGTGTCCAGATCAATAGTTTTAGCGGACTCATCAAATGATCTCAAATACATACCTGCCATTATATGTTGTTTTACTTCCTGAAATTAAGATCACCATCTGCCACCCTGGTGTCCCGGACTCGACCCCTTTGAATTCTTCATTCCAAGCCCCTTCGCGGACTTTGCACCCAAGGGAAAACTCATCCCGTAAGCCATCGATAGTAATCCGAATTACATCCCGGGTAGCCCACGACCGACCCCGCAGCAGCAGCCGGCATCGCTACCTCCCCCACCCCCTCCACCATCACAAACACCCAAGAAATAAATTAAGCCGCACGGTGAGAAGCGGCGTAATTGGCCGGTATCAAGCTGCCGGGAATTGAAGAGATCAACTCTGCTTTCTGGCACGCGTTTTCTTCGGTTGATCGTAGCACTAAGGGAAGCGTTCTGCAATTTTTTTTCTCGTTACCGCCGTATTGACCGATCCGGAAAAGCTCACCCTCCTTTACCTGCATCAAAAGCTGGAGCAGTATCATAGCGACCCTTACCTGACCAAAGGATTTACTACAAAAGATTGTCCGGCCGTGTAGGCAGCAAAGCTCTCCGGAAAAAAACCTTTAAAATAAGTCAGCAAACTCAATTGAGCAGGCTATCAATAGAAATAGACTCCAAATAAGGACTCAAAAGAATAAGACTCTCAAATACCCTGTATTCTTTAATTGCCTTACTCTCCGAATTACAATGCGCCTCAACGTAATAATTCTCCAATTGGAACAAAAATATCATGCTATCGGGATCGCTTCTCTTGGCGACAAGTACCCCCAGGTGAAGGACAGTTACTTTTTTCTCGTTTTCGTTCAATAAGATAAAATCAGATAGTCTCATAGCTAAAATTTTAAACTGTTAACGTTTTAAAATATTTACTAATACTTTCCTCTGAACAGATAACTTTTGACGATGCTGAAAGATGGGCTATCCCAATAACTAACTAGACTTTTCGATCATTACGACGGCTGGAACTAAAAACAATTAAATGCCGTCGTTGCGAACTTGAGGCATCATGAAGGTAGGGATCAAAGCCGGAAATCCAAATTTTTTTTAAATAAATTATCACCACGATATTCCCGGCAAAAGCCGAAACGATCAAAAAGCTACTGTAACAGCAATGACAATGCTTTTGGCAACGGCAGTACCGGGAAACAGGATTTCCGCATCAACATGTTCCGGGAATACCTGGACAGAGGGTAAAAACTGATTGTCTTCCGTATCCGTCATCGATATATTTTGAAAAAGCAGGACCACACTTTCCGTAAAACAAGGCGGCGTCGATTTTTTTTACAACTAATATTTCCCTGAGCCGGTAGTCGCGAATCATTATCCTGAGCCCCGGGTTAAAATTAAACGCCTGCAGGTAGCCATAGACAAATTGTGCAAACCACAAGGTATAACGATGGTACCGTGATCCCTTGGGTTACCGAACAACCAACGTGGTACCAACTCCTTGCGCCGGGCATGTGCTGGTATAATAACGACGAAGCCGCCAACAGGAATATTTATGGCGCATTATAAAATTGCCACGCCCTGGATACCGGGAAATTATGCCACCGGGGCTGGCATGTCCCGTCTGATGAGGAATGAGCAATATTAACTGATTACCTCGGAGGCGAGGCTATTGCAGGCGGAAAGATGAGGGACGCCGGCTTACTGCATTGGTCAAGTCCCATTACGGGCGCAACTAATTCCAGTGGTTTTACAGCTTTGCCCGCAGGCTTCCGCGGCAAAAGCGGGTTCATTTCCGCAAACGAGGTCGGCACCATTTTTTGGAGCAGTACTGCTTTTGACAGCGACGATGCCTGGACACGCTATTTGCAACCTGGCAGCATCATTGCGGGACGGAACAGTGGTGGTAAATATCATGGTTTTTCCGTCCGGTGTCTGAGGGATAGTAAATAAACACCAGCCAATCTAAGGCTAACCGACGCCAGCCTGAGCCGGGTCCGCCGGAAAATGCGGCAATTGGCCGGCTGATTTGTTGGAACGGCTCAGCCTGCCAAAAAAACAACGGTGTGATCAATCCCGTTAATCACGGCCCTGCCCAACCGGGTTTTTACCTTATCCGATCAGGCACTCGATCCTCTGTCCCGCAACCCATCGTAAATTCCGAAAAAAACCGGGGAGTTTTCCTATTGTCAGGCACTGACCAATGTCGTATATTTATATCATCCAATTCCAATGAACGAACTTAAATATCCTTGAAAAACCAGTATCTCATTTTTTGACCCGTTGAAAACCTAAATTCAACTTTTTGTGAAAAACCTCTGTGAACATCCGGAGGTTTTTTTCTTTCCATCCCGTTTTTTAGCCGATATCCCTGAGATTTTCTATCCGTCAATTCTTTTAAAAGCTATCGTTCCTGCCCTTCCGGATCGACTCACCTCTTCAAAATTTGATATCAAGCCGCAAACAACTTCAAATGCCCGTTTCAAAAACTAGCATATTGATTGAGTTGAAAGGTCGGTTTTCATAGGATATTGGATTTTAAAATGGGCCGGATGTCTATCCGGCCTTCTAATTTCTATTTCAATTCCCCGGCCGCCGCGGCCAAAAAAATATAATTCGCGCAGATCCCCACGGTCACTTCATTCTCTCCCCAAAAGAACGGCCAGTCCTCCTTATTCTCCGGAAAATCCGGCTTCAGGATCAGGATGCCCGGAACGACACCGCCCGCTATATAGCTGAAATCAGCCCGGTTATTGCCATACGTGATCTTTTTCGAACGCGCCCCTACCGCCGACACAAAAGAAAGATTGGAATACGGATGACACCCGAAAATATAGTTCAACCCCTTGTACGTGTATTCCTCACCCATCACATCAGGGAACAGCTTTCCGGCATAATAACAGGTGATCGCCCAGTTGACTATACCGCCATTCCCGCCCCATCCGCCGGTCGCCATCGGCACCCCATATGGATTCTGAACGCCATATGCATCACTTGCCGCCTTATACTTCACCACGTACTCCTTCAGCCTCTTTTTATAGCTCTCATCCATATACGCACAGGCCTGCAAAGCCGGCAGCATCCCAAACTGCACCGACCGGTCCAGCGTCTGCCACACTGCCGCCTGGAATTCAGTCGCATAAGACGTATCTTTCGTCGTAATAAAAAGCTGCAGCGCCGCCGACATTTTCATGTTCCTCCGGAACATCGCGGCAAGCCGCGAACTATCTTTTTTGCTAAGAATATCATCCTCCCTCCACAATTGCTTCGCATAAAACAAACTCTGTTCAGCCAGCGTATCGTCAAAGCCCTTCAGGACCCTGCTCGCCGCAGCCAGGGCTGCCGCTGTATAGTAATCAAGAAAAGTAGTCCGTTCCGTAAAAGCCCACCGGTCATCCATCGTGCCGCTTGACCTTCCGTCGGTCTCATATGGTTTCAAAGCCCCATTGTACGGCAGATTGTCCGTTTCTGTGGAAGCGTCCCCGAGATGATGATACTGATGCAGGTTGGGTACCACGATCCCTCTTACGGGATGACCGATGTTCTTTACCTGCGCGACCATGTTCAGCACCCCATGCCTGATCTGCTGTAATACATCAGGTTTCCCGTCCGGCCGGTGAATATCCACATACCGGGTAGGATAGTCGATGAAGGTCTCATCCCTGGCAAGTCCGAATTTCTCCCAGGTATCCACCAATGCCAGTACCGCATCGCAATGCGACCCGGTCTGGATATCGAAATCCCCCGCATCGAACCAGCCCCCGGTAGCCAGACCAGGAATCCGTTCCAGCGGCTTATACTTCGTTTGCGTGGAAGCCCCCATACTATAGCCATCAAAATGCTGATGATTCACCGGCGCCTGCAAGGCATCGTCCAGGAACGGCACCCCATGCCATACACGGTACGCTTCGTTCACTTCCATATGATCCATCTGCACCGGGAACCAGACATCAAGCGTCGGATTCCCGATGCCTGTATATACGTCGGGACTGATCCGGAACGTATTCGTCTTTTCATTGCCATACTGAATGAAATAAAGTCCTGGCTCGCGCACCGCACTGAAATCAAACTTCGCATAGGTATACCGCAGCCACCGTCCCCAGACCCGCACGGCGCCTTTCAGTTTCTCAGTTATCTTTCCATCACCCCCGACCTGGTACAGGGATGCGGATCCGAGCGGAGGGTCGTTCTTATCGAGCTCGATCACCGCCGTTTTTTCCTGGCCGGGACGATATCCTACCTGCGAGAAGCCGATCATCGGCTTGCGCTTCCATCCGGCAATGGCATTGGGCTCGAGATACCAGCTCAATACCTTTCCCGTCTTTTTAGCGGGCAGCAGGCTGCGCACGATAAACCAGCCGTTCTGCCCCAGGTTTCGCCCGTCGAAGAGTTGCAGGTCTGTGTCGGCTGAGCGGATAGACACTTCCCGCTCCGGATCTTCCGGCGCCAGCACCATCGATCTGCCCGTCGCCAGCGGCAATGGAACGATGAATTCGTTCCTCCCCCTGTCATCGAACGTCGTATGCCCCGCGAACTGCGGGATCTTTTTTGCCAGCGCCTCCATCCGCGTTGCGCTGGATGGATATAAAGGAAAAGAACCCGGTTTTCCGTCCGCGAGGTAGCTCTTCTCAAAATAGGCAGCCGGAAGAAATTCGAGATTGAATCCGGCATTGCCCTCCAGTTTTTCAGGAAGCGGCTGATCGAGATAAACGCTGATCTCGACACCCTTGTCCTTTGCGGTTACCACCACTCTCGAAACAAATTCATATTCCTCGTATTTCAAAACAGCCTCGATGCTGTTGTTCGCCTTGTCGATCTTCCGGCTCATCAACCCCGGGATCAGATCCCATTGTTCAGGCGTATTCTGCAATCGTATCGCCCCCCCGGTGACCGTCCGAACGCCGTGATGGATCAGCTCGATCCCGGCTGTTTTCTCATCATAGAACATCCCGTTATACTGGTTGGTGAAAACGAGGAGATTCACACCGGGTTTCTCAAAATATCCGGAGTCGTTGACCTGAAGCGTTTGCGCGAAAGAGAAATGAAAAGAGAGGAGAACGCCGGCCAACAGGCAAAAAGCCGGTAAATGTTTGAATTGTACGCTCGAAAATGTGAGCTTCTTCATAAGAAATTAATTTATTCATTTAAATACGATTTGACGGATCAGGATGTCGTGGTCCGCGCCGGCCGGGAACTTGATAAATAAGTCGTGGCTGCCGGTTACATCTTTTATCCGGCTTCCAAACGCCTTCCAGACATCCTTTCCTCCTGTAGCACCCACACGTATATTCGCGATCTTTTTGCCCTTTCCAAGGTCATCCAGCCAGACTTCCATTATTCCCCCCTCTTTCGACGCCGCGCTGAGTTCCACCTGTCCGGCCTTCTCCTTAGCGCGGCCCACCTCAACCCCCGAGATCATAAGCCAGCCTCCAAGAGGCGAAATATTTGTCACCGCTTGCGCTGTTCCTGTGCTCACCTTTTCAACGCCAAAATAATTACTATACCCCGCAGCCTCAAGCGGCGAGAATCCGTCCTTACATACAAACAAGTCAAAATCCGCTGCCTTGCCTTCCGCAAACAATCCGACGCTTGAGCCTACCCACGAATTGAAGTTGGGTTGGGCCTTGTCCAGGGCCACCACACTGATCGCTTCGCCAACCGAAGTCCAGCTCTTCCCGTCCTGGCTGCAAAAGCCCCTCAGCTGGTGACCATTCCGTTCGATTTTCAGCCACACCGTTCGCCCAAACGTATTCGAAACACTTCGCACCGCTGTGTCGAAACAGAAAACGATCCTGGTCCCCGCATCGAAGCCGGTATATAAACGAACAAAAGCCTTTTCGTTACCATTAGCCAGGTAGATCCCTGCTCTGGCAGCCGTGTCCTTCGCATCCATATCAACCCTCGTAACGACAGAATAAAAATGATCCGTTTCCTTTTGCATCAAATGCGTTCTCGCGGTTTCTGGCCTAAGCCGTACCCAACCTTTTCTGGCTGTAAGCGAAAACCGGCTGGCAGCTTTCCTGTTTAAAAAATGCCACCATAAACCAAGAGAGTCGTCATCAAAATAATCTGTATGGACACTTCGCCAGGGAATGGTCGAATAAGAAAGATTCGGAAGTATTATCGGAGTGCTTGCTGGCGCCATACCCCAGGGTCGGTCTCCTTCCCAGACCACGGGGTACAACGAAGTCTGGCGTCCCATGCCGGACCAGTCATTTCCATCCGGCTTTTCATAGCTCTGCCCTATCGTCCACCAACTCCCATCCGCGAGCTGAACCGGAGCGGCAATATGATTGGGCCGCCGAAACCCCGTATGTGCGTCCGTCACCGGCTTAAAAAAATCTCCAAGCCGCTGCCATTTCGTGGAGTCGGATGTCAGCGCAGTCGCTCTTAGCACATATTGTCCGCCTGATACGTCCCCCGCCGGAAAATAAAAATAGAAGCCGTTCCGCTTGCACATTACCGGTCCCTCCGCCCAGCTGTATTGCAAAGCCGCATTGATCCAGTCGAGATTGATCACGGTATCTGTCAGCTGACCATCCGTTCCTATCGCCCGCAGACGATTGATCTTCTGACCATTTTTGATCACCATATAAGGTTTTCCATCATCATCCACAAAGATGGAATTGTCATAGCCCAGATCACCCGTGGCAGCATCGGTCCTTACCTTCTGCGGCTCTGACCAGGGCCCGTGAGGAGAGGCAGCCTTACAGAACCATTGTCCCCCGGAAGAAAAATAGATCCAGTACGAACCATAAAAATGCGTGATCGCACCCTGCCAGATGCCAGCCGAAGGACGGTCGGCCACAAAACCAGCCCCCGAGGGCGGAAGCACCCTGCTAATCACTTCCCAGTGCACGAGGTCGCGCGAATGATAGACAGGCAAATAGGGAGTAAAATGAAAGCTGGATCCGCAATGATAAAAATCGCCCCCCACCTTCAACAGCGTCGGATCAGGATGGTCTCCGGGCAACACCGGGTTCACATAGGTCTTCACTTCGTTGTAAAAACCGGAAGAATCGGTCGGGACGTTCTGGCCATAGCCGACGGCCGACATCAGTAAAAAACACCCAACTGCAGTAATCGTGCGAAAAGATCGTTTCATATGTTTACACCAGATAATGAGGTAAATCTTCCTGATTGACAAGGAAAAAAGAGAGGAATATCCATAGGAAAAATTAACGGTAAGGCTAACCTTTCAAAAGTAAGAGAATTCCGATAAAATTTCAACCGATTGCAATAAATAATTTTTAGATTTATTCAGCCTTTGGCTGGGCCAAAAGGTGTGCTACAGATCAAATCATCACGCTAAAAACCTTCGGAATCCAAAATTTATTACAATCGGTGTCATAACGCACGAGCTAAACAGCAGTTTCATCCAGGCTGTACTCGCCGGCATTGAAAAAGTCACCGCAAATGCCGGCTTCGACCTCCTTATTGCACATTCCGCCGAAAGCTATGAGAAAGAAGTTGCACTAAGCACAACATGATCACTCAGGCGAAGCAGGCAGCGTTCCTCACGCTGTATCAGGACCTGATTTACAGGCTGATATTATCTGCCATAACCTTGCGCGACCACATTACCCTTTCTTCTGCCAAATGGGAAAGGATTTGTCGTTATAGAAACGATTATTGCCAGTAAACCAATCAAAAGGTGTGGCAAATACACAACTTTGTTAAAGCCGAAAAGCCACGGTGAAAAGGAAAGAACAACTCCGACGAGGAAATCGAGGGAGAGGTGCAGGTTCATCGAAATTACCCTGGCGGCCCCCAATTCGTAGTTCGTAAAAGAGCTGTATAAAAGGATGAATAATCCGGCTGCAATGGGTACATCAGTCGCTGAATTTGACGCTGAGAATCCAAATAGCCACGGACTAACGATGAGGACGATGGCCACCAGGTAATCCAGAAAACCATGTGCTTTTGTTGATATAACTCGCATAAAAATTGTATTAATAAACACTAAACCGGTAGTTGATCAGGTTTAAGATCACACCCACAAACGGCCGTGGATGTATCGCGCCCGATATTTTCTTCGGGCTGTTCAAGAGTGGGATCGGCAACATTGTCTACGCTTATGTCCCCAATTTTGTAAAAAACCGCTGCTTTCATGATAACTGACCTAAAACTGTGAAGAAAGAGCTGCCGAAGAAGACTGGTGCAGCATGGCGCTATACTTAAGGGATTATCGTGCCACCGGAGTATAAAGGCAACCCGATCTGTACATATCACCCGAAGACAAATTGCCGGCCCTCGTCTCCCCTCCTTAAAAAAATTGCATAAAATTCAGTTCCGCGCAATTCAATTTCGAATTCCTGGTGGGGGCCACAGGGCGCAGTGTCACGCTCGAAGTGAAGGAACATTTCTTACGTCTACCGGAAAATATCGCCATTGTCGGCTTTAATAATGATGCGATCGCGAAGCTTGTGGCACCAGCCCTAAGTACAATTCATTACCCGGCATGGGGATCGGAGAGATCCCGCCACCAACCTGATCAATCGTATAAATGGCTTTAACAATATCCAGTAGGTCGATACGATTATCGTCGGCTCAGAGCTCATCGTTCGTGCATCATCTTTAATAAAAGGGTAAGCATTCAAAAACTAACAGGTCACCAGCGCCGTTCGTCCATTGCCAGCTCTTTTTTCAAGGAAGAATTCCTCAAGACCAACCCCGACGCAATCACCATGACATTCCCCGCCCGCAGCCGATGCCCCGCCAATTGGCAGAACAGCCGCGAAGCTGCAGTCTTTCCCATCTCAAAACCGGAATAATCGATCGTAGTGAGGGTCGGCGCAACCAGCCGGCCGATGGGATCATTGTTGAATCCCATGACGGCGATGTCTTCGGGTACCCTGACACCGGCTTCCGTCAACGCCTGGAGGCAAATGGCGGCGGTCAGATCGTTCGCGATAAAAAGACCGTCGGGTCTTGCACTCATTGCTGTGATCCATTTCACAGCCATCGAACCGGCCTCTTCACCGTGACCACCCGGAACGATCAGTTCCCCGGCGAATGAAGCTCCATAGCTTTCCAGTGCCTTTCGAAAGCCACCATAACGTTGTGCGTAGACTTTTCTTTCCAGCTCGCTGGCGATGAACGCCATCCGTGTGCAACCTTGCCGGATCAAATGCTCCGCAGCCCTATAACCACAGCCCGTATTGTCTATCGTTACCCGATAGCAGCCGCCCGTCTCAGGCACTCGGTCGAAAAAAACGATCGGAATTCCCTTATCACCAAACCCTGCAAAATGAGCAGGATACCGTGCCGGCGTGGCAAGCGACGCAATAACCCCATCCACCCCGCTATCCAAAAGCAGCCGGACATTGGAAACCTCCTTTTCACGGCTTTCCTGGGAATTGGTAACGATGAGGTCGTAGCCCGATCGGTTTGCTATTTCCTCGATCCCCTTGATCGCTGAACTAATGAAATAACTGCCTAAGGTTGGAAGTATGACACCTATGGTTTTGGTTTGATTATTTTCCGGCATGCATTCGCTTTTCTGACTGATCCAATTTACAGTTTCAGCCTTACAAACGAGCCTCTCCAAACGCGGTTCACAAAAGATTGAGACGATTTGATCATATCCCGACACAAAAACAACATCCATTCTTTTTTTCCGATAAATACAACTGCCAGATTATGTAAACTCTGCTAAAGTGGAGTTGAAAAGTAGGATCAGATGTATACTATGTAACAAGAAAGGCGAACTAGTTTAGCCACCCTATCCCTTCCGCATCGAAGACTGCCGGATAACCATTTCAGCCCGCACAGTCACCGTACTGATACTCCCGATATTGCCGGTGCCTTTTAACCGGTCGATCAGGATCCGGGCAGCGGTCTCCCCCACTTCTTTGCCGGGATAATTCACCGTGCTGAGGGTTGGCTTTATCAGCCTGCCGATCACGTCGTTGTTAAATCCTACGACCGCAATATCCTGCGGAACCCTGATGCCCTTCTCCAAAAAGGCCCTGATAAGTACCGCAGCAGCAAAATCGTCGGTAACAAAAACTCCGTCCGGCAAGGGATCCAAACTAAGGATCTGTTTCGCCGCAGCTTCGCTTGCCTCCTCCGTCGGTGCGGCTATCAGCAATAAGCTGATGTCGTAAACGATCTTACTTTCCTTCAGCGCATCGAGGTAACCATTGTACCGTTGGGAAAAAATGACATGCTGTATATCAGAAGTAATATGCGCGATCCTACGGCACCCCTGATCGATCAAATGCTTGGTGGCCATATAACCACATAGAGCATTGTCGATGAGGACCGATGTGCTGTCTGCAAGCCGCGCCGCCCGGTCCAGGAAGATAACGGGTATCTTCTTTTCACTAAAATGCCTGAAATGATCAAGATTATCGGTACCGGGAGCAATCGACGCAATAACCCCATCCACCCGCCGCTGAAAAAGATTGGCCGCATTGGCAGTCTCTTTCATTGGGCTTTGAGCGGAGTCGGTAATAATGATGCCATAACCCGCTTCATTGGCCACTCTTTCAATTCCAGCCAGAACCGATGTCGTGATGCCGGCATTCAGTTCGCTGGCCATCACTCCGATCGTCATGGTACTTTGCTGCCGGAGATTTTTCGCAAACTGGTTGGACCGGTAACCCATCTCCGCCGCCTTCTCGAAGACCTTTTTCTTTGTCAGCTTATTGACAGTCGGGTCGTCCTTCAATGCCCGGCTCACCGTAGACGGCGAAACATTCAAATTTTTTGCTATATCATAAATAGTGATGTCTTTTGAATTTTCCATACAACGGTCTTCCTCAATTAAGGGCTAAAGTAATCAAAAAAAACGACCGCCTTCCTGTCATTGCAACGTATCATCATCCCCATCCGCCTTTTTTGTTTTGCCCGCATACTCGGAAGGCAGCTTACCAAACTTGGCCTTAAAGGCCCTGGCAAAATAATTCGGGCTCGAAAATCCTGCCATGTATGCGACTTCGGCGATGGTGAGATCGCTTTTTTGTAAAAAGACCGCCGCCTTCTCAAGCTTGTAAGAGCGGATAAATTCGACGGGTTTCTCACCGGTCAGTTCAAGCATCTTGCTGTACAGCGAACTCCTGCTCATCCCCAGCTCCTTGCTGAGCAACTCCACGGAAAGCTGGGAATTGGCAAGATTTTCTTCCAGATAAGCCACGATCTTTGCCAACAGCCTTTCGTCCTCTGACTCGATATTTACTTCCGGTGCAAGCACCCTGATCTGTCTCGAATATGTCGATTTCAGTGTACTGCCCAGTTCAAGCAAATTCCTGATCTTTACACTAAGCACCTCAAAACTGAAAGGCTTGGTGATATAATCATTGGCGCCCGTTCCCAGCCCGGCCAGCTGCTGCCCTTCTCCCGTCAGCGCCGTTAACAGGATAACAGGTATATGACTGGTCCGCTTGTCGCCTTTGAGCTTCCGGATCAGCGTGATGCCATCCATCCGCGGCATGCTGATATCGCTTACGATCAGCTGCGGATGATGTGACAAAGTCTTCTGCCACCCTTCTTCACCGTCGGCCGCTTCAATTATCTTATAACGATCCTTCAGATTATCTTTCAAATAAAACCTGAAATCTGCATTGTCCTCCACAAGCAGGACCAACGGTCCCTCACCTACGCCGGCGCCTCTCGTTGTCTTCAGTTCTCCACTCCCTTCAACCGGTCCCAATCCCTTCTCCTCTTCCACCAGTCCAATTCCTTCATCGGCCTGAACATGTTCTCCCTTAACATCCACTAATGACCCCGCCTCTCGCCGCATCCCTCCCTCTGCCTCCCGCAGCAGCAGCCGAACCATAAAAACACTTCCTTTCCCCTCTTCGCTTTCCACCGCAATGCTTCCGCCATGCAGTTCCACGAACTCCTTTGTGATCGACAACCCGATGCCTGTGCCCTGGTTCAGCACCGCGCCTGCCGTATTATGCTGAAAAAAATGTTCAAAGATCCTTTCCCTTTGATCCCGGGGCATACCGATCCCCGTATCGCTCACCGTTATCGCAACCAGGGACCGGCCAGGGCCTGCATCCTCCTCCGGGCGCCGCAAGGTCAAGGTGACCGAACCACCTTCCAGCGTAAACTTGAACGCATTGGATAACAGATTGAAAAGGATGCGCTCGATCTTATCCCTGTCGAAAAATACATTCAGCCTGTCCACCTCGCTTCGAACACTAAAGTTGATATTCTTTCTTTCGGAAAGATCCGTAAATGACTGTGCAACGTCCTTAACGAAAGCCACCAACTCGCCTTCCGAAAGCTGTAACCTCAGTTCATGCTCTTCCATTTTTCTATAATCGAGCAGCTGATTCACCAGGTTCAGCAACCGCCGTGCATTTCGTTTTATCATATTCAGCTTATCCTGCGGCGGCCCCTGCTTTTCAGCAACAAGCAATTGATCCACCGGTCCCATGATCAGTGAGATCGGTGTTCTGAATTCGTGGCTCAGATTGGTAAGGAATTTCAGCTTCATCCGGTCCAGCTCCAATATGCGCCGCGCCTCCTGCCTTTCCTGCTCTAACGCGAACTTCTTTCGCAATCGCATTATTCCAATATGACGGCTATACAATAACAACGCCCCGGCGGCCAGCACGTATAACAGGTACGCAAAACCGGTTCGCCAGAACGGTGGCTTCACATAGATTCGAATAGTAGTATCGGCCGAACTCCATACTCCGTCATTGTTGCTTGCCTTTACATGGAAAACATACGAACCGGGGTCGAGATTAGTATAATAAGCAGTATTGACCGACCCCGTATAATTCCAATCCTTATCGAAACCTTCCAGCTTGTAAGCATACTGATTTTGTTTCGGGATCGTATAATTCAGGGCGACAAAACTCAGCGCAAAATTCTGTTTGTAAGCAAGCCGGACCTCAGTTGCTACCGAGATCTGTTCCCTGATAGGTGATCCGGCTCCCGGCGTAACCGGGCTGTTGGATACCTTTAGTTCCGTTAGCAGAACTCCCGGCACATTGCGATTAGTGGTAAGACCCGACGGATTGAAAAAATTGAAGCCCTGCAGACCACCAAAGAATAATTCGCCGTCGGACAGGCGAATGCCGGATCCATGAACGAAATTGCTGTTTTGTAAGCCATTATTGTGGTTAAAATTCCGGAACGTTCGCGAACGCACATCAAGACTGCTGATACCGGTGTTCGTGCTCACCCAGATCCGGCCCGCCGCATCCTCGACCACCTGGTATATCGTAGTGTTCTGCAATCCATCTTTTTCTGAGAAAACGTCGAAACGATCTTTCCTGCGGTCATACAAACACAATCCCCCTCCAAATGTACCCACCCACATCTGTCCCCCGCTGTCCATCGTTAATGCATGAACCTTATCGCTGGGCAGGTTGCTGCCAGCCTGGTTATACAACCGGAACCGGCCGCTTCCGGGATCGAACACCGCAAGACCCGCCCCATGCGAGCCGATCCAGATCTTACCTTCCCGGTCTTCTTCGATCGCCCGGATATAACCGTTCACAGGCATCAGGTTTGGATTCATCGTCCCCGCTGCTCCTGCATACTTTGCGACGACCCGGTCATCCTTAAGAACGCTGACCCCCGCGCCGTTGGTAGCCAGCCAGATCTGACCCCTGCTATCCTCTTTGATACAAAAAATGGCGTTTGCGTTCAGATCGCCCGCACCGTTGCCCATTATCATCCGATGCGTTTTCCCCGTTGCCGGATCAAGGATGATCAAACCCTTTCCATATGTTCCAATGTATAATAAACCCTTTCGGCTCATATTCAACGCCAGCACAGTAAAAGGAGCCGGTCTCTCCTCCGGAAGAATATTGACCCGCTTTACTTCCTGGGTCCTGCGATCGAATAAATAAAGACCGCCGCCATTCGTTCCGATATATACCTTCCCATCAGCGCGTTCGGCAAACGTATTGATGAACGTACTTCCGGAAGCATACCCCGGGAAAGCTTCGGTCGCCACGACATGGAACAGGTTGAGATTTTTATCATACTTGTTGATCCCGCCCTGAGAAGTTCCAAACCAATATATACCTTCTTTGTCGACATAAACTGACCGGATCATTTTACTGGTCAGACTATGAAGATTCCGCTGCTGCGGAAAATAACTTTGTGACAAGCCGCTTTTTGAATCCAGCACATGCAGCCCCTCTGTAGTCCCGATCCATAAAAGTCCGTCCTTGTCCGCTGCAATTGAAGTGACGGGGTATCCG
>Ga0193716_1000949_pt1 | contig 17259 bp, 14 predicted proteins | sample U2c1metaG_FD_145901 | JGI IMG/M metagenome (GOLD analysis project Ga0193716, IMG submission 145901) | Soil microbial communities from a riparian zone of the East river system, Colorado, United States - U2c1 | ecosystem: Environmental > Terrestrial > Soil > Riparian zone | place: USA: East River...
GGGGGGATAGTAGGGCGGAAGACGATATTGCACAAACCTTCGCGGTGTCGGGCCGCGGGCGAAAGCAGCATGAGGCGGCGAGCATATACGCCATCGCTTGTCACCGCGTAATCCAACTCGCGGCCCGCTTTGGGGGCGGCCAAGCGGAGTTGCCCGACATCCCCGACCAAATGCGTCATGTAGAAACGACCGACGAGATCGTGCTCGTTGCCGAGCCCGCAGGACCGAACGGACCGGGAGGCAAGCAGGAGCCGCGGAGTTTCGAGACCGCCGCAGGCCAGTACCACGGTCGGAGCCAACACCTTGAGGGACTTGTTCGAGCGGGTCACAAGTCGCAGTCCCAAAACGCGATTCCCGTCGGGGCTGGCCAGGATTTCCGTGCACGTTGCACCGTGCAGCACGGTCACCTGCTCCGCCTTGGCGAGCGAGGTTTCCCACTTCCTCCAAACATCCGTCGGCTTGCTGAACCTCTCGATGCGGTCGAGGAGAACGTCTGAATCGGCCGTGTGGGAGAGCAAACCGGACGGTGTCGGCAGAGCTGCTGAAATCGTGAACTCGGGTGTTCCCGCTTCGAGGAAGCCAAGCGCATCGGGGAAATGTGCAGCCACTTCGTCGAAGGCCACCGGCCAGCCGGATTTCCCTGGGCCGGGCATGAAATCGTCGGGGTCCAATGGGATACAACGACCTCCCCAGACCGACGTGGTCCCCCCAAGCATGCGTCGGCGGTAGAGTTCCGTCGGCGGGTGCCGGCGATCCGCAATTTCGTCCGCCTTGAAGAAATTCAATTGCTGATCCACCTCGTATCGAGGGCCGCCAGCCTCGATCAGGGCGATCCGACCGACACGACCTGCCAGACGCGTCACAAGGGCGACGCCGACGGCGCCCGCCCCGACGATGGCAACATCGACCTCCGTCGGCCTGTCCTGTGGCAACGCGTCACCGGCCAGAATCATGATACGGCCGGCAGGAAGTCGTTCAAATGAGCGCGCGTACTCACACCGACGACGGCAGCCGTTACGAACGGTGGAACAAGCGCTGCCGAAAGCGCCTCAGCAGGCGAGCCTTCAGCATTCTGACCGCTCACCGGCTTGCGAAGAATTTCTCGCGTGAACAGCGCAATGTCACGCTCGCGCAACCGATCGATCAGTGCCGTTCCAGAGAGGGCCCTTACGACGGCCGAGGAAATCTGAAGCATCGTGACTGCCGGAATCGAAAGAGCCGCTTTGACCTCTTCGAATGAGGTTGCCGAGACACCGACATGCGATACCCTTTGCCGTTGCACGAGGTCGCTCAGCAGTTCGTGGGTTTCCGAGGACATCAGGACCTCGTGCGGCGGACAGTGCAACATCAATGCATCGAGGCGGTCGACCCCGAGCCGACGACGCGAGCGGTCGACGGCCTCGCGGAGATATTGCGGAGAGAAATTCCGGCTCATCGTTTGCGCCCGTGCCTGCAAGACCGCGCCGCGGGTTGCTGGTTGCGGCCGCAGCACCGCCCGGAGCAGCGGCTTGGCAAATCGGAGCGCGCCTGCGAGCCGGCCATGGACGAATCCAACTTTCGTGACGACGAACAGGCGCCCAGGATGCCGCGCTATCAAAGTCCTGAGGGTACGCTCGCTGTCGCCTTGACCGTAGATGTCAGCGGTATCGAACAGGGTCACGCCGGCTTCGACCGCCGCTTCGAGAGTTGCCTCGATCTCACGCATCGGTACCATGTTGTTAATTGATCCAACACGACCACACCCCATTCCGAGCACGGAAACCCTCACGCCGCCGCCGAAGGACCGATACTGCATGATCAGATCTCCTCCCTTGAGTACTCTCGTGATGCCGCCGTCCCCATCCCCTTTGGCCATCATCTCTCGGGCGAGACCAGGCGGCCGCTCTGCTCCAGGCCCTTCCCCCGGAAGCCGCTCCAGTCGGTGACGTCCTGGTCCCACACGAAGCGGGGCGCTCCGCTCCCGCCCCGAACACGATATGTGTTGCCGTCGAACCGGTTGGTGCCATCGGTAATGATCCCGAAGTTCTCATTCTCGGGCTTGGTGTCGGAGACGCCGCCGGCACAGACCGCACCCTCGAATGTCATCTCGTTGGCGCGAACGGTGTTGTTGCGCGTCTTGTACTGTCCACCGGCGTCGTTCCGCCGCCCTTGGTCGATCAGCATGATCCCGCATCTTCCGGGGGCGCTGACGAGCGTATTGCCCGACACCTCAACGTCCTGGGACGCCGCAAGAACGATATCGGCGTCCCAGAACCAGCCTCTGTCTCCGAGGCCGTTGTATCGAACCACGTTCTTGCGGATGACCGCTTTGAATGAAATCTCATGAAAAATGCCGATGTCCCGATTGTTCTCGACGAGATTCTCTTCATAGACAACGTTGCGGCAGTCGATATCGCACCATAGTCCGGGACCATCGTTGTCATGGACATGATTGCCGCGAAACGTGACTCCGTCACTTTTCGCGATTTTGACTCCGCCGGCCTCCCAGCCCGGATCGAAGCCATAGATATTGTTCGACCAGATGCGGTTGCCCTCGATGTGGATATCATTGCCGTTGCCTTCGATGCCGATCTGGCCGTTGTGGTGAACGTCGCAGTTACGCACGCGACTGCCGGTCCCGACGCTGATACCGGCGCCGCTGTTCAGGCGCACCTCGCAGTTTTCTATGGTCCACCTGGCGCCTTCGCGGCTGTGGATCGCGCCCTTTTGCGCGGCACTCGCAAATTTCTCGACCGTGATGTTGCTGATCGACACGTCGGGTGCTGCGCTTTCGAATGCAAATAACGCGACTGTCACCTCGATCTTTCGGTTCGTCGGGTCGTCGACGAGATAGATCTTGCCGCCGGCATAATCGATGTAGAATTTGTCGCTTGCCAGTGCGCCCTTGCTCGCCACTCTGGTCAGCGGCCTATCGTCGATGAACAGCGCCTCGGGCTGATTGCAGATCGGCGCGCTTGGCAGGCATTCGCCGTGCTTGGGGCGACGCTGGAGTTGGCTGCTCACCGCCCAATAACCCTCCTCGCGCCTGAAACCGGTCAGCAGCCAGCTGCCATTCAAGACGGTTTGGCCCTCCCCGTAGAAGCGCTGCTTTGGCCGCGGCCGGACCGCTTGCGCTCTGTGAACTCCACTTTTCAAACAAAACACGGCGCCGTCACCGGCGAAATCGACCGCCGTTTGGATCGAGGCGCCGGGCTCAACAGCTATCGCATCGGGTGGACAAGATGAACTGTTGACGTCGAAGATTGCGGCCTCGGCAACGATCAAGAGGATGCAAAGCACCAACGTGCCGATCAACATCCTTCGCGTCGATACACTTGGATTCCATGCCGTCATCGACCTGAACTCCCAATTTCGTGAGCGGCCTGAGCGCGATAGACCATCGCCGATCCGATGCCGAAGCCAAACAGGCACCAGAACCAGATACCCTGCATGGGTCCCTCGAGCGTTACGTCAACGAACGCGTTGATGATGATCGATGTCACGTAGCAGATGACGAACAAAAAGAGGTCGGCCCATCGCTTGTGTCCGCGGGCGCGTGCAACCAGCATCGCGCACAGCATCGTGCCGCCCCAGCATATGAGCACGAGCGACCACAATGCGACGCCGGGCACTCCGGCACGTGCCAACAAAGTCATGTGCACGTTGTGCGGGCTTCGTGTTGGCGCTCGAGGTTGGCCGTTTACCATTTCCCCGCCAGCATGCCCATCAGCCTCGGCAAGATTCAGGCCGAATCCCCTGCCAGTCCAGAAGTTGGGCCCATAGATGGTATCGTTGATGATGGTGTTCCACCACTCTAGCCGCCACCGTTTGGTTCCTTCAACATTCTGGTCCCCGGAATCCCCTAGAATGCTCTGTGCGTTCTTGACTAACTGGTGCGCACTGACTTGGCGCTTGGTCGATCCTTCGGTCTCATTGTCTTGGGTGAAAGTGCCCTCGACCGCAAGGAGGACGGCGAAGATGCTCACCACCGTCAACATTGCGGTCAGCAACAGGCGTAATCGTCCCAGCATGAGCATCGCAAACACGACCGGAACAAGGACGGCGAGCGTGGCTCCGCGATTGGTCGCGGCGACTATGGTAAGCGTGGCGAGCCAGACAAAAAGCCAGAGGAAAGAGACTTTCCGATAGCCGATCAGAACGAAAACCAGGGTTCCGGCCAGATGCGTCCCGACCGCACTCGTCGTGATCTCCACAATCGGCGCGGAACCGAATAACGTCGGGACGTATTCCGGCCAGTATAAGGTGAGACAGAACCCCACGAATATCGCGGGAAAGCTCACCAGCAATATATTGTAATAGCGGAGCACCGTATCGATCCTGCGCGCGTCCTCGAGCAACAGACCAATGACGATTAAAGCGAAGGCGCCATACATGACGACGGCGCTGTCGCGCAAAGAGTCGAACCCGTGCACGCTCACGAACGGAATCGTTCGTGCCAGGACCCAGACCATCAGCGCGACAAGCACGAGACTGGGCAGTGTCGTAAGCGAGGCGACCAATGCGCCGGTCCGGAGAAAGACGACGGTCCCGGTGAGGAGCGCGATCTCGCCCACATAGAGCGGTGGGAAGCCGAGATAGGCGAAGCCTCTCCCCATCAGCGCATAGCCCAGCAATGCGGTCGCGAGGAGCGCGAGATATCGATCGCCCTCTAAAAGCGCGCCGCGAGATTCTGTCTTGAACGCGTCAGTCATCGTTCCTTCCGTGCCGGGCGTCGTTGCAATCGCCTCATTGTTCCGCGGGGCCACCGAGGGCCTTATCGATCGGAGCCGGGCTGACGGCCGCCGCAGACAGCGCCGGTACGCGCGACTTTTCGCCAGCGATCAGCCAGGCAATCGCGAGCACGGCGCCGGTCGCGCGCACCAGGTTGGCAATCAAAAGGCCGAGGCACGCGCCGAATACGCCCAAACGGCCGATCAGCGCGAACGCCAGCACCGCCGCCGCAGCGACAGCCACAACATTGATCAGAGAGGCGAGCTTGCCGGCTTGAACGCCGAGTAGCGTCTTGTTGGCCGCGTCCGCAATGTAGTCGAGCAGGCCGGCGATGGCGAGGAGCTGCAAACCCATGGCGGCGGCGAGGTAGGGCGATGACGGCCCATAGACGGTCCGCAGAAGCAGCTCCGGTACAAGAACGGCGGCGGCGCAAATGACCAGGACCGGCGCCAAGCCGAAGAGGACATAGCCATAGGCTGCGCGCGCCGCACCGATGACGCCCCCGGTGCGGTGCGCGTGAGCCGCGACCTGGGGGATGGCATTGCCGATGCCCAGGATGATCGGGGCCAGCATGGCGGCGATGTTCGCCCCGGCCTGGAGCGATGCGGTGGCGGCAGTGCCCGCAACGCCCGCGAGCACCCACGGAAACAGCTGACTGCGAAAGAGCACGAGCTCATAATTGACGAGCGACCACTTCCCGATTGAAAAATATTCACGGGCCAGTAGCCGCGTTTCGGCGAAATCCGGCCAGGCAAATCGCAGCTTCGACGCATGCACCAAGGCGCCGATGGCGAAAGTCGCCGACATCATATAGAGCGCGGAAGGAAGCGTGATACCGGCGAGCCAAGTCAGGAGCCCAATCAGCAGGGCCTGTCCGACATAAGCGGTAGCGTCTCCGGCCACCGCCGCACGGTAGCGGAAATCGGCGAGCAGGCATCGCCGCGACGTCTCCTGCGCCTGCCAGCACAAAAAGCAGAGGCACGCCGGTAGCTGGATATCGTCGACCTCCAACAACGTGGTTCCAAGCGCCATAGCCACGACCATGACGAGACTCAGAGTCGCGGTGAGGAGGATCGTGTTCCCGAGCAGCCCCGCGCGCTCCTCATCGCTCGCGACGCACAGGCGCACCGACAGCGGATAGGAGATGAGCGAATACTCGAGCGCCCGCAGGACGAAGATGGCGCCGAGGAAAAGCACGAATTTCCCGTAATCCGCTTCGCTGAGCGTGCGCGCGAGCAGCACGTTGAGCAGGAAATTGCCCAGGCTCACCACGCCCTGATCGACGAGCGTCCATGATGCTCTCTCGATGAGAAGCTTAGCGCCCATGGAAATGCCCACAATATTCTCTGTCGCTCGGGAAGACGATCACGAAGAAGTTTGGTTCACGCCACGTCGTGCCAGCACTTGCCGGTAAAGTTGTTCCATCAGCAGGGCCCGGTCTTTCCATTGTTGCATTGTCGCGAAACTGTAGCCGGCCTGAGACATTTGCCGAAGCCGTGCTCGATCGGTGGCAAGCGAGTCGATGTGGCGGGCCATCGCTTGGACTACCGCTTGCGGCGTTGTCGCTGGCACCTTGATGGCCACGGCGTCCGGCAGGTAGCTCCCCACGCCATGGTGGTTCAGGCACATCACCGGGCAGCCCTTCGCCAGGGCTTCAAAATTCACCGTCCCGAACGTGTCTCTCAGGCTGGTGAACATGAACAGATCTGCTTCGGCGAAGCGCTGCTGCATTTCCTGCCACGACAACAGTCCTAGGAACACCACCCGATCGTTGAGGCCGAGCCGCCGCGCGTACCGCTCCACCCACTGACGGCGACCCCACCCAGCTACCAGAAAACGGACATCTCGCGCTCGGACGGCTTTTGCGACTCTCAGAAAAATCGCCAAACCCTTCCAGCGCACAAGGCGGCCGGCCCATAGGACGATCAGCTTAGGGTTGGCCGCCCGCTCGGGACTCGGCGGCTGAAGGAGCTCTGCTGAGATGCCTATGTCCGGCAGCAACTCTACGTGTCCCGCGCCAGCCCGGCGCAGCACGCTGGCGCTCTCGTCGTTTGCCGCCAGCAGCAGATCGGCCCGCGCGACGGTACGGCGCAGGCTCGGTGTCCACGGCATGATGCCAACGCGCAGGTTGCGAAGCAGCTCCGGTACAGCAGCGCGGCCGACGGAAGTCAGAAAGCGCCAGGGCAGAACTTGTCCGCCACCTACCGGTCCCCAGACGAAGGGTTTGCCGGTACGCCAGAGCAGTGGCGGCGCGCTGATTGTACTCCAACTGACGTGATGAACAATGTCGATCGACTCCATGGCCATGAGCCGCTGCGCTGCTGCGACAGCCGCGTGCCGCCAAAGCAGGTAGTGAAGCTGGATGCCTCGCGCCTTCGTGGGGGTAGGGTTCTTCCAAGGATCCCACCAGCCCAGCGGCCCCACCCAGATAAAGTGCAGGTTGGACCGGGGATGGTCGTGCATATACTGCTCCACCAAAGGGCGGGCAAAACCATGCGCGATGACCCAGACGCGGTTTCTTTCGGCGAGGTGCCAAGCCCAATTCCATGTAATGCCAGCTTCGGAGCCCATGTCGGGAAAGCAGGCATGACCAACTATGAGAATGTGCAGGTCTTTCATTTGCGTTCTTTCCAAAACGTGGGGCTGCGAGCAGCATCTGGAGAGCGCGCGCGCAGCACATTGAGCAGGAAGTTCCCGCCACTCACAACGCACTGGTCGACAAGAGTCCATGATGCCCTCTCGCTGAAATGTTTGCCGCCCATGGACTTGCCCTCGAAAGTTTTTTGTCCATCCGAAGTAGCAGATTGGAATTAACGTCAGCGCTTAGGCGGGAGGTGGCTGCTGCCCGACAGTGTTGTTGTGTTTGGAGGCTCTGCCGCGCCGGCGCGGTAAACGACGACAGCGGTTCCACTGCTGCCGCGGCGGGCGGGTTGGTCGCTCCCGCCGGGGGAAGCTATTACCTGGTGGTGCCCTGGCTTGCGCCTCCTGTACCCGCTCCACAGGTCATGAAAGTGGAGGATCTCGAGGGCGCGCTGGACGAGTGACGCAAGGCCGACGCGTAGGCGGCGAAAAAGCGGCGTTTCGAAGACGAAACCCGCGCTACGGCCGCGGCCAACCAGGCCGGCGATGAAATGCTGACTGAAACGCAAGTCGAGCGGCAGAAGCCGAAGCCGAAGCTCGCGCGGCTCAAAGCCGAGTCGATCGCACCACACCGCCAGACCGATGCCAGTCAGCAAACTCAGGATGAATGACAGTCCCAGGATCACGACCCCCTTGGGGCTCGTCGGCGTCCGGTTTGGTATCGCCAGCTTGACGCTCTCGTCAGTCACGATGGCGTCCTGTCCGCCGTCCTCTGGGCTCATGGCTGCCTTCTGTGCGGCGCGCGCAGCGTCCAGTCCGTCCGCCAAATCCAAGATCTTTGGATGCTTTTCGCCGTAGATCGCGAGTTGCCGTGCCAGCTCACCCTCCGCCGCCGCCACCGCATCCCATCTTCGGTGCATGGCCTTGTCCCGGAGGTATTCGAGTACGATGGCGTTGACGACCCGCGCGGCCTCGTCGGCAGAACGCGCCGTGAAAGAAAGGGAGATGAGGTATGAACGTGTGTCTTTCATAACCTCCACGTTTTTGCGCAACATCGCGACCTGGCGATCGAATGGCGTATGGTTACGGGTTTCCGGAAGAAACATGGCCCGAAGCCAATCCAGACCCTCCGACGCCCACGAATGCGACTTGGCGGCCTCGGAGTTCAGACCCAGCCCGAGGCGCTTTACGACTGCCTGCAGGATCGCGTCGGAGACGATCAGACGCGCCTCGCCGCTGACAATCGACGTCGCGTCGACGCTCGCCAGGGCTATGACCCTTCCTTTCTCATCGGAGTACAGATTCGGATAGACGAGCGCCGTCGCCGAATACTGGCGCGGCATCAACGGTATGATTATGCACGCCAGCGCCAGCGCCAGCGCGACGAACGATGCGATGAACCGCCAGTGCCGCCCAATCGACAGTAGCGTGCGAACAGCCACATTCTCGTAGTGCGCTCGAGAATCCGAGTGCTCCAGCTGAAAATCGGGCCGCCCCTCAGGATCGTATTTCAACATGCTCATGATCCATTCAATACCTGATCGGAACGCGCAGCGGGCAGCGCTTTGGATGTCATAGACGCCTCAAAAGGGCTAACCCCAAAGAGGCAGCGCCAAACTCCTCGATTGTCCGACCGGCGTGCAGCGTTCCAAGGGGAGTACCCTCGGCGCTTCGTTGACGTCGCGCACCGCCACCGACAGGCTTCGTTCAGTATCCTGCCGAGCCGACCCGTGAGCAGACGGGCACAAAACAACTGGCGTTGTGGAACGGGGTGGCCGTGGACAAGCACCTGCCGGGCTTTGGCGATGCCGACACGCGACGCACACAAGCAAAGGCTGCCGACATGAAGACAATTCTATTCTGCGGCGGTCTCGGTACGCGCATCCGAGACGTGTCCGAGAGCATACCGAAGCCGATGATCCCGATCGGCGACAAGCCGATTCTGTGGCATCTGATGCATTATTACAGCCAGTTCGGCCACAAGGACTTCGTCTTGTGCCTCGGCTACAAGGCAAACGTCGTCAAGGAATTCTTTCTGAACTACAAGGCGCAGACCTACGCTGACTGCGTCGTCTCGGGTTTCGGCGATGACGTCCAGATCCTCGGCGATCCGCAGCAGGACTGGCGTGTCGCGATGATCGACACCGGGATCTGGCGCAACATCGGCCAACGGCTGTGGGCCGTCCGTGAGCATGTCAGGGGCGAGGAGATGTTCTTTGCCAACTACAGCGACGGCCTCTGCGACGTGAATTTGGACGAGATGACAGCGGCCTTCCGCGCGAGCGGCAAGATCGGCTGCTTCATTGCCGTTCGGCCGTCATTCAGTCTGCACCTCGTCGATATGCGGCCGAGCGGAAAGGTTCAGCGTATTCGCGCCAGCCAGGATGCCGATCTCTGGATAAATGGCGGTTTCTTCATCTTCCGGGCTGAGATCTTCGACTACATGCGGGAGGGCGATGAGTTGGTCGAGGCGCCTTTCCAACGATTGATCGAAGCCGACCAGCTCATGGCATTCAAGCACGAAGGCTTCTGGCGTCCAATGGACACGCTGAAGGACAAGCAGGTCCTTGAGGACCTCGTCGACAAGGGCACGATGCCTTGGCGCGTTAATGGGGCCTCCCGGGCGGCCTTGAGCAACGCGGAGAGGAAGATTGGATGAAGCATCTTGGGCTTGCGGGATCGGGCGAGCGCCTTTCCGTGCTTTGCATTGGTGCTCATTCGGACGATATCGAAATCGGCGCCGGCGCGACGATCCTGGGCTGGATCGATCGCGGCGTCCGTTTGGATGTGCACTGGGCGGTGCTCAGCGCCATCGGCCCGCGCGCCGACGAGGCGCACGCGTCCGCCGAGCAGTTTCTGGCAAATGCGGCCAAGGCTGTCATCGATCTGGCGGCGTTCAAGGATGGGTTCTTCCCCTACCAGGGAGTCGACATCAAGGCTTGGTTCGAGGCGCTGCGAAGACGCACCTCGCCCGATGTGATCCTGTGCCACTGGCGTCACGATGCGCACCAGGATCATCGCGAAGTATCCAAGCTGACCTGGAATACCTTTCGCGACCACGCGATCCTTGAATACGAGATTCCGAAATGGGACGGCGATACTGGTCAGCCGAACGTCTACCTACCCACCAGCAAGGCGCTGATGGAACGCAAGACAAAGCTTCTCCACGACCATTTCGGCTCGCAGCGCTCCAAGGACTGGTTCGATGGTGAGATTTTTATGGGCCTCGCGCGCTTGCGTGGCATGGAATGTCGAGCGCCCGATGGCTTCGCGGAGGCCTTCCATGCACGAAAGCTCACGGTGCAATGATCGAGTGACAAGGTGGGAATAATCGATGCACGAAGTGGCGCCTGACAGGGGTGAACGACTGCGTGTAATGGTGACGGGACATTTGGGCTAATACCAATCCGCTTAAATAGTGACACACGCCCAGTCTCGGGTTCCGATTGAGCGGATGCGTTGTGGATCATTGATGAGAAAATGCCATGCGGTTGCGCAGGCATCGACGATGTCGTCGTAGGTGTCCCAGACCAGGGAGCAGAGTGTGTTTTCGTGCAGGTAGTGCCAGACATTCTCCATTGGGTTCAGTTCCGGAGAGTAGGGCGGCAAGGGCAGCAGCGTGACGTTGTCCGGCACGTGCAGTCGCCCGCCGGTTTGATGCCAACCGGCGCCGTCGCAAATCACCACGGCTCAGGTGGAGACTACTCCACCGGGGGCGCCTGGCGCGACCTGGGTGCTGATCTCTTTCAGATGATGGCTCATGGCTTCGGCGTTGACCTTGGGTATGATGATCGCCGCACCGACTGCGCGGTCCGGGCAGATCGCGCCAAAGAGTTAGGCTGAGCCATGACGGTTATCGCGCACCATCAGCGGGCGCGAGCCGATCGGGGCCCAGACATAGGAATGGGTTTCCCTTCTGGCCGACTCTGGCCTCGTCCTGGAACCAGATCTCGACCGGCCCGCCGGCCTGTGTGTACCGAAAACCTTATCCGCATTGATTAGCTGAAGGAATCACCTACCGTCAGCGGACAATGTTTGCGCTGATCTGCTTCGTTCTGGCCGTCCTGGTCTCGTCATTCAAGTCGAGGAGCCGGCTTGAAGCAGAGAATGCGGTGCTCCGGCATCAGCTGAACGTTCTGCGTCGTAAGGTGCGGGGCCGGGTGAGGCTCACGAATGGCGATCGCTGGTTTTTCATCCGGCTGTATCGATGGTTCCCTTCAATCCTGCAGGTCCTCACGGTCATCCGTCCGGAGACGCTGGTGCGCCGGCATCGCACCGGCTTTCGAAGTTTCTGGCATTGGAAGTCGCGCTCACGGGGAGGGCGGCCGCCGATCGAGACGGACCTCCGGGTGTTGATCCGGCGGATGAGCATCGAGAACCCGCTTTGGGGAGCGCCGCGCATCCACGGCGAACTGCTCAAGCTTGGCTTCGAGGTCGGCCAGTCGACAGTCGTCAAGTACATGGCCAAGCGACGCGGGCCGCCAAACCGGGGATGGCGCACCTTTCTGCGCAATCACGCGTCACACACCGCTGCCATCGACCAGCTCGTCGTGCCGACTATAGGCTTCAAGCTTTTATATGCCGTTGTAATCATGCGGCTGGACCGGCGACGCCTGGTGTGGACCAATGCCACCACAAACCCGACCGCGGGATGGCTTGCTCGCCCGGTCACCGAAGCTTTCCCCTGGGATCAGGCCCCTCGCTATCTGCTTCGGGATCGCGACAGGTTTTACGGGGGCATTCGTCCGTCGCCGATTGAGAGCCATGGGCTCCGTGACCACCCGACTGCACCACGCTCGCCGTGGCAGAATGGCGTATTGTGGTCATGGGCGAAGTCTCCCTGCGCCGCACCCTCAAGGCGTACGCTCGATACTAACAACGCGGTCAGAACTCACCGATCACTACACAAGGCTTCGCCGGAGGCGCGTCCAATCCAATTCACCGGAACGGCCCGTGCTCGGCGGGCTTCACCACCATTACGTTCGCGTTTAGGGTTTCGGTACACACAGCTCAAGCAAGGGCGAACCTTTAGGAGTCAGCTCATGCAACGAAGTGACGACAATCAGTCCAACCCTTGGCGCTTAGTCCGAAGAGAAAACAAATACGATTGCTCCTACTTCACCGTGCGCTGTGATATCGTCACGCACCGTGGCGGACAGCCGCGACCTTACAATCATCTACATAAGAAGAATTTCGGCATTGCCGTCGTTCCCATCGACAATGACGGTTCTACGACTCTTATCGGCCAGTACAGATATGTTCTGGATCGCTTTACATGGGAAGTGACGAGAGGCGGTGGCAAGTGTGATGCACCGCCCATTGACGCCGCGAGGCGAGAACTCAGCGAAGAGACGGGCTACAGTGCCGATCATTGGTTGGAACTCTTCGCGGCTTCTGCTTCCCCGGGAACGACGGATGCTATTGCCCCCGGCTTTGTCGCCTGGGGGCTTCACTCAGGCCAACCCCATCCCGATCCGGAGGAGCTAATCACGCAACGCCGCGTGCCTTTCTCGACTGCCGTTAGCTTGGCCCTATCAGGAGAGATTGCTGACCTTGCGAGTATCGCGGCAATACTGGCGATTGAAACGAGGTTCCGCCGGGGTGAACTTCCACCCGACCTCGCGAAACTGTTGCGGATATCTGCTTGAATTGCGTTGCCGCCGTGGGCGGCTCAGCTGTATCCGCCGGAATCTAGGATGGTATTCAGCGGGTACACCATGATATCTGAGACAGCCGAGAGGTTCGATTGGGGTCTTGTGGAGCTCGATCGCGCGAGGGAACTTGGGGTTCTGCCCTCAGTGAAATCGCGAGAGCCTGGTATCAGGCGTGCGCACAGTCGACAGTCCGAGCATTCACGTCATTGTGCAACTCCGGCCTATCTTTTCCGATGGTCGGCGGCCCCGATCATTTCCAAAGTCCTGGCGTGGCAGGCGCTTTTCGACTCTTGGCCAGACTGAGCGCCCCTGCTCTCCGAAACTCTCTCGAGCCAGATTTCGCGCCACCACACGAATACTGCGCGGGGACAAAGTATCCTCTGTCCGCTGTAGAGGGACTGACAATATGCGCCGTCAAGTATGACCGCGGGAGTCTTCATCTTCAGCATTTTGCCGGTCTTTTCATCGACAAAGCGCTCAATGCGCGTGCGCACCCTGAATACCTTGCCGCAATAGGGAACAAGCTCGGCGTCAAAGCTGAGGCCACGGTTGGAAGCGGACGAATCCAGCGTTTCAAGTATCTGGTCGTACGATTTCACCTGCACCAGTTCTCCCGGCTTTAGGTCCATATCGAGCCTGGGAGGAGTCTGACCGGCTGCAATCTTGCCGGGCTTCCTTGGGAACGGAAGGCCTCCCCAGACGGATTGGAACCGGTCGTAGAACCAGCGTGACGCAGCGCCCAAGCGGGGCGAACGCATCAGCGTACCATAGTAGTAAAGCAGGTATACAATGGCCTTTAGCACAGTGCTCAGAGAATTGTTACCAGAGCGATAGGCTTCGACAAATTGCCGGGCGTCCCACCACTTGAGAGCTCTAGTGGAATCTAGCAACTGGGTGGCTTGGCACGAATACCTGACATCGTAGTCCGGACCCCGATACGTGGTTGCCGCAAGAATTTGATCTTCGGTGCAGCAGCTGGAGCCATTGAGAGTAGAGGCTCGATCGGACGACAGCTCGCGCGTCAGGCGTCCCGTTAAATCTGTCGCGCCGACGTGCTTAAGCCACGCCTCCTTCCAAAAAATGAGACAGCCTGCCTGACAGCCCCCGTAGGCACGACCGTCACAGCGGAGTTCGAGATGAACCGTGTCACGGAGGCGCCGGCTGACGTAGACGACGCCCGTAGATCCGCGCACTTCACTGCAAGTCTTTCCTGCTCGCTTGAATACCTGGAAGGCCTGACCGCAATACTGCAGCATTTGCGGCATGACGGGCAGGCCTTCAAGACGCCCATTCTTGTCGAGTGTCGCAAGAATTTCCTCTTTGCTCCGAACTTCGACCCAGTCACCTGCCCGCAACGTCGTGGCCATATCTCTTTCAGAGGCAAAATTGACGGTTGTCTACGTAAGCGCTTTCTCCCGGTATCCCGGCACCATCGCTCCACCGGTACTTGGGCTATCCAGCAGATCCTGCAGCCACGTCTCCCCCCGGAATTTGCGGTATTGCTCGGCCCTCAGTCGATCAGCCAAACGACCAGCCGGCAACACAACGTCGTCGTAAGTGATGACGGAATCTTTGGCGACGTCCTGCAGCAGCCTGCAGCCTTCCACGAGGCCTTGCGGTAGATATCGGCCACCGCTCATCTCTTCGACGTTGGCGGCCTCTCCATAGGTCATGTACATGCCATAGTCGTCGAGCACCTCTCCCGCTTTGAGATCGCGCTTGGCGACGGCACACACTTCCACAACCGGGCCCCCGAGAGATCTCGATACCGGGTCGCGGAACAGGCACGTACGGGCGATGGCGTTGGGAACCTCGAGATTGCAGAGATGATATGGGACAAAGAAGGAATAGAGCGGTCCGGGCCCCATCTTGTAGAGGCTCAAGTAGTGCTGCTGCTTGGGGTCCGGCTGTTCGGCCAGGCAGTAAACTTTCGTTAGCGGCGTCCCAACCACATAGTCGATTGCACCGCCAAGCCTGCGCAATTCATCAAGGTCGTAGATGTCGCCAATCTTCAGCACGTCGCCGAGGTAGTTCAGGCCGCGAGACATGCCCCGTGATCTCACTTTGAATCCAGTGGCGTTGGCGACGACAGCTTGTTCGAAGCTGACCTTCGAGCCGTCAGCAAAGCTCGTCACCATCGTCGGATTCTGTTTCCATCGCTCGGCGAACCCTTTTTGTGTCGTCGGATTGCGGTAGGGATCTTGAAGTCCCTTAACGTTGCCGAGCAAGCGGGGCGTGAAGCCGAGCCCCTTGACCCAGCGATAGAGGTTCAATTGGATGCCCGGCTCGTCGCCCTCGCAGGCAGTGAAAATGACCCCGTGCTTGTCGGCGTAAGTTTGCAGGATCGGCCCGATGGTTGCGTCGAGTTCGGCATTCATTAGGACGACGTCCTTGCCATGCTTGAATGCCTCCAGCGCTACGTGGGCGCCGAATTCCACGGAACCGGTGACATCGACGAGCACGTCGATCAGGTCGCTACGCGCCATGAGCATCGCGTCCTCGGTCACGATCGGCTTTGAGCGCTCGACCGCATGATTGAGCTGCTGTTGGGAACCAGCAACAGCGACATCCTCAAATCCCGAGTAGTGGAACACGCCGATGGCTCTTTCCACCCGACGGTTCGATATCGCCGCCACGCGCATCCCCGGCGTGCTGTGCGTAATCTGATTGGTAAGGCCCTGGCACATGAAGCCGGCACCAATGATGCCGACACGGATGGGCCTATTCTGATCCTCCCGCTCCTTGAGCGCGGTATCGACAATCCACATGGCTCACTCCTTACGAAATAAAATGCGTCAGCGATGAAACTGCCATGCCAGCGGGCTTCTCCAGCCTTTCAACCGATTCGGGAATCGACATCCGAGCGGTCAATTCGCCTTGAATGTTCTCCAGCAAGGCGAAATTGCCGTCCTTACCGGAAACCGAGGTGACGGGCAGCGGCCAAGTAATGGCTAGTCGCGAGTCATCGTATCGGAGGCCACCTTCGGCGCTCGGCTCGTAGAAGGTGCTTGCCTGATAGAGAATTGCGGTCCCATCACGCAATGTCTGGTAGCCATGTGCGCAGCGACCGGGAACGTAGAGTGCACGATGGTTGTCGCTGCTAAGCTCAACGGCAACGTGTTGCAGGTAGGTTGCGCTTTCAGGCCGCAAGTCCACGATCACGTCGAGAATTGCACCGTGCATGCACCGCACGAGCTTCGCCTCGGTGGCCGGCGGGTATTGGAAGTGCATGCCCCTGAGCGTGCCTCGCTTAACGTTCAAGGCCATATTCGCTTGCGCGACGTTAGGCTCCAGTCCCAATTCCCTGAATTCCTTCTGACAGAAGATGCGCGCGAAGAAGCCGCGCTCGTCCTCCCGACGTTGTGCATCAACGACGAAAGCGCCTTGGAGCCTGGTCTCAGTGAAGATCACGTTCGACTCCCTGGGGTGCGGCATCCACTCCAATGGCCGCCTTCCGATTCTCGATCGAGGCGGTCACAGCGACCTTTTCCGTACGTCGACCTGTCGCGAGCAACGTCGTCCCGTCGCGGAGGTGGTTCGCTGAGACAATCTGGCGGCCGTCGAAGATAATGGGCGAACGCATCCGCAGGACAATTTCAGTCCAATCGAGTCTGCGGTAGGCGTCCCATCCGGTGGCAATCACGATCGCGTCGGCGCCGCTTGCAGCAGCGTCGACGTCATGGGCTTGAGTGGTGCCCGCCCCCAATTGGTCCCGCACGGCATCGATACGGACCAGCGGGTCGTGCAACACAACATCGGCGCCACGCGACATCAGAATCCTGGCTATTTTCACGCCGGGCGACTCGCGCACGTCATCGGTCTCAGGCTTGAAAGCGAGGCCAAGTATCGCAACGCGCTTGCCGCGCAGCGAGCCGACATGGTCTTCTAGCAGATCCACCACGCGGCCGGCCCGCTCCTCGTTCACCTTCAGCACCGACTTCAAGATCGGCATCTCGATGCCTTCTTTGCGTGCAAATTCGCAAATCGCCCTCAGGTCCTTCGGGAAGCAACTCCCCCCGAAACCAATGCCAGCTCTGAGATAGGTGACGACGCCCGCAAACGGGGATTTACCATCTCCGCCTGGCGCGCCCCAACACTTGTCGAGATGAACGCCGTGCATGACGGTCTCCTCGTCCAGCCCCGGAATGGTCTCGCACATGCCGGCGATTTCGTTGGAGAACGAGATCAACGTCGCTTGCAAGGCATTCGCGGCGTATTTGACCATTTCGGCATTGCGCGGAGTCGTTTGCAGGATCGGACAATCGAATGCTGCGTACACATCCGCCAATATTGAACCAGCACGTGCAGTGCTGGC
>Ga0193716_1000952_pt1 | contig 17227 bp, 13 predicted proteins | sample U2c1metaG_FD_145901 | JGI IMG/M metagenome (GOLD analysis project Ga0193716, IMG submission 145901) | Soil microbial communities from a riparian zone of the East river system, Colorado, United States - U2c1 | ecosystem: Environmental > Terrestrial > Soil > Riparian zone | place: USA: East River...
TGCGGCTACGGCAGTTCCGGTGTTGACCCCATCGGCGCTGTTGCCATAAGAATAATAGGAGCTGGTCCGTCCTTCTCCATATTCGTATTGATAGTCGGGCCAGCGATTGACCCGGTCGATGCTGTTATTGGTGTTGAACGTGATGCCAAGCCCCTTGTCTTTACGCGCACCCGACTTGGTGGTAATGATCAGGGCTCCGCCTGCCGCCCGGCTGCCATACAGCGCGGTCGCGCCGGGGCCTTTCAGCACCGTGATGCTTTCTATATCGTCGGGATTGATGTCCGAGATATCAGATCCGAAATCGACCGTAACATCGGCGGACAGATTGCCATTGAACCCCGTACCGGTGATCTTGTTGCTGATGGGTACCCCGTCCATTACGATCAGCGCCTGGTTATTGTCTAGGTTCAGCGAGTTCTCACCCCGCAAGGTGATCCGGGAAGAACCCATAGGACCGGCCCCGGTGCCCTGGATATTAAGACCCGCAACCTTTCCGGAGAGGGAATTGACCCAGTTATTTGTTTTGGCGTCTTTCACCGCATTCTCGCTGACGGTCTGGGCAGCATAACCCAATGACTTCTCCGAGCGTTTGATCCCCAATGCCGTAACGACCACTTCGTTCAGCTCGCCACGATTTTCTTTAAGCCTGATAGAAATCGCATCTTGCTGACCGGCTGCTTTTACTACTAATCCCTTATAAGAACCCGGGTAATAACCCACGGAAGAAAAACTAAGCTCGTACTTGCCTGCAGGCAGTCTTTTAAAAATAAATGCACCGGTCTCGTCGGAAACAGCAAAATAATGTTCGTGTGTTTCGGTGTTGCCGGCGTCCACTGTGACACCGGGCAGCGCTATTCCTTTGTCTGTAACAACATTGCCCCGGATCTGCGAATCGGCACCTTGCGAGGCCTCCGCCGATTTTGTCTGAGCCAGCAGGGCCTGCCCGCCGAACAGCAGGCAGACGCAAATGTTCTTCAGCGCCTTTAGTCGTTTGGTAAATGGTCTTGTCAGGAGTTTCATATTTGCTACTTTTTTAATAGTCATTGAACAAAGCAGTGCCCTTCACCCCTTTCGCAAGGGATGTCATTTTTCTCTTTCTATTTACTATGGGATTATTTTCCGAATGATAAAGCCTTTTTTAGCAGGTACGATCTTTAGCTCGTTCATATTGGCAATCACCCGCAGGATCGTGGTTATAGAGTCCGAGGTCGTGACAGTGCCGGTGAAATACATATTGGCGATCTGCTTTTTGTTATAGGTGAGGTTCAGGTGGTAACAGCTGGCCAGCTTGTCCATGACCTGCGGCAAAGGTTCATCGTCAAATTCGATCTCCTGTTCTTCAACAGGAATGGGTTCTGCTTCCTGTTCCTGGGCGAGCTTGTCCTCATCAAAACGCGAGACGACGATCTCTTTTCCCATCCCGGTATAACTGAGCTGCTCGCCCGGTGATAGTACGATATCCTTTCGCCATTTCTGCGTTCCATGCAACCTTACTTTTCCACTAAATAATTGTACGGTCACATCCCCTTTCTCTTCCATCATGCTGAATTCCGTACCAAGAACAGTCGTTATAACAGGGCCCGCGGTCACCGTGAAGGGACGGGTTTCATCGGTTACCACCTTAAAAACGGCTTTCCCTGCGAGTAATAATATGACTCGTTTGTCTTTATCAAATGGTTCCGGATACCGGATCGAACTATTAGCATAGAGTGTGACAATCGAGCTGTCCGGTAAAATGATCGATTCTTGCTGGTTGCCCGCATTATGACGAAAACGCTCCACTACAACAGGCACCGAAACGGCCGGGTTATCCTTCGTTTTGACGACGACATTCCCTGCCTGATCTTTACCCCGCCATAATATCCATATTCCCGCCACTAATAATAATATGGCTGCCGCCACTCCCATCATGATCTTCCACATCGGCACAACCCGTCCCTCCCCTATTATCTTCGTCTTTATCTCCCTGAACATTTCCGCGCTGTACCCTTCTGGCATCGCCCCCTGGGGGTCCGCGGCCTCCCAGTCCTTGCGAATAAATGAATTCAGCACTTCGGGATTGTCCCGCAAATACTTTATCACCTGTTCCGCTTCCGCCCGAGTACATCGCCCCTCAAAAAAATGCTCTATCTGTTCTGTTGTAAATTTCTTCATGACTTCTAAATTAGTACGAAAGCAAAGGGCGGGTTCCCCTGCTGGTAACATTAAGTTAATACAAAAAGAGGAAGATAGATAGGGAGGTGACGATCGACCGGACATGGCGAAGCGCCTTGGTGATATGGTCTTCCACCGTTTTGGAAGAGATATCCAGCAGGCCGGCGATCTCTTTATTGCTCAACCCGTTGACCATGCGGAGCCGCATGATCTTTTTGCGGACTGGCGGCAACTGCTCAATAACGGCGTTCAGGTAGTCCGACTGCTCGAACTCACCCGCGGGAAAGACATTCGTATTTGTAGAGGAGATAGAAAGTTTTTCTGCCAGGGCCGCCCGTATTTTGCTTTCACTGATCTGTCTGCGAAGCTGGTCGACGAGGATCGAGCCTGCCATTGTCGTCAGCTGTGATTCGATCGGGTGGTCTTCAGACAGCGTGTGGCGGGATTGCCAGAGCTTGACGTAGGTCTGCTGGGTCAACTCTTTTGCCAGCTCATGCTCCCTGATCCGGCGGAGGAAAAAACGAAAGAGCTTCACATGAAATTTCTGGTATACACCGGCAAATGCAGCTTCGCTACCTTGTTTTATTGCAATGACCTCATTCATGCAAGTGTTTGTTTCATCGATTCATAAGTTGCTGGGAAGAGGTGCAATTTGAATAAAAAAACAGTGCGCGCAACATTAAATGAATGTTATCTCATTGACCTTGCTGTGTCCGGCTTATAATAGGTCAGCGCTTCAGGCATCAGTTCCTGTAATTTCTGGATGCGGCTGCTATCCGCCGGGTGGTCGCTCAGCAGGATCGGCGGCTTCTGTCCGCCCAATGCCGCCATACGCTGCCAGAAAGGAATAGCCTCGCGGGGATCATATCCTGCCATAGCAGCAAAGATCAGCCCATAATGATCGGCTTCATATTCATACTTGCGCGAGTAAGGGAGGAGAACAGCAACCTGTGCGGTTGGCGCATATACCTGGTTAAAGACATCCGCTGTTGCCGGATTACCGCCCAAGGCCACATCTCCTACGATCCCGATACCTTGCGCCAGCAATTGATTGCTCATCCGCTCCCGGCCATGACCGGCCACCGCATGGGTGATCTCATGCCCCAGGACAATAGCCAATGCCGTCTCATTTTTTGTGACCGGCAACAAGCCGGTATACACCACTACCTTCCCCCCTGGCATACACCAGGCATTGATCTCCTTGCTCTCCACCAGGTTAAATTCCCAGGTATATCCTTTCAGCGCATCGGGGGCACCATGATCAGAATAATACTTTCCTATGGCATCCGCAATACGCCGGCCTACCCGCTTCACCATTTCCCCGTCTGCATTCGTGGCAGGGACCACTTTATTGGAGTTTATAAATTTCTGATATTCAGTCAGAGCCAAAGTCTGCAATTGCTTCTCCGAGACCAGGGTCAGCTGGCTGCGACCCGTAATAGGATTACGATGACAGGAAGAGCCTGTCCAAAGGGCCGCTCCGGTTAGCACAGCCATAACGAATTTATTCACGGTGTTTTTCTTTAAATTGCGCCAGATACCATTCAAGTACGTGAAAGCAAAATTACTAAAAGTCCCCAAGACTCCCGCTCAATCTTTCAGTGTCAGGGAAGACCGGGACCCGTTCATTAATAACCGCTGGCATTATCATGCTGAAGTAGAGCTGATCTTTTTCCATGAAGGCAGCGGTACACAGTTTGTGGGAGATCATATCAAACGCTTTCAACCCGGAGACATCATCCTCGTCGGGTCCAATCTGCCCCATTACTGGCGATATGACGACATCTATTTTGAAGAAGAAGAAAAACGGCCTGTCCATTCCACCGTCATCCATTTTTCGGAAAATTTCTGGGGTGATGCATTTCTCCACCTTCCCGAGACCAAACAGATCCGCAGCCTGCTGGAAAAAGCAAGACGCGGCATCCTGGTCAGCGCAAAAGAGGAACAACATATTCCCGGCCTGATAAAAAAGATCCTCTTGGCAGAAGGCATGAGCCGGATCATCGCCCTGATCGAATGCCTTTCGGCCTTTGCCGGCTCGGGACAGCTATTATTACTTTCCTCCATGGGCTTTCGCCATGATTTTGCAGAGTCGGAGAACGACCGGATCAATGCCATTTACGACTATTCGTTTCGCCATTTCACCCGTCCTATCTACCTCCACCAGGTGGCCTCTGTCGCGGGACTGGTTCCTAATTCATTCTGCCGTTATTTCAAGTCCCGTACCGGCAAGACATATACGCAGTTTCTTACGGAGATCCGGATCGGCCACGCCTGCAAGCTGCTGCTCGACAACCGCATCAGCATCAAGCAGCTCTGTTATGAAAGCGGATTTTCCAATTTCACCTGCTTCCACAAGAACTTCAAATTGCTAACAGGGAAAAGCCCTCAGTCCTACGGAAAGGAGCATGGCATCAGTTAGTTTACCCTCCCTCTCTCATCCTCCGATCCGGTTGATCGCTGCCGCGTCGCTCTCAGCTTGTCATCTCCGAAACTACGGGAATACGTGAGCCTTATGGCAGGAAATACGAATTGCAATTCCCGGTACACCACCAGGTTCAGGTCCGGCCGGTCAACCTTAAGACGAAATTTCATCGTATTCAGAATGTTGCTGTACGCAAGCCGGAGATTACTTTTGCCCAGTTTCTTTTGCAATCCGACATCCAGGGAACCAAACGCCGCCGTGCTGTAGATCCCAAAAAGAGAAGGGGATTGATAGAAACCTGAGATCTCAAAAGTAAAGTCCTTCGGCAGTCTGAAGGTCTGGGCCATATTGATATTGAGATTCTTTTGAGTGATCTCCAGCGGCTTTCCATTGTAAATGGCGCTCGTCTGGCTCCAGACCCCGGTTGCGCTAAACGAGCTGGTCCACCAGGAATTCAACGTAAGAGGAAGAGAGAGCACTACGGTGGCGATCTTACTGTTCTGAAGATTGGTCGCACTCAGCGTCTCGACATTCGTAACCGAGTCGATATTGGGACTAAAATTAGCAATAGGGCTTTTTACATAGGTATAGGAAAAGGAAAGAATGTATTTCTTGTAGGTATAATCCACTTTAAGAATATCCGACAAAGAGGGTTGCAAAGCCGGATTGCCGGAGAAGAATGTATTCGGATCGATAAAGATGACGAATGGCGCCATATCCCTGAATGTCGGGCGGGTAATGCGTCGGCTGTACGCAAAACCCAGTGAATGATTGTCGTTCAATTTCCGGGTGACATAAAAACTGGGAAAAAGATTCCCATAATGCCTGTCGACGATATTCTTCAAAGAGTCCGACCCCAGATTGGAATTCGTATACTCGTAGCGAAGCCCGGCTTTCAGGGTAGTCTTTTGATCGGCTGTCATGTCAATAGAAACATAGGCAGCCTCTATGTCTTCCCTTAGCTTGAATTTTGCGGACAACGCCGGATCTCTTACCCAGCCGCTATGCTCCAGCCTCTCGATCTGCACATCGTTGTTAAAACTGGAGATAGTGCTTTTAAGACCCGCATCCAGATTCAACTTCGCCCCAAGCCGCCTGGAATAATCAGCCGCATTGACCAAAAAACGGATGGGAGTTAGCTTTGAACTCTTTACCTGCTGCTCGAAAATAAAGTTCTCTTGCCCATCATAATATTTGTTCAGATAGTTGACGGGGTTATAATCCTGATAGTAGAAATAATCCACATTGAAAGAAAACTTTTCCTTTTCTGAGAAGGTATGCTGCAGATTGAGATTGATCCCATAATTCATCCAGTGGTTCTCTTCTGTATTGCGAATGATCAGGCTTGTATCTTTCCGGTCAATGATGCCGATCGAACTCCTGTTATCGGCATCCATCGTCCATTTATTGTCATAACCGGAAAGGAGAACACCGATCACTGTTTTTTTTGATACCTGATAATCCATTCCCAAACGGATATTATGATTGCGCTGTACGGTGTTCCGGTAAGTATTGGTTTCCGTTTCGGTTATCTTTCCCTCATTGCTCACCTGATGAGAAAAAAGCCAATCCTGCTGGGCATGACGACGCGAATAACTATAGTCGCCATAAAGATTTAGTCTTCCCTTCCGGTGATTGATATTAATACTGGCCTGGGGCATTTCCCTGTTGCCATAACCCGCTGTCAGCGAAAACGAGCCGTTGGTGCCATATTGATCGTTCACTTTCAACACAATGTTAATGTACCCCGCATTGCCTTCGGCATCCAGGTTGGCTGGCGGCGTGGTGATCAATTCCAGTTTTTCCACGTTACTGGCAGGCATGCCTTCCAGCATTTGGATCACCGCGGAGATGGGCATGCGGTTGATCTTTCCGTTGATCATGACAACTACCCCGTTCTTCCCGCTGAGGGTTATGGAATTGTTCTGGCGGTCAACGACAACCCCCGGGGATCGCTCCAGCACATCCAGGATCGTGCTGCCCGTCGCGGTAATATTACCTTGGACATTCACGATCATCCGGTCGATCTTTTGTTCGAACAAGGGCTTTTTGGCCGTGACCGTCACATGGGCCATCTGCTGACTTGCCTGGGCCAGTATCCGCGTACCCAGATCCCTTTTCTCCTTGTCCGAGACAGTCAGGGGCGGGCTGTATGTCTTTTCATGGCCGGCAGCGGAAAAACTCAGGATATAAGGGCCAGGCTTGACCTTCTCAAAAGCATAGACTCCCAGATTGTTGGTAACCATACCCTTCGCCAGCGAAGAGTCTGCGGGATGCAATAAGAGCACATTTGCACCGGCCAGCGGCTTGTTCGACGGGTCGAGCACCACTCCATGGATTATTCCCTGTGCATAACCACAATGATAGACCAGGAATAAACCGAACAGAAAAGCATGTAGACGCTTCATCATGTTTTGGTTTTTTGCGTTTACCAAAAAGATCCCATGTCCAGAGCAAGCGATAATGAAGTTTCTCAGATCGGTGACTATTCAATCAGAAGGTAGTCGGATGGGAGGTTGTGAGTGGTAGGGGATATAAAGCTACACAAAAAAAAGGCCGGCCCAAAATTAAATGGACCGGCCCGGGCCGCTGTTTACCGAACGGCGTTGAAGAACTCTTTTAAGGCGCCTGTACTGTACGGATCTGAGACGTATGGGCACTAAAATATCCAAGGGCGTTTCCTGCCAGGTTACTCACCGGGTTCGACGGCACCGCATTCTGATTATCCCCGGTCGCACTTTGCTCTGCACTAAACCAGTAATCATGCGCCGCCTCATCGAGACATTGCATCTCCACCGTCACTGTATCGCCACTTTTAATTTTATCCTTGTCCTTTGTATCCGGGCCCAGGAAGAGTTGGACATCCTGGGTGCGTCCCGCAGTCAGCTGATTATCCGCCGTATAGATCCGTTTTACTTTTACGCCATTTACCCACTGGACGAACTGGTAGTAATGACCCAAATCGGTCGGGTCAGTATAGATGACATTAGCCAGCTTATTGGTATTGCCGAAGATCTGTTCATCGGCGACATAAAGGTTGTCGAAGTTGACCTGCACCGGCAGCGTAGAAACTGATCTGACGGTATCGCCGTTGGACACGATCAGCAAATGGTAAGTAGCTCCCGTTTGCGCAACCAGCGAAGGGGCGACATAAGTACCCGGAGAAGATTCTGTCAGTAGGGTCATGTTGCCGGTATTGTCCGAAATGCTCACAGAGGCTCCGCTCACAGGCGGGAAATTGTTGTCTGCATCAAAGTCGGCCGTCTGGCTGAGCAGTACCTGGCAGCCACCGGCCTGATTGGTGATATCAGCTTCCACTACCAGCCTTTTGGCAGCATCATGCAGGTCAAGCGATATCACCTTGCGACAGGATGCCGTCAGGGCAATGACAACAAATAAAAGAATATATCTTATCGGAAAGAGACGCATACACTTAAAATTTAAAGTTATAGGATATGGAAGGGACAATACCAAACAGGGCCGTACGTACAGCCTGTGTCTTTTCTGCATTATCCGGGTCCTGCTGAAACTGGATGACATAGGCGTTCTGACGGGCATACGCATTGTAGATGCTGAACGCCAGTTCGGAAGAGAACTTCTTCTTTTGCTTCAGCTGGCAGGTAGCGCCCAGGTCGAGACGATGATAAGCCGGCATACGATAACCATTCCGTTCAGTATAGTAGAAAAGCACCTGGTCGCCGGAGCGATATTTTCCCGCCGGGAAAGTGACGGCATTCCCCGTATTGTAAACCCAGTTGGCAGACAGCGACCATTTTTTATTCAGCTTATACATGGCTACGATGGCGATGTCATGCGTCCTGTCCTGTGTGGCATTATACCAGCGGTCATTGTTGATGCCGTTGATCTGTTTTTCCGTCTTTGACAGCGTATAGCTTACCCAGCCCGTCAGCCGGCCAACCTGCTTACGCAATAACCCTTCAATTCCATAAGCCCTTCCCTTACCAAAAAGGAGTTCGGATTCGATAGCATTGGTATTGCTAAAGACATCGGCGCCGTCCCGGTAATCGACCTGGTGCTGCATCGTCTTGTAATACGTCTCCACCGTCAGCTCATACACATTCCCGGGCAGGTTTTTGTAATATCCGACAGACACCTGGTCGGAGATCTCCGGCTTGATGATATTGGTGCTGGCGACCCATTTATCAGTGGGACTCGAAGAAGTGGAGTTGGCCAGCAAATGCAGGTTCTGCACGTTACGGACATACGAAGCCTTGACAGAGGTCGTCGAATTCAGCTGAAGGCTGGCGGCCAGTCTTGGCTCGAAGTTCAGATAGGTCTTTACAACCGCCCCGTCCGCATAATGCAGGGTGTCAAGGATCTTTCCGCTGGGCTGGTCGACATTGTAAAAGTCACCCTTGCCCAGGATAGTGAATCCCGTCATTCTACCGCCATACGTTATATTCAGGTTATCTGTTGCCTTCCAGGTATCGCTGACATACACGGCGTTCTCGAGCGAATGCCGCCTCTGCAGGATGCTGGCATTGATCCCTGAATTAGCAGTATTGGGTGTCACCTCACCAGGCCTGATCTCATGATAAATGCTGTTGACACCCAGCCGCAAAGTATTCCTGCTGTTTGCAAACCACTGCAGCTCTTCCTTTATGTTCCAGTCCCTGATCTGGGAAAAGATATTCAGGTTATACCCTCCGGTATTGATGAGTATTTTATAATTGTAGTTGCTAAAGATCAGCGACGTATTGGAGAATAGCTTGTTGCTGAAGATATGATTCCAGCGTAAAGTGCCCGTGCCATTCCCCCAGTCCAGGCCAAAAAGCTTACCCACCCCCAGTTTATCCTGTCCAAAATACCCCGACAGGTAAAGCCTGTCCTTATCCCCAATGATATAGTTCAGCTTGGCATTGAGGTCGTAGAAATACAGGGTATTGCTGTTGATCGTGGAATCTTTGGACAGCTTAAGAAAGGCGTCGGCATATGTCCTTCTCGCAGAAATAAGAAAAGAGGATTTGTCTTTTTGAATGGGCCCTTCCACATTCAGCTTGGCCGAGATAACCCCGACACCACCGCTGACATTATAGTCCTGGTTGTTCCCGTCATTCATCTTGATGTCCAGGACGGAAGAGAGACGACCTCCATACTGGGCCGGCATCCCCGCCTTGTATACATTGATGTCCTTTATTGCGTCAGAATTGAAAGTAGAAAAGAAACCCAGCAGGTGAGAGGCATTATAGACGGGGGCCTCATCCAGTAAGATGAGGTTCTGATCGGAAGCGCCCCCGCGGACATTGAACCCGCCGCTTCCCTCAGACGACTTGATACCCGGCAACAGGGTTATCACCTTGATGGGGTCTCTTTCACCCAGCAGGACGGGGATATTCTTTATTTCGGTGGTGGAGACATGATCCAGCCCCATCTGTGGACTGCTGAGGCTGCGTCTTTTCGAAGAGGCCGTCACGGTCACTTCATCGAGTGACTTGTTGTCGTCGGCCAGGAAGACGTTCATCGCCGTATCCCGCGTAAGATTCACCGTCAGGGTTCTGCTTTGTAAACCCACAGCGCTGAATTCCAGCGAATGACTGCCTGCCGGCAGACTTATGGAATAAAATCCGTATTCGTTGGTGACGCTGCCGCCCGTACCATCCGCCCGGACAGTTGCTCCGATCAGGGTTTCCCCCTTTGCCCGGGATTTAAGGGTACCGCTGATCGTAATTTTCCGCTGTGCAAGGGTCGGCAGACCCGCTAAAAGGATAATTGCTAAAAATAGTTTATTCATAGAAAAGAGTTGAATGGGCTTCGCCCATTACGCCCGCGAAAGTATAGCCTGCGGCTCTAATATTTAAGTGAATTATAGCAAACGGTCAGATTGTTATATGAAAGCGGCTTTTTTGACGCTAAACATCATGCCCTTTTGTATAATATAAGCGCGCTTTCGTATAAATTATACCGCGCGGGTTGCTTTTTGTCGGTACTTTAAAGGATGAGTTACGGGGAGAAGACGATAAATGACAATCCTTTTTTACAGTTTTTGGTAGGCCCCCAATGGAGATTGGGGCGGCATATCATCTTTCTTGCTGTGGTGTTCTGGCTCGTTTATAAAACGGAGCCCCCTTATCTGGCCCCATGGGACACCTATATGAAGCTGGTCGGCTGTTTTGTACTGTTATTCCCGTTCTACACCAACCTGTATTGGTTGATCCCCCGCTTTCTGTTCCGCAATAAATATGGCAACTACGCTGCCGCCGTGCTAATGCTGGCAGGACTGACCGGTTTGCTCAGTCTTGCCAAACACCAATGGCTGGACCCCTATCGGATCGAAGCCGGTCAGAGACATGAATTAACCGATCCCCTGAGTCTGCTGCTCTTCGCCGTTTTTCTGCTGTTGCCTTCGACCGCATTCAGGCTCTTTCAGCGCACCATCTTCGATAACCAGCGAATTGCCGAACTGGAAAAGATAAGCATGCAGTCCGAACTGCAACAGCTGAAGAACCAGATCAACCCCCATTTCCTGTTCAACATGCTCAATAATGTCAACGTCCTGACCCAGCAAGACCCCGAAAAGGCTTCCCAGGTCCTGTATAAGCTGAGTGACCTGCTCCGTTACCAGTTGTATGATAGCTCGCGGGAGCACGTATTGCTGACGGCAGACATCCATTTCATCACCGACTTTCTCAACCTGGAAAAGGTCCGGCGCGATAATTTCGATTTCATCGTTTCCAAAGAAGGAGAGATAGGCAACATACAGATCCCTCCGCATTTGTTCATTACCTTCATAGAAAATGCGGTCAAGCATAATGTGGACCCCGAAATGAGGTCTTATGTTTATGCTTATTTTAATGTGTATCGTGACGAACTGCATTTTAAATGTGTCAATTCCAAACCACAGCAAGCCATTGGAAAAAATGGGACCGGCGGCCTTGGACTGGCCAATGCACGACGAACCCTCGAATTGCTCTACCCTGACAAACACCGTTTGGACATCCAGGACCAGCCAACTATCTATAGCGTGAACCTGACTATACAATTATGAACTGCATCATCGTAGACGACGAGCCACTGGCAAGAGAAGGCATCCGCTTATTAGTGGACAAAACAAAGGAGCTGGTATTGCTCAACAGCTTTAGCAATGCCAATGCCGCAGGGAAATTCCTGGAAGAGAATGAAGTCGGCCTCGTCTTCCTGGATATCCGGATGCCGGGTGTCAATGGCATCGATTTCGCCAGGACGATCCCGCCAAAAACACTGGTGATCTTCACCACCGCGTATACCGAATTCGCGCTGGACAGCTATGAAGTGGATGCCACCGACTACCTGATCAAACCCATAAAACCCGAACGTTTCCAAAAGGCCGTGGCCAAGGTATTATCCTACAGCCAGCTGTTGGAAGCCGCCGTCCCTGAAAGCAATATCGAAAAAGGTACCGAAGACTATTTCTTTGTAAAAGCCGACCGGAAATTCTTTAAGGTCTGGTTCAAAGACATCCTTTTTGTAGAAGGCCTCAAGGATTATGTCATCCTTTACACCGATGAGCAGAAGATAATGACGGCCATGAATATAAAGACCATTCACGACCAGCTCCCCCGGGACATTTTCGCAAGGGTCTCTAAGTCTTTCATAATCAATGTAAAAAAGATCAACTCCTTCGACAACAATACCATTTTTATCGGGCAGTCCGAGATCCCCATCGGGAATGCCTACCGCAGTTATTTCTTTGACGAATTTGTCACTAAGAAGCTCCTGAGCAGGTAAAAAAAGATAATTTTACACCCATGGCAACAGATATAAAATGCCCGAATTGCGGCCACCAGTTTCCTATGGAAGAGGCTGTGACGGAAGAATATAAAAAGGGGCTCCGCGAGCAGATGCAATCGTTCATCAACAACAAGGAAAAGGAGTTCCTGAAGAAACAGGACGATTTCGCGCGCCGGGAAAAAGAATTGATCCAGTCTGCCCAGCAGCAGGAAGCTGCTTTCAATCGCAAGCTGGAAGAAGAAAAAAGGCAGGTCCAGGCAGCCGTCGAACTATCTCTGCGCAAATCCATCTCCGGCGACTTCGAGCACAAGGTCCGTCTTCTCGAAGATACCAATAAGGACAACGAGGAAAAACTAAAAGCTTCCCGTCAGCGGGAGCTGGAATTCCTAAAGAAGGAACAGGAACTGGCAGGTAAGGAAGCCGAGCTGGAACTATCCGTCCAACGCCTGTTACAGGAAGAAAGAATAAAGCTGTCCAAAGAGATCCGCGAGCACGAAGAACAAAAAGTAGCTGGCCGTGAAACGGAATTTCAGATGCGTCAGAAAGAGCTCGAGAAACAGCTGGAAGACCAGAAGAGGCTGATAGAAGAAATGAGACGTAAAGCAGAGCAGGGCTCCATGCAGCTACAGGGCGAAGTCCAGGAAATAGCCCTGGAAGAGCTCTTAAGGGCCAGCTTCCCCTTCGATGAGATCAGCGAGGTCGGAAAAGGCATGAGAGGCGCCGACTGTATACAAACCGTCCGCAATAACTTTGGCCAGGAATGTGGCAAGATCATTTATGAAAGCAAAAGGACACAATCCTTTTCCCCTGACTGGGTTGAAAAGCTGAAGGCGGATATGCGCAGCCAGGGAGCCGTCATTGCCGTCATCGTCACTCAGACCATGCCAAAAGACATGGATGCCTTCGGCGAAAAGAATGGGGTATGGATCTGCTCCTTTACCGAGGTGAAGGCGCTGGCCTGTGTCTTACGTGACGGCGTCTTACGGGTCTTTGCCGCCGCCAAATCCCAGGAGAATAGAGGCGACAAGATGCACCTCCTTTATGACTATCTCACCAGTACTGAATTTGGCGAGCAATGGAAGGCTATCCGCGAAGGATTTCTGTCCATGAAACAATCCATCCAAAAAGAAAGGGATACGATGGAACGGCTGTGGAAAGCCCGGGAGAAGCAGCTGGAAAAAGTCCTGCTCAATGCCGCTCACGTTCGGGGCTCTATCGAAGGCATCGCCGGCAAGGACGCAATCGATGTCAACCTGCTGGAAGAAGAAGACGATCTGCTAACGGAATAAACCTGCCGGGGCCTTTTTTAAAAAGACCCCGGCAGGCAGAAGTGTTAATACCCGACAGAGTAGAGTGAATAATTTTTTCTACCCTTTATAAGGGAATTTTTTGGAAGCATTCTTCATCAGCGCATCCACCAGCTTGTCCGTGGAAGAGCCTACGCTGCCGGAAGCATCATTATCATATTTCCAAAGCAGGTTACCGGACTGACCGTCATGGATATTAATGGTCGTCTCTACCTTATTGGTAGAACCCCAGGCTCCAACCAGCAAACCAACCGCTACTGCGGCTCCGTCTGACATTGGTTTTTCCATGCGTATGTTATCCTGGATCACGGCATCTACACCCAGCGCCTTGGCCATTGCACCACGATCTGTTGAGCCAAGATCTTCATAACGGATATTCGCCTTCTTCAGCAGCGCATTGGTTTTGTTGATATCCTGAAAGGTGACGGTATAATGATACTTATCCGCCTTGCGCAGGAACCAGCCATACATTTTGTATACGGTAAAAGACAAAATGTTTATGTCAGCACCCAGGCCAGCGCCAGTGACTGGTCTTCGAAGATCCGCCCCTCGATCCCGAGGTGTATCGCACGCGATTTGGAAAAGACAAAAGGCAGCTTGATCCAGTCCCCGTCCAGGTTAATGCTCCCTTCCAGTTTCATATGTTTTTTAAAATCCAGCTCTCCCCGTCCATACCATTTAAAAATGGCCTCTTTAGCACTCCAGATAAGGGTCAGGAATTCCTGGAAGACCCGTCCACGCAACCCCCATTGCTCCAGGAAAAGCGCATAATCCTCATTAAAGAAATGCGCCTCTTCTTCATCGAGGAACTTGTGTGCTACCCGTTCGATCCGGGCTGATATTTGTTCGATATCCACCCCCACCCTGCTATTGGTGCTGACGATGGCCGCCGCATAGTTCCCGCAATGCGAGATGGAAAAATGAAATTTCTGACTGGCCAGGAAAGGCTGGCGCGTATCGGCGATCCGGATCTCGTCCACAGGGAAATCCGGGAAAAGATAGGACAGGAGATAGCGGCCGGCAAGGTGCTGCCGGCGCTTAAACGGATGTGAAACATCTTTTTTCAGCGGCACCCTCTCCAGGAAAAAGGATTCGGGCTCTTCAATAAACCAAATCCCTAATTTTGTCTCCTGGTTGATATTATGTTGATAAAACAGCGGCATTTCTAAAATTATATAGTCATATTCGCAAACTGCAAGCCGGGCAACCCGCCCGTTGCACAAGCGGGCAATTCACAAACTTAACTAATTTCAACAATGATCCTATCCGATAGTCGCATCCTGGAGGAAATAGAAAGTGGCACGATCAAGATCGAGCCCTATGACAGGACCTGTCTGGGGAGCAATTCCTACGACGTGCACCTGGGAAAATGGCTGGCCACTTACCGGGATCATATACTCGATGCCAGGAAGCACAACGAGATCGAATATTTTGAGATCCCGGAAGAAGGTTTTGTGCTGTATCCGCACGTCTTTTATCTGGGAGTCACCCTCGAATATACCGAGACCCATGCCCATGTCCCCTTCCTGGAAGGAAAGTCTTCGACAGGACGGCTGGGCATCGATATTCATGCTACCGCCGGGAAAGGCGATGTCGGATTTTGCGGCAACTGGACCCTGGAGATTTCGGTCAAACAGCCGGTGAAGATCTATGCGGGCATGCCCGTTGGCCAATTGATATATTTCCCCGTGGAAGGTCCTATCCTGGTGAAATACAACCAGAAGTCCAACGCCAAGTACAACGGTCAGCCCAATAAGCCCATTGAGAGTATGATGTGGAAGAATAGTTTTTAGATGGCCTCCCAGCCATTCTTTTTTGCGTAGGCGATCAGCCAGGCCGTTACTTCGGTATAGGTAACGATGCCTTGCGGCTGTCTGTTTGCACGCAGATACCCTCCGTAAAGCCTCCATATGCGCGACTCCATTGGATTGGCATATCTCCGGTTGTACGCCTGCAGCTCGCGGAAATCGCTGCGAATATCCGGATGCAGCTGCTGCCGGAAGGACTTCACCAGGCTGGAATCCCGGTGGTAAAGCTCCGAAGCCGCATAGATGTACAGCTCAAAATAGGCGGAATACCGGAAGGCTGCGTCTTCAGAGGACCGGGCCGAAAGATACCCGGCGAAATTTGCCTCATTTTCCTTTGCATACCCCAGCTGATGCCCCATCTCATGACAGGTCGTATAGGGCTGGGTGAATGCCGGCACCATTGTATTCACCTGCGCTTCACCGGTAAAGGGGTTATAATACCCGCTAAATCCTATATAGGCTCCAATATGACTAAAAAGGGAAGATTTTACAGAAGAAGGACGATAGACGAATTGGGGGTCGTGGCTGGATAGACTGTCATATGCCCGGACAGCATTGGAATAAAGGTACCGGGAAGAGGTCAGCGCAGTCCGGTTCAGCCTGGACAGACTGTCCAGGTCATTGAGGCGGGTGGTTATCTGCCTTACCAGCTCGGTTAGTTCAGCCGTAGTATATGGCTGGACATTCAGCTGCAGTTGGGACGCGATGCCCTTTCTATCGTAATTGAGTCCCCACAGCCCGTTAAACAGCACATAGATAAGCAGGACGATAAAAATTATCCGTCGAAGAAAACCCAGGAGCCAGGGCCGGTCCGCCTGTTTTTTTATCAGCTTCCGGATTATGATCACAAGATTATAGAGGGCGCAGATCAGGATCGCTCCATAAAGCACATCACCGATGCTGAATGGTATCCAGCCAAACAAAAATCGTTGTATCCGGGATAGTACAGGATACAAACCGGTGGAATAATACTTTTCGACAGCTTCCGGCCAGCAGGAAAGGATTTTGATAACTACTGCCAGTGTTATGAGACATATCCAGGCTATTTTGCGTTTAGTCCTCATACGCGCTAAAAATACTCCAAATATTAAAGCATTCAATGTTAAATTGCAGCCATGAACAACCTTGATTTTAACAAAAATGAAGACGTCATGCGCCAGGCCCTGAGCCAACTCAGAACCAGGCTTGATAAAATTGCCCTGGGCGGAGGAAAAAAGGCAATAGAAAAACAAAAGGAAAAGAATAAGCTGACTCCCCGCGAACGCATTGCATACCTCATTGACGAAGGCTCCTCTTTCATCGAGCTGGGAGCATTTGCCGGTTATGAGATGTATGAGGACCAGGGTGGCTGCCCCGCCGGCGGCACAGTAGGCGGCATCGGGTATGTCAGCAACCGGCAATGTATCATCATCGCCAACGATCAAACGGTAAAAGCAGGCGCCTGGTTTCCCATCACCGGAAAGAAAAATCTGAGGCTGCAGGAAATTGCGATGGAAAATCATTTGCCCGTCATCTATCTCGTCGATAGCGCGGGTGTATTCCTGCCTATGCAGGACGAGATCTTTCCTGATAAAGAGCACTTCGGCCGGGTCTTCCGCAACAATGCCCGCATGAGCGCAATGGGCATCACGCAGATAGCCGCTGTGATGGGCCCCTGTGTTGCAGGAGGCGCCTATCTGCCGATTATGAGCGACGAGACCCTGATGGTGGAAGGCAATGGTTCGATCTTCCTGGCTGGCCCCTACCTGGTGAAAGCCGCCATCGGCGAAGACATCGATGCAGAAACATTGGGTGGCGCCGTTACT
>Ga0193716_1000953_pt1 | contig 17209 bp, 14 predicted proteins | sample U2c1metaG_FD_145901 | JGI IMG/M metagenome (GOLD analysis project Ga0193716, IMG submission 145901) | Soil microbial communities from a riparian zone of the East river system, Colorado, United States - U2c1 | ecosystem: Environmental > Terrestrial > Soil > Riparian zone | place: USA: East River...
GAGCAATCCAGGATGGGCTGGCCGTGCTGGATGGCCACCACGCGCCGCGAGGAGAACGAACCGCCGTCGCGGGTACGCTCCACGCTGTAGACGATCGGCGCGTTGATGTCCCCGGCGCGCAGGAAATAGCCGTGCAGCGAGTGTGCCTCGCGGCTGGGGTCGGTGGTCTGCTGGGCGGCCGAAAGCGCTTGGCCCAGCACCTGCCCGCCGAACACGTAGGGCGTGCCGATGTCGCGGCTCTGCCCGCGGAACAGGTTGTCCTCCAGGCGCTCGAGCTTCAGGAGGTCGACGAGTTCGGCGACGTGGTTGTCGTGCATGGGTCCGGCCCGGTCATGGAAGCGGGCCATTATAGGTGGAAGCGAAGGCGCTACCCGCGGCCCAGGCGTCGCAGCCGGCAGGCATCGAGTACGCGCCCCCAGGGAAACTGGGGGCCAGGGTCGCGCTTGCGGGGCACTTCCACCGACTCGTCGTTGCTGGCCGGCACCATGGCGGTGTCCAGGTCTTCGTGGCCGGCGATGCGGGCAAGGTTGGGCAACTGCGCGCGCAGGCTCGCCAGCAGGCTATCCAGTGCATGGATCTGCGCGGCGGGATAGGGCTCGGTCATCACTTGCCGGCGTGAGTCGAACCAGTCGGGGTAGCGGCCGATGTTCACCAGCTCAATGCCCACCGAACGGGCGTTATAGCCGCGGCAATGGTGGGCCACCCGTTCCGGCGGCACGTAGCAGACGGTGCTGCCGTCGCGGTCGATGTAATAGTGGCCGCTGTTGCCCGCGCCGCTGTCATGCACCACGCGTATCCCGTAGTCCCGGGCCATGGCCATGTCCGGCAATTCCGTGCAGTGGATGACCACCAGGTCGATCGCCGCGAGCGGGCGTTCGGCCAGGATGTCGACATAGGGCAGGTATTGTTGGGTGATGGCGGCCATGGCGGGAGTCTGCCATGGGCGGCGCCTGATACGATACGCGGTCACCCGTTACCCCCGGAGGCCGCCATGGCCGGCCACATCATCCTTTCCCATGGCTCCGACAGCGGCCCGGACGCGACCAAGGTCAGCGTGCTGGCGGCCCTGGCAAGTTCGGTCGGCTGGACCTGCCAGCGGCTGGACTACCGCCAGGACGATCTCCCCGGCCATGCAGCTTCCGTACTTCCCCGCCTGGCACGGCTGCGCGCCGCCATCGACGCCTCGCCCAGTCCGCCGGTGCTGGTTGGCTCGAGCATGGGCGCCTTCGTCTCTTCACTGGTGTCGCTGGACCGGGCCGTGGCCGGGCTTTTCCTGATGGCCCTGCCGGTGGAAATCCCGGGGTTCGAAAAGTGCCTGGACCTGGCGCGTGACGTGCCTTCGTTTTTGGTCCATGGCTACGACGATGATGTCTGCCCTGCCGACCGCGCCCTGGGCTTTGCCGCCGGGGCCGGCATGCCCATACTGCTGCTGGCCGACGACCATCGGCTTTCGGCGCACGTGGAGGCCATCGCCGGCCAGTTCCTGTTGTTCCTGGAGCAGTTTGGCGAATGAATACCTGGTTCGCCACCTGTCCGAAGGGCCTGGAACTGTTGCTGCGCGACGAACTGGTCGCCCTGGGCGCCACCGACGTGCACGAAGCCCTTGCCGGCGCACATTTTTCAGGCGACAAGGCCGTGGCCTACCGGGCCTGCCTGTGGTCAAGGCTGGCCAGCCGCATCCTGATGCCGCTGGGCGAGTTCGACGCCGCGGACGGCGATGCCCTTTACCAGGCCATCGGCTCGATCGACTGGTCCACCCACCTGGCACCGCACGGCACGCTGGCCGTGGACGCCAACACCGCGCTATCGAAGCTGACGCATAGCCAGTACATCGCCCTGCGCGCCAAGGACGCCATCGTCGACCAGTTCCGCCAGGCCAGCGGCGCCCGGCCCGATGTCGACCCGGACGAGCCGGACATGCGCGTGAACCTGCGCCTGCGCCGAGACCGGCTTACCGTGTCGCTGGACCTGGCCGGGTCCCCGTTGCATCGACGCGGCTGGCGCGAGCTTCAGGGCGAGGCTCCGCTGAAGGAAAACCTCGCCGCCGCGATCCTGCTCCGGGCGCGCTGGCCGGAAACCTATGCCGCCGGCGGCGCCTTGCTCGACCCGATGTGCGGCTCAGGCACCCTGCTGATCGAAGGCGCGCTGATGGTGGCCGATGTCGCGCCGGGCCTGCGCCGGGAGTATTTCGGTTTCCTTGGCTGGCGAGGGCACGACATTGCGCTCTGGCGGAGCCTGCTGGAGGAAGCCAACGCGCGGGCGATGGCGGGGCTGCGCGAACTTCGTCCGGTGTTCTTCGGCAGCGACGCCGACCCGCGCATGGTGCAGATCGCCAAGCGCAACGCCCAGGAAGCGGGCGTTGCCGGTTTCATGCACCTGGACAAGCGCGATGCCCTCCACGTGGAGCCGCCGCCGGCGACGCCCTCGGGCCTGGTGGTGACCAACCCGCCCTACGGCGAGCGCCTGGGTGACCGGGCGGAACTGCCCTCGCTCTACCGTGATTTCGGCGACGTGCTGCGTAGCCGCTTCGGCGGCTGGCGTGCCGCGGTGCTGGCCGGCGACACGGAGCTGGGCCAGGCGATGCGGCTGCGCCCGGACAAGCGTTACGCGCTGTTCAACGGCGCCCTGGCCACGGTACTGCTGACATTCGACCTGCACACCCGGGACGACACTTCCCCCCGCGAGGCAAGGCCGCTGTCGCCCGGCGCACAGATGCTGGCCAACCGGCTGGAGAAGAACCTCCGGCACCTGCGCAAGCGCCTGGCCCGCGAAGGCATCGAGTGCTATCGCGCCTACGACCAGGATCTCCCCGAATACGCCGTGGCGATCGACGTCTACGGCGACTGGCTGCACGTCCAGGAGTACAAGGCGCCGGAGTCGGTGCCGCCGGAGATCGCCGCCACGCGGTTGCGCGAGGCGGTGCGGGTGGCGGGGCAGGTGCTTGGCGTCAGCCGCGACCGCATCGCGGTGAAGACCCGCTCGCGCGGCAAGGGAGGCTCCAAATACGGCCAGATGGACCAGCGCGGGGAGTTCGTCATCGTCCACGAGGGCGGCCTGGACTTCGAGGTGAACCTCACCGACTACCTGGACACCGGCCTGTTCCTGGACCACCGCCTGGTGCGGGACAAGATACGCGAGCTCGCCGGCGGCAAGCACATGCTCAACCTCTTTGCCTATACCGGCTCGGCCAGCGTGTACGCCGCGGCCGGCGGCGCACGCGACACCACCAGCGTGGACCTCTCGGCCACTTACCTTGACTGGGCGTCGCGTAACCTGGCGCTGAACGGATTTACCGGCGATCGCCACCGGCTCGTTCAGGAAGACGCGGTGTATTTCATCGGCAGGCCGGGCATGAAATACGGTCTGATCTACGTTGATCCGCCCACCTTTTCCAACTCCAAGCGTGCGGACGATTTCGACGTCCAGAACGACCATGTGGCGTTGCTGAAGGCTTGCGGTGCGCGGCTTGCCGTAGGGGGCGCGATCGTGTTCTCGAACAACTTCCGCCGCTTCCGCCTGGACCGTGAGGCGCTGGAGGCCGACTTCACCATCGAGGACTTTTCATCAGCCAGTATCCCGTTCGATTTCGCCCGCCGTTCAGACATCCACGGTTGCTGGATCCTTCGCGGCCACGCGGTTGATCCCTGGGGCAAAAACGGTTAGGAGGCATTCATGGAATTAGAGGAAAATGTCAGCCATCAACCGGAGGTGGTACCCATGAAGATGTCGAAGTCCAAGACGGTCCTGGCACTCGCCGCGGCGGGCCTGATGGCATTTGCACCGGGCGTGTTCGCCTATGGTCCGCACGGTGGTCACGGTGGTTACTACCGCGGCGGATACCACGGCGGTGGCGGGTACTACCGCGGCGGACACGGTGGCTATTGGAGCGGCGGTCGCTGGATCGGTGGAGCGATCATTGCCGGCGTCGTCGGCGGCGCGATCTACAGCGCCACGCGTCCGGCACCGGTCTACTATGACTCCCCAGTGGTTTACTCCCGTCCGGCCACGGTGGTTTACGAAGACCAGCCCGTGGTTCGTCGTACCGTTACCACCACGACCTACGAGGATGGCTACGGCACGCGCTACGTGCGTGACGACGGGTACTGATCCTCGCCGCTTCGCGGCAACATGAAAAACCCGGCTTCGGCCGGGTTTTTTTTCGCACACTGCCCCGGCTATGCGAGACCAACGGCCAATGCGGGGTCAGAGTGAAACTCTGACCCCAAAAGCCCCTCTGTTGGCTCAACGTCCGCCTGCCGGCGGCACGGTGGGCTGGTCGGCGGCGCTGCCATGGTGGTGCGCCTTCTTTGCCAACTTGTCATAAGCGGGCTTGTCGATCTTCTCTACCGCGGCGATGGCGCAAGGTGGCTGGTCCCGCGCGAATACCGATTCGCCGGTCTCGCCGCAGATCGCCGAAAGGCCGAGGGAATTTTTATCCGGTGCGGCGCGGAAGCGCAGCGAGTTGCCGGTTCCCAGGCGGGGACACGAGGCCTGGGTGGTTACCTTGAAGCGATTCGGGCCGTTGCTTACGATCACCGTGCGGTCGTCGACCACCGCCCAGCCGTTGATGCGGTCGATGCGCATGCAGTCGGAAACAGGGCGGATCGGCTGGTGGGGAGCGGCCTGCGCGTACGCGACACCGGTGGGCAAGGCAAGCAACAGTGCCAACACGTTGGCATGGGTCCGTTTCATCGTCGTTACCTCCGGCCTGTGTGATGAAGGCAAGAATGCTCGCGGTGGGTGGGGATCACAAGTCCTGAACGATCCGGGTGGGAACATTACCGGATGACCCTGGCCAGGCCACCGCTCGTGACGATGACCCCGACGGAGCATTCCGCGTGAATTCCCCCATGCCGCGGAAGGCGGCGGCGGTAGCGCCCGAAGCAGCACTTTCGCTTCGGTTCGCAGCTGTTCGAGCACGATCGCTGTCGTTGGCCGCCCCGTTGTCGGCCGAGGACGCGATGGTGCAGTCGATGCCCGACTGCAGCCCGACCAAATGGCACCTTGCCCACACCAGCTGGTTCTTCGAGCAATTCCTGCTGGCGCCAAGGCCGGGTCACCGGCCTTACGACGAACGGCTCAACTATTTGTTCAATTCCTACTACCAGAGCGTAGGTGCGATGCATGCGCGTCCTGCGCGCGGCCTGTTGACGCGCCCCTCGCTGGACGAGGTGCGTGACTATCGCGCCTGGGTGGACGAACGTGTCGAGCGGCTGCTCGACGACAACGCCCTGGACGATACCGAACGCGCCATCGTCCGCCTGGGTACCGAACACGAACAGCAACACCAGGAATTGTTGCTGACCGACATCAAGCACGCCTTCTCGTGCAATCCCTTGCTACCGGCTTATCACGCGGCGCCCAAACTTGTTCCGAGCCACGCCGTGCCGCTTACGTTCGTGTCCGGTGCCGAGGGCATCGTGAAAGTGGGCCATGAAGGTGGGGGTTTCAGTTTCGACAACGAAGGGCCGCGCCATCGCGTGTTGTTGCTGCCGCATGCGCTGGCCAATCGCCCGGTCACCAACGCTGAGTACCTGGCCTTTATTGCCGACGGCGGTTACCGCACGCCCACCTTGTGGCTGTCCGATGGCTGGGACCTGATCCAGCGCGAAGGCTGGCAGCGGCCGTTGTACTGGCAAGAGGACTTAGCCTGCGAGTTCACCCTTGCCGGCGTCCAGCCGCTGGATCCGAACGCCCCGGTGTCGCATGTGAGCTATTTCGAGGCCGACGCCTTTGCCCACTGGACCGGCGCGCGGCTGTTGCGCGAGGAAGAGTGGGAGCACGCGGCCAGTGCTCTGGATATCCAGGGCAACCTGCAAGACACCGGCCGCTTCCATCCGTTGGCCGCCGAATCCGCGCCAGGTTTGCTGCAGATGTTCGGCGATGTCTGGGAATGGACGATGAGCGCCTACACCAGCTATCCGGCATTCCGGACGGCGCCCGGCGCGTTGGGCGAGTACAACGGGAAGTTCATGAACGGCCAGTGGGTGCTCCGGGGTGGCTCGTGCGCCACACCCGCCAGCCACCTTCGCGCCAGCTACCGCAATTTCTTTCCTCCCCATGCGCGGTGGCAATTTTCGGGGATCAGGTTGGGACAGGATAGATGAGCGCATTACCGAACGACATTCGCCTGGACGACCGCCATCCGGCGGTGGCCGACACGCTCGATGTCGTGCGCCGGGGCCTTCGCACCAAGCCCAAGCGCCTACCCTCGCGGCTGTTCTACGACGAACGGGGCTCGAAGTTGTTCGAGGCGATCTGCGAGCAGCCGGAGTACTACCTCACGCGCGCGGAAATCGCGTTGATGCGCGAGCATGCCGGCGACATCGCGGCCGCGCTCGGGCCTGACGTCCGCCTGGTGGAATACGGCAGCGGCAGCGGGATCAAGACGCGACTGTTGCTCGAGCACCTTCCAGCACCCGTGGCCTATGTCCCGGTGGAGATCTCGCGCTCGGCCCTGCTCGATTCGGTGGCCACGCTGTCCACCACGTTTCCGCAGGTGCCGATGCAACCGGTCTGCGCCGACTTCACCCAGCCGCTCCGGCTGCCCGTGGCCGTGCGTTCCCCACGCCGCACGGTCATCTACTTTCCCGGTTCCACCATCGGCAACTTCGTCGCCCGCGATGCGGTGGCGATCATGCGGCTGATGCGCACGGAGATGGGCGACAACGGCGCGGTGTTGATCGGCGTGGACCTGAAGAAAGACCCGGCCCTGATCGAGGCGGCGTACAACGACGCGGCCGGCATCACCAGCGAATTCACCCTGAACATGCTGGTGCGGCTGAACCGCGAGGTCGGTACCGATTTCGATATCACGGCCTTCGCCCATCGCGCGCATTACAACCCGATGGCCGGCCGTATCGAAACCACTTTGGTCAGCACGCGGCGCCAGGATGTCCACGTCGGCAATGAGGTGTTCGCCTTCGGCGACGACGAGGCGATGCAGGTGGAATACAGCTGCAAGTACTCGTTGGAGGATTTCGCCGAACTGGCCCACAAGGCCGGCCTGCGGGTGGAGCATGTCTGGTTCGACGCAGAAAAACAGTTCAGCGTGCAGTATCTCGTCCGCTAGCCGTTTCCGGGGTCAGAGTTATTACTCTGACCCCAAACCCGAACGCGCCGGTCATCCGGGGCGGCGCGCTCCCAGTGACACCAGCACGTCGATGGCCGTGCGCACGCGCTCGGTGGCGCCGGGCAGTTCAAGGATCACGCGCAGCTTGTCCTGGCCGTCGAGCTTGTAGACCCTCGGCTGCTGCTGCACCAGCTTGATGATCGCCATGGGATCGACGTCCGGCTTCTCGCGGAATGTCACGCGTCCGCCGTTGGCGCCGAAGTCGAGCTTGCGAATGCCCAGGGGCGTGGCCATCAGCTTCAGCGTCGCCAGCGAGAACAGCTGTTTGGTCGGGTCGGTAAGCAGGCCGAAACGGTCGATCATCTCCACTTGCAGTTCGCGCAATTCATCTTCGTTGCGCGCGCTTGCGATGCGCTTGTACAAGGTCAGCCGCTGGTGCACGTCGGGCAGGTAATCGTCGGGGATCAGCGCCGGCAGGTGCAGTTCCACTTCCGTTTCGTGTTCGCTTGCCAGGTCGAAGTCGGGCACCTTGCCCGACTTCAGCGCCCGCACGGCGCGGTCGAGGAGTTCGGTATACAGGCCGAAGCCGATTTCCTGGATCTGCCCGGATTGTTCCTCGCCCAGCATCTCGCCGGCGCCGCGGATTTCCAGGTCGTGCGTGGCCAGGGTGAACCCGGCGCCCAATTCCTCGAGCGAGGCAAGCGCCTCCAGGCGCTTCTCCGCATCGCCCGTCATGGCCTTGCGGTCGGGGACGATCAGGTAGGCATAGGCGCGGTGGTGCGACCTTCCCACGCGTCCACGCAACTGGTGCAGCTGCGCCAGGCCGAAGCGATCGGCGCGGTTGACCACGATGGTGTTGGCGCTGGGAATGTCGATGCCCGACTCGATGATCGTAGTGCACACCAGCACGTTGAACCGCTGGCGGTGGAAGTCGGCCATGACCTGTTCGAGTTCGCGCTCGGGCATCTGGCCGTGGGCGATGCGGATGCGCGCCTCGGGCACCAGTTCGCCCAGTTCACGCGCGGTGCGGTCGATGCTGCTTACCTCGTTGTGCAGGAAGTAAACCTGGCCGCCGCGGGCCATCTCGCGTTGCAACGCCTCGCGGATCAATGCCGGTTGCCAGCTGCTGATCAGCGTGCGCACCGCCGTGCGGTGGGCAGGCGGGGTGGCGATGATGGACAGGTCGCGAAGGCCGCTCATGGCCATGTTCAGCGTGCGCGGGATGGGTGTGGCAGTGAGCGTGAGCAGGTCCACCTCCGCGCGGAGCTTCTTGAGCTGTTCCTTCTGGCGCACACCGAAGCGTTGTTCCTCGTCGACGATCACGAGCCCAAGGTTCTTGAAGCGGACATCCGACTGCAGCAGCTTGTGCGTACCGATGATGACGTCGATGCCGCCATCGGCAAGGCGCGCGAGCGCCACGTCCACGTCTTTCTTCGACTTGAAGCGCGAGAGCACGTCTACCCGCACCGGCCAGTCGGCGAAGCGGTCGGCGAAATTGCGGTAGTGCTGCTGCGCGAGCAGGGTGGTGGGTACCAGCACGGCCACCTGCTTGCCCGCGGTGGCGGCGGCGAACGCCGCGCGCAGCGCCACTTCGGTCTTGCCGAAGCCGACATCGCCGCAAACCACGCGGTCCATGGCCCGGGGCGCGGCCAGGTCGTCGATGACACTGTCGATCGCCTGTTGCTGGTCGGCGGTTTCCTCGAAGGGGAAGGTGGCGGCGAACTCGTCCACCAGCTGGCGGTCGACGGCGAGCGACTCGCCCTGGCGGGCCTCGCGCTGGGCATAGATGGCCAGCAGTTCCGCTGCGACGTCGCGGACCTTCTCGGCCGCGCGCTTGCGGGCTTTCTCCCAGGCATCGCCACCGAGCGAATGCAGCGGCGCCAGTTCCGGCGCGGTGCCTGTGTAGCGGCTGACCAGTCCCAACTGGGCCACGGGCACGTAGAGCTTGTCGCCCTTGGCGTATTCGATGGTGAGGAATTCGCCCGGCATGTCGCCGACATCCAGCGACACCAGGCCCTGGTAGCGGCCCACGCCGTGGTCGATATGCACGATGGGCGAACCGATGGAAAGCTCGGTGAGGTCGCGGATGATGCTTTCCGGATCGCGCGCGGCGCCGCGGCGCTTCTTCCGGTCGGTGCGCACACGCTCGCCGAAGAGCTCGCGCTCGGTAAGCACGGTGATGCGCGGCGTATCCAGGGCAAAGCCCTGTTCAAGCGAAGCCACGGTGATCGCCAGTGCGTCGTCCCCGTCCAGGAACGCGCGCCAGTCCTCCAGTGCCACCGGCCGCAGGCTGGCCGCGGCGAGCTGCTCGTTCAGCGCCTCGCGCCGCCCGGCCGAATCCGCCGCGATCAACACCCGGCCACGGTAGGACGCCAGGAAATGGCGCAGGGCCGTGCCTGGTTCCTCTCCCTTGCGGTTGAGCGGAAGGTCCGGCGCAGGCTGGGTACCGAGCGAAACCGCATGCTCGTGCGTGGCCGGCACCACGTCCACCCGCACGCGGGTGTTCAGGCGCTCGCGCAGGCGCTCGGGCGGCAGGTAGATTTCATCCGGCGGCAGCACCGGTCGCTCGATGTCGTGGGCGCGCTGGTCGTAACGCTCGGTGGTCTGGGTCCAGAAGGCATCGGCGGCGTCGAGCACGCCCTCGCCAAGGACGAAGAGCGCGTCGTCGGCGAGGTAGTCGAAGAGGGTTTCGGTTTTCGGGAAGAACAGCGGCAGGTAGTACTCGATGCCGCCCGGCGTGACACCTTCCTTCATGTCCTGGTACAGCGGGCAACGGCGAACGTCGATCGGAAACCGCTCGCGCAACGCGTTGCGAAAATGCTTCGCCGCCTCATCGGTGAGCGGGAACTCACGGCCGGGCAGCAGTTCGACGCTCTCCACCTGGTGCTGGGAGCGCTGCGTTTCCGGGTCGAAACTGCGGATGGAATCGATCTCGTCGTCGAACAGCTCCACGCGATAAGGCTCAACTGCGCCCATGGCGAAGATATCGATCAGGGCGCCGCGTACCGCGAAATCGCCAGGCTCCGCTACCTGCGGCACGTTGCGATAGCCCGCAGCCTCCAGGCGGCGCTGCTCCACCTGCAGGTCGAGTTTCTGCCCCTTGCCAAGCACCAGGCCGGATCCCGTGACATGCGAGCGCGGCGCCAGTCGCTGCATCAGCGTACCCACCGGCACCACCAGCACCCCGCGCTGCACCGAGGGCAGCTGGTACAGCGTGGCGATGCGCTGGGAAACGATCTCCGGATGCGGGCTGAAGACGTCGTAGGGGAGGGTTTCCCAATCAGGGAAGTGCAACACCGGCAAACTGCCTGCAAAAATCTTCAGTTCGTCGTCGAGGGCGTGTGCCCGTTGTGTGTCCCGGGTAACCACCACCAGCAGGCCCTGGTGATCGCGGGCAGCCTCGGCCACGTTCAGTGCCCAGGACGAACCCGCGGGTGTCGCCCAGTAGCGGCGTTGTTTCACGGTGGCAGGCAGGGGCGGGCGTTTGAAGGCGGACGGCATTGAAGGAGAGGCGACGGCTGGCAGGGCAGGACCGTCCATTCTACCGCCACCGGGTGTAGCTGGCCGTCAGTCGGCGATGTCAGGCTCGAAGAAACTCCAGCGGATATCGCGAAATGCCCGCTTGAAGTCGATCTCGACCAGGTTGATGGCCTCCACCAGTTCGCGGTTGGTGGGCGTGGGATTCATCCTCGCCTTCACCGCCACCATCACGTCATTACCCATCTGCAAGGTGAGCAGGTTGTACACCTGGGCGATTTCCGGGCGTGCATTGAGGAAGGTGAGCATCTCATCGCGGCGTTGCGGTTCCACGCCCTGCCCGATCAGCAGCGCCTTCACTTCGACGGCCACCGCCACCGCCACTGCGATCAGCAGCACCCCGATGGCGATCGTGCCGACAGCATCGAACAGCAGGTTACCGGTGGCCATGGTCAGGAGCACGGCAACGAGGGCGAACGCCAGGCCGATGAGCGCGGCCAGGTCTTCGCCGAAGATCACCAGCAGCTCGCTGGCGCGCGTTTCGCGGAACCAGCGCCAGATGCTGCGTTCGCCACGGGCCTTGTTCACTTCCTTCATGCACCCGTGCATCGACACGCTTTCGGCGACGATGCCGAATACCAGTACGCCTACGGCCAGCCACGGCCACTTCAGCGGTTCATGGTGGGTGAGCTTGTGGATGCCCTCGTAAAGGGAAAACATCCCGCCCACGCTGAAAAGCAGGATGGCTACCAGGAACGACCAAAAATACAGCGCGCGGCCCCAGCCCAGCGGGTATTCGCTCGATGGCGGCCGCCCGGCCTGCCGCATGCCCAGGAGCAGCAGGCCCTGGTTGCCGCAGTCGGCCAATGAGTGCACCGCCTCGGCAAGCATGGCGCCGGACCCGGTGAAGATCGCCGCCACCAGCTTGGCCACGAAGATGGCGAAATTGGCCCCCAGGGCCAGCAGGATGGCCCTCAGCGAATTGGCTTCACCGGACATGCGAGAGTATTCCCCGTGGCAAGAACCTGCCGATTCTAACGGATCACGCCCACGCCCACGCCGAAGCTGAAATTGCTCTTGCCGCTGCGAAGTTCCTCGGCGGTCCAGACGTGCGAGGCGTTGGTGGTGACCACGGGAAAGACATACGCTGCTTCACCGACGCGATCATTGCGCGTACCGGCCAGGCGGCCGCTGACCGTGACCAGCTTGCCAGAAGGGAAGTTGAGCGGTTCCACGTATCCGGGCATGACCGCGATGAAGCGTCCGTTGCCGTTGTCGCTCGGCTTGGGCCGCTGGGAGTTGTCCAGCGGGTAGGCCAGGATCTCGATTTCGCTGTGGTCGGCCAGGTTGCTCACGCTCACGATGCGGCCGCCCCACACCACATCGGAATTGAGGTAGCGCTGCGGCGAGGACGATACCTGCTGGGGCGGCACGTTGAGGGTATTGCCGGAGGTCTTGTAGATCGGCGCCGGGGCACATGCGGCCAGGGCGACCACGAGCATCGGGGCAAGCAGGCGAATGGCAGGGGCAGTCATGGCGGGTGTCCTTCGGGCCTGGGCTCCGGCAATCGGCGCCCTTTGCCCGATCGTAAGGGCGAGCGGGCTTATCCGTTGATAACCGGCGCCATGTGATTCAGGCGTCGTTATCCTGGGCAAGCCAGGTGACGCGGCCTTGCCCCCCCAAGGTACGGGCGAGCACGTCGATCGACTCGGACAGGGCCTGGTCCAGCTGCCAGGGCGCGTTCAACACCACCACGCCGGTGCCATTCAGGCGCAACGGCGTGTTGTCCGGGTGAAGCATGATCTCGGCGCAAAGCACCCTTCGGGCTGCGCGCGAGGCCCAGCGCAGGAAGGGCTGTACGGTGCTGCGCAGCTTTACCGGATACCACACCGCGTACATGCCCGTGGGCCAGCGCTGCAGCGCAAGGCGCAGGGCAGTTTCGACGGTACGGAATTCGTCGGCACGCTCGAAGGGAGGGTCGATCAGCACCAGGCCGCGTTTTTCCGGCGGTGGCAACAGGCCGCCCATGGCCTCGTAGCCGTCGCGCTTGTGCACGTGCATGCGCGTGTCGTTGCCAAGCACCTCGCGAAGAGCGTCCGCTTCATCGGCGTGCAGTTCGCAAAACTGGGCAGTATCGTTCGGGCGCAGCACGCGCTGGGCCAGGAGCGGGGAGCCTGGGTAATGCCGGATGGTGTCGCCGTCGTTGATCGCCCGCACATGGCCCAGCAGGTCCCATAGCAGCGGCGGCAACCCGCTGGCCACGGCAAGCTTGCCGATGCCCAGTTCCGCTTCGCCCGTCTTCTGCGCATGCATGCTCTTCAGGTCGTAACGGCCGGACCCGGCGTGCGTGTCGATGTAGGCGAAGGGTTTGTCCTTGGCCTTCAATGCGTCGAGCAGGGCGAGCAGCACGGTGTGCTTGAGGAGGTCGGCGAAGTTCCCGGCATGGAAGGCGTGGCGATAATTCATCGGGCGATTGTAGCCCGACGGGCCAGGGGCTATCGTGGACGCATGCCTTGCCGCCGCCATCGCCGTCTGTTCCTGCTTGCCATGTTTGCTTGGCTGGTGATGGCATTTGGCGCGCATGCCATGCCCTGCGGGTGCGCAGCCGCGGCCGCTGGCATGGACCACGGCATGGCGATGGCGCACGGGGGCGGTCATGCCCAGCCCGACGGCCATGCCCATGGCCACGGCGCGTGCGCCTGCGCCTGCGCGGTGGCCTGCGCCGCCGTCGCCGGTGTCCCCTTGTCGTCGCTGCCGGCGCATCCGCGCATGGCGGGCGCGAACCCGCCCATGGCAGCGCCGGCTTCCGTCGGCGACTTCCCGCAGACACCGCTGCTGCGCCCCCCTTCGGCCTGAGCGGGCCGACGGTGGTGCATGGCTGCCCCTCGTGGCTAGCCCGGTGTTGCGTGGGAGGTACCCATTGGTGAACAAGAAAAACAAGCGGTCTGGTGGGCCGCATGGCGGTCGTCGCCGATTCGTCCAGGGCCTGGCCCTGGGAGGCATCGCGATGGGCCTGGACCTGCGTGGGCGACTGGCGGTCGGGGCGCCCGCGGCAGCGCGATGTGAACTCTCCGGTTCGCAGCTGGTGCTGGACGTGGGCGAGCTGCCCGTCGATTTCACGGGTCGGCGCCGTGTGGCGACGGTGGTCAACGGCCAGGTGCCTGCGCCGCTGCTGCGCCTGCGCGAGGGCCAGGAAGTATCGATCCTCGTGCGCAACCACCTGGCGGCGCCTACTTCACTGCACTGGCATGGACTTATCGTGCCGGCCGATATGGACGGCGTGCCTGGCCTGAGTTTCGATGGCATTGCCCCGGGACAGTCGTACCTCTACCGATTTGCCGTGAACCAGTCGGGCACGTACTGGTACCACGCCCATTCGCGCTTCCAGGAACAGACCGGGCTGTTTGGGCCGATCGTGATCGAGCCCAAGGGCGGCGAGCGCTACCGGGCCGACCGCGACTACGTGGTGTTGCTGGCGGACTGGACGGACGAAGATCCCGAGCACATATACGCCACCCTGAAAAAACAGGGCGATGCCTACAACTACGGCAAGCAGACGGTCGGTGATTTCATCCGCGACGCGCGCGGGGAGGGCGTGCGTCCTGCACTGGCGCAACGTTCGATGTGGAACCGCATGCGCATGGACCGGACCGACCTTGCCGATGTTTCCGGCGCTACCTTCACTTACCTGATGAATGGCGTCACGCCCGTGGGCAACTGGACGTGCGCATTCTCCGCCGGAGAGAAGATCCGGCTGCGTTTCATCAACGGATCGTCGATGAGTTTCTTCGACGTGCGCATCCCGGGCCTGGCGATGACCGTGGTAGCCGCCGACGGCCAGGACATCGAGCCGGTGACGGTGGATGAGTTCCGCTTCGGTGCGGCCGAGACATACGATGTGATCGTCCAGCCTGATGCCGATCGCGCCTATACGATCTTCGCCCAGTCGATCGACCGCTCCGGTTATGCACGCGGCACGCTGTCACCGGCCCCGGGCATGGTGGCCGCGGTACCGGCGATGGATGTGCGCCCGCTGCTTGGCATGGCCGACATGATGGGTGCCATGGGAGCGATGCCCGGCATGGGCGGGGCGCACGACATGCACGGCATGGACCATGCCGCCATGCAGCGCACCGGCAACCCTGGCGTGGACATGAAAGTTTCCATGCCCCGGACCAACCTGGACGATCCTGGCGTGGGCTTGCGTGGCAACGGCCGCCGCGTGTTGACCTACGCGGACCTGCACGGCGTGGACAGCCCGATCTCGCCGGGGGTGGAGCGCGAAATGACCCTGCGCCTCACCGGCAACATGGAGCGCTACATGTGGTCGATCGATGGCGTGCCCTATGCCAAGGCGCCGCCGATCCGCCTGCGGCTTGGCGAACATGTGCGCTTTACCCTGGTCAACGACACCATGATGCACCACCCGATGCACCTGCACGGGATGTGGAGCGAACTGGAAGCGCCCGACGGCACGTACCTGGCGCGCAAGCACACCGTGACGGTGCAACCGGCGCAACAGGTGAGCTACCGGGTCAGTGCCGACGCCGTGGGGCAGTGGGCGTACCACTGCCACATGCTGTACCACATGGAAGCGGGCATGTTCCGCGCGGTGGTGGTGGCATGAAAACGAAGCAGGCAAACGTGCTGCTGGCGGCGCTCCTGGTGGCGTCAGGCGTCGGCGCCCAGACCGAGCACCAGGCCCACGACATGCACGATATGTCCGGCATGCAAGGCATGTCGGGGATGGGAACGCAGCAACCGGCGCAAGTACCGGCGCCGACGTCCGCGTCATCGCAGGACGCACCCGCATCGCCATCGAGTACCGCCGTGGTGCCCAACGGCCACGTCGCGCCGGCACCGCCGTCGACCTATCCGATGCATCCGGGCATGGGCGAGATGGACATGCATGGCACGCCCTTCAACGTGTTCACCCGGGTAGACGAACTTGAGCGTGGTTTCGGCGCAGGCCCGGCCGTGACGTCGTTCAACGCCGGCGGATGGCTTGGCGGCGACCTCGATCGCTTCGCCTGGCGCGCCGAGGGCGAACACGAACGTGGCAGCGACGATGCCAGCGTCGAGGCCTTTTATAGCCATGCCGTGGCCGCTTTCTGGAACATCCAGGCAGGCCTTCGCCAGGATGTCGGCGACGGAACGTCGCGTTCGTGGGCGGCGTTTGGCGTGCAGGGCCTGGCGCCTTACTGGTTCGACCTGGAAGCCACGGCCTACGTGGGACAGGGCGGGCGCACGGCGGTACGCGTGGAGGCCCGCTACGATGTGTTGTTCACCCAGCGCCTGGTATTGACGCCGAAGTTCGAACTCAATGCCTATGGCAAGGACGATCCCTCGCGCGATGTCGGGTCCGGCGTGAGCGATGTGGAAGCCGGCTTGCGCCTGCGCTATGAATTCACCCGCCGCTTTGCTCCCTATCTTGGCCTCGATTGGCAGCGCCGCCTGGGCAATACGGCGTCGATGGCGCGCGCACAGGGCCAGGACGCGGGACAATGGCGTTGGGTAGCCGGCCTGCGGCTGTGGTTCTGACAGGAAAAAGACCAACGATGGCCACGCGGGACCTCGCCGGATGGCTTCAGTACCAGGAACGCATCAATCCACGCACCATCGAGCTTGGCCTCGCGCGCGTTGGCGCCGCGTGGCGCGCCATGGGTGCGCCCCGGCCGGCGCCAACGGTGATCACCGTGGGGGGTACCAATGGCAAGGGTTCGACGGTGGCATTCCTCGAGGCGATGCTGCAGGCGGCGGGCTATCGCGTGGGCTGCTTCACGTCCCCGCACTTGCTCCGCTACAACGAGCGCATCCGCATCGACGGTGAGGACGTCGATGACGCCGCGCTGGTGGCGTCGTTCGAAAGGATCGAGGCGGCACGTGGCGAGTTGCTGCTCACCTACTTCGAATTCGGCACGCTGGCGGCGATCGACCTGATTGCCCGTTCCGGGGTGGACGTGGCCGTGCTTGAGGTGGGACTGGGCGGGCGCCTTGATGCGGTGAACATCATCGATGCGGACGTGGCGATCGTTACATCGGTAGACCTGGATCACCAGGAATGGCTGGGTGGCGACCGCGACACCATTGGCCGCGAGAAGGCCTTCATCGCGCGCGCCGGCCGGCCCCTGGTGCTGGGCGAGGCCAACCCGCCCGCGCGGCTCCTGGAGACGGCCACGCAGATCGGGGCGGATGTGCTCATTCAAGGCACCCACTTCGGCGACGCTCCGGGGGTCCCTGCCATGGCCGGGGACTTCCAGCGATTCAATGCGGCGGCAGCCGTGGCCGCGCTGCGCGCCTTGCCGGGCCTCAAGGTGGACGATGCCGCCATGGCGGCTGGGCTTGCCGCGGCGCGGGTGCCCGCGCGCCTGCAGGTGTTGCCGGGCCGGCCCGCCGTGGTGGTGGACGTGGGCCACAACCCGCATGCTGCGCGGGCCCTGGCGGCATGGCTGGACGAGACTCCGCGAGGCGCGGTTCAGGCGGTGTTTGGCGCGCTGGTCGACAAGGACATCGACGGCGTGATGAACGCACTGGGGCCGCGCATCGCCCACTGGCACCTGGCTTCGCTCGATGGCGACACCCCGCGTGGCCTCACCGCTGCCGCGCTGGCCGCGAGGCTTGCCATCGTGCTGCCCGGGGCGCCCCATGCCACCCATGCAG
>Ga0193716_1000954_pt1 | contig 17207 bp, 16 predicted proteins | sample U2c1metaG_FD_145901 | JGI IMG/M metagenome (GOLD analysis project Ga0193716, IMG submission 145901) | Soil microbial communities from a riparian zone of the East river system, Colorado, United States - U2c1 | ecosystem: Environmental > Terrestrial > Soil > Riparian zone | place: USA: East River...
AGCCGCGGTTGTACGCGGTCGCGCCGGACCAGCCGGCGAACGCCTTGCGGGCAGCCACGACCGCCTCGCGGATGTCCTTGCGGGAGCCGTGCGCCGCGTTGGCGAGGAAGCCGCCCTTGTTGTCCCGCACCGGGTAGGAGCGGCCGGACTCGGAACGCGGGAACGCGCCGCCGATGTAGAGCTTGTAGGTCTTGGCGACGGATAGACGCTCAGACATCGAGGTATGCCTCCAGTCCCGCGCGGCCACCCTCGCGGCCGAAGCCGGACTCCTGGTAGCCGCCGAACGGCGCGGTCGGGTCGAACCGGTTGAACGTGTTGGCCCACACCACGCCGGCGCGGAGCTGGTTCGCCATCCAGAGGATGCGCGAGCCCTTGTCGGTCCAGATACCGGCCGACAGGCCGTAGGGCGTGTTGTTGGCCTTGGCGACGGCCTCGTCCGGCGTGCGGAACGTCAGCACCGACAGGACCGGGCCGAAGATCTCCTCGCGGGCGATCCGCATGGCCTGGCTGACGCCGGCGAACACGGTCGGCGCGAAGAAGAAACCCTTGTCCGGCAACGGACACGGGCTCACCCACTTCTCGGCGCCCTCCTCCTCGCCGGTGGCGACCAGCTCGGTGATCCTGGTGAGCTGCTCGCGCGAGTTGATGGCGCCGACGTCGGTGTTCTTGTCGAGCGGGTCGCCGATGCGCAGGGTGGTGATACGGGCGTGCAGCTTCTCGAGGAACTCGTCGGCCACCGACTCCTGCACCAGCAGCCGCGAGCCCGCGCAGCACACGTGGCCCTGGTTGAAGAAGATGCCGTTGACGATGCCCTCGACCGCCTGGTCCAACGGCGCGTCGTCGAACACCACGTTGGCGGCCTTGCCACCCAGCTCGAGGGTGAGCTTCTTGCCGGAGCCGGCGAGCGAGCGCTGGATCAGCTTGCCGACGTCCGTGGACCCGGTGAACGCGACCTTGTCGACGCCGGCGTGGTTGGTCAGCTCGGCGCCGACATCGCCGGCGCCGGGCAGGATGTTGACCACGCCGGGCGGCAGCTCCGCCTGCTGGATGATCTCGGCGAGCACCAGCGCGGTCAGCGGGGTCGTCTCCGCGGGCTTGAGCACCACGGTGTTGCCGCAGGCCAGCGCGGGTGCGATCTTCCACGCGGCCATCAGCAGCGGGAAGTTCCACGGGATGACCTGACCGGCGACGCCGAGCGGCTTCGGGTCGGGCCCGAGGCCCGCGTAGCCCAGCTTGTCGGCCCAGCCGGCGTGGTAGAAGAAGTGCGCGGACGCCGTCGGGATGTCGACGTCGCGGGCCTCCTTGATCGGCTTGCCGTTGTCGAGGCTCTCCAGGACGGCCAGCTCACGCGAGCGTTCGGCCATCATCCTGGCGATCCGGTAGATGTACTTGGCGCGCTCGGCGCCCGGCATCTTGCCCCAGACCCGGTCGTAGGCGCGGCGGGCGGCCTTGACCGCGCGGTCCACGTCGTTCTTGTCCGCGGTGCTGACCTCGGCCAGCACCTCCTCGGTGGCCGGGTTGATCGTCTTCAGCGGCTCGCCGGCGCCCTCGACGAACTCGCCGTCGACGAACAACCGGTAGCTGGGCTTGAGGTTCGCGATGTCCCGGGACTCCGGCGCCGGGGCGTACTCCCACATTTCAGACTCTGCCAATCTGCTTCGCTCGTTCCTCGCTCAGCGTGCACCTCGCTCGCTGGGAAGCTGCCGTCGTGGTCACCTCGCCGTGCCAGCTCACTCGCACGCCACATAGTCGGGGCCGCTGTAGTGGCCTTCGAGCTGGGCGCGTCGCTGCATCAGCAGGTCGTTGAGCAGGCTGGACGCGCCGAAGCGGAACAGCTTGTTGTTGAGCCAGGCCTCGCCGGCGACCTCGTGCACGGCGACCAGGTAGCGGATGGCGTCCTTGGTGTTGCGGATGCCGCCGGCCGGTTTCACGCCGATGTGGTCGCCCGTCTGGGTGTGCCAGTCGCAGACGGCCTGGAGCATCACGTGCGTGACCGGCAGCGTCGCCGCGGGGCTGACCTTGCCGGTCGAGGTCTTGATGAAGTCGCCGCCCGCCAACATGGCGAGCCAGGAGGCGCGGCGCACGTTGTCGTAGGTGACCAGCTCGCCGGTCTCCAGGATGACCTTGAGATGCGCGTCGCCGCAGGCCTGCTTGATCGTGGCGATCTCGTCGAACACCCGGCCGTAGTGGCCGGACAGGAACGCGCCCCGGTCGATCACCATGTCGATCTCGGTCGCGCCGTCGGCCACGGCCTGCTCGGTGTCGGCCAGCTTGACCCGCATGCTCGACCGCCCGGCGGGGAAGGCGGTGGCGACACTCGCGACGCCGACGCCGGTGCCGGCGGTCTCCGTTCTCGCGATCGCGACCATGTCCGGGTACACACAGACGGCCGCGACCCTGGGCGCCTCGGGCCGGTCCGGATCGGGGCGGCGGGCCTTCGCGCAGAGCGAGCGGACCTTGCCCGCGGTGTCCGCGCCCTCCAACGTGGTGAGGTCGATCATGGAGATCGCGGTGTCGATGGCCCACAGTTTCGAGGCCTTCTTGATGCTGCGGGTGGCGAGGCCCGCCGCGCGTTGCTCGACCCCGACCTGGTCCACGCCGGGAAGGCCGTGCAGGAACCTGCGCAGAGAGGTCTCGTCACGGGTCGCGTCGGCGAGCGCGGGTGGTAACCCGACACTCGCCGTTGAGGGTGCTGCCATGTGCCCGAGTCTAAGCGGCCGCGACGCCGTGGCCGTGTGCGAAGGGGATGGCAACCCGAGGTTGTCCACAACACACCGAGTTGTCCACAGGCAAGATCGACTTCCCCTGGTCTGTCGGTAGGTGCCGGTAAACTGGGCACTGGGCCGCCCCCGGGATCGGGTGGGGGCTGCATCGCGCGCGAGGTTCCGGCCGGACGCCCCAAACCCGGCGGCCCGCGGCCCGCGCGCGTGCTGTGAAAGGCGCGTTGACGGCGCTGGGTGCCCTGAACGGCGCCTTTCACAACATGGTTGTGAACAGCACGAACCGACTTTGCCGGGGCTCGGGGGGATCGGGTGGAGGCTGCATCGTGGGTAGGCGGGCCGTTGCGAACCACCAGGTCGGCGGAGGCCTCACGAACCGGATGAGACCGGGGTCTCCTCCGTCGGGCCCTCGCGGAGCAAGGTGCGCCAGTGGCTGGGGTCGTGTTCCGCCGGGATCGTCGACTCGATGAAGTCGTCCAGTAGCGCCAGGAAGCGTTCCGGGTCGTTCTGGTGTGGGAAGTGGCCGGCACCCTCGAAGATCTCCAGTCGGCTGCCGGGCATGGCCTCGTGCGCCTTGTGTGCGTGCCCCGCCGGCACGATGCGGTCCGCCGCGCCCCACACCAGCAGCGTCGGGATCCCCCTGGTGAGGTAGCAGCGATCGAGCATCGTCACCACCTGCCCGCGCACGTCCACCACCGACCGCAGCGTTCGCAGGAACGCCGTCCGCGCAGCGGGATCGCGCAGCGCCGCGTACCGCTCCACCGCGTACGACACGTCCGGCCCCAGGTCCAGCTTCAGCAGCGGCAACAACCTCGACAGCACGCTCCGCACCGGGCCGGCCGTGACGAACGGCAACGCCAGTTCGGCGCCGGGCGTCGACGCTATGCGTAGCAACGGGTGCACACCGCGCCCGATGCCGCCGCTCGACACCAGCACCAGCCGCGCACACCGCTCCGGGAACTGGTACGCGAACTGCATCGCCACACCGCCCCCGAGGGAGTGACCGATGACTGTCACCCGATCGATGTCGAGGACGCCGAGGAGGTCACGCAGGCCGCACGCGTAGGCGCCGGCCGCGTAGTCGGCGCGCGGCTTGTCCGAACCGCCGTGCCCGAGCAGGTCCGGCGCGATCACCGTGTACCGCCGCGCGAGCGACGGCAGCAAGTGCTGCCAGGTCCCCGAATGGTCACTGATCCCGTGGACAAGCAGCAGCGCCGGCCCACTGCCGACCATGCGATAGGCCCGGCGGTAACCGTGGATCACCTGGTAGCGCAGCTCTGCCACCAGCCCATTCTGGGCCAGCCGCGTGACGACCGCGTTACTCCTCCAGCTGCTTGCGCTCTTTCTTGGACGGCTTCCTGCGCTTGACGTCGACGCCACCCATCACCGCGAGGCCCGTGATCCGCACCATCGGCACGCCCGGCCTCGGCTGCGCCTGGTTCCGCGCGTGGTTCTCGAACGCGCCCATGAAGCCACTGCCGTTGACCTGTACGACGATGTCCTCCGGCACGTAAATCTCGATGCCGCCCATCAGCGCGAACGCCTGGATCGTCGTCTCCGCGTCCTCGAACCGCGCCTCGGTCAGGTCGATCTCCACGCCGCCCATCACCGCGACCGACGTGAACGTCGGGGGCACCGTCCACACGCCCTTGCGGTCCGTGCCCGACATGATCGCGATCGCGTTCGACGACGTGCCCCGGCCACCGATCCGGTTGCTCGGCGCCGGCAGGGCCGTCGTGGGCATCGGCACGGCCAGCGACCGCGCCTGGTTGCCGACCGGCAGGTCCCGGAGCAGCGGCTCCATCTCGCCGAACGTCTTGGCCGCGTACACCTTGTCCAGGCGTTCCTCAAGCTCGTTGACCGTGAGCCGGCCCTCGGCCATCGCGTCGTGCAGCACTCGCGCGACACGTTCCCGGTCGTCGTTCGACACCCGCATGTCCCGCGGGTCTGGCACGGCTGGCGGTTCACTCACGCGGGTGAGGTTATCGTGCGGTCATGTCTGATGGTTCCCGGCGCGGCCTTTTCCATGCCGACGAGTTCCTCGCCTCTGACCTGGCCATCCAGATCGCGGCGTTGGACCGGCAGTCCCGCTTGCCCGGAATTCCTCGGCTGCGCGCGTGGTCGCTCGCGGCGCTCACACCGACACCGGACGAGCGGGTGCTCGACATCGGTTCCGGCACCGGCGACCACGCGGGTGAGCTGGCCGAGCTGGCCGGCGAGGTGATCGGGCTCGACCCGAACCCCGGCATGCGCGCGGAGGCGGCCCGGCGCGCGCCGAAGGCACTGTTCGTCGACGGCAGCGCCTACGACCTGCCGTTCGCGGACGAGTCGTTCGACGTGGTCACCTGCGAGCGGGTGTTCCAGCACCTCGACCACCCCGAACGGGCGGCCGCCGAGATCGCGCGAGTGCTGCGACCCGGTGGCCGAGCCGTCGTGACTGACACCGACTGGGCGACATCGGTCATCCATCCGGGTGACCCGGAGCTTGTGCGCGTGATGAGCGAGGCCGCGCGCGGCGGTGTCGCGAACCCGCTCGCCGGGCGCAAGCTGGCCGGTCACCTGACCGGCGCCGGCCTCGTGGTCGCCGACGTGGGCTCCCAGGCGCTGGTGCAGTCGGCCGCGGCGGCGACCGGCCCGCTGGTGCGGATGATCGCGAAGATGGCTGTCGACCGCGGCGCGATCGACGAGCGGCAGAGCGAACGGTTCCTCGCGGACCTCGCGGCGGGCGCCGAGACCGGCGATTTCCACATGTCGGTGACGATGTTCGCGGTCCTGGTGCACGCGAAGTAGCCGACGCGCCGGGCAGAATGCCCGCATGCCCGTGATCCTGTCCGGCGCCAACCCCGGTGTGCGCCTGCTCGACGGTGACACCGTGACCGCGTTCGCGTCCGTGTGGAGTGTCGACTGGTCCGAGCGGGGCGCCGGCAACGCGCTCGTGCTGTGGCACGACGGCGCCGTGCGGGTGCTCGGCGCGGACACCGACCTCGCGAGCTGGCTCGCGTCCTACTTCGTGCGGCACTTTCCCGAGGTCGCCGGGCTGCCGTGGCCGGAGCCGGTCGTCGAGCGGGCCGACGTGTCCATCGCGCTCAACCTGACCAGCGGGCTGGTCGCGCGGGCCGGTGCGGTCGAGGTGACGATGTCCGGAGTGCTCGGCCACCGCACGTTCGCGACCGACGACTTCGCGCTCGACGGCGTCCCGCACGCGCTCCAGCTACTGCTCGCACCCGTCTCGGACGCGACGATCACCGTTGCCGGACAACAGCTTCCCGGCGCGGTCGAGGTCGGCGGCACACCGGACCGGCCGTCGTCGTCCGCGTTCCTCGCTACCGCGGAGGTGTGGTCGCGCTGAGCAGGCCGGGCAGCTCGTCGAACCAGGCGAGCGCCGCCTCCTCGTGCCGGATCCCGAACCGCAGGGTCGCCAGCCGGACCGGGTCGTCGGTCAGCCGCCCTTCGTGTTCGCGGTAGGCCGCCAGCCGGCCGGCGTGCGCGGCGCGTTCCGCGGCCAGGATCTCCGCGAGCCGACCGGGCTCGAGGTGGTCGGAGAACAGGATGGTCAGCAGCAGCGGGACGCGGATCTGGTCGTGCGTCGGCGCGCCGGCGAGCCACTCGGCGAACGCGTGGCGGCCCGCGTCGGTGATCGTGTAGGGCTTGCGGTCGCGCGGACCGGGCGCGCCAACGGTGACCAGGCCGTCCTCGGTCATCCTGGCCAGCTCGCGGTACACCTGGCTCTGCTTGAGCGTCCAGAAGTTGCCGATCCGGTCCTGTGCCGTCGCGACGAGGTCCCACCCCGTCAGCGAGTCGCCGTGCAGCAGGCCCAGCAGCGACGCCGCCGTGGCGTTCAGGCCTCTGACAGTCATGGCGGATCCTCTCGGCTTCTCCTTGACATTCCATTGTGTCAGGGCCGGGCAGGCTGTCCCGGCCGGTCGACGCGGCGCGACCACGGGAAGACGTCGTGCCGGTCGGATAGGCCAGCTACCGTGTCGACCATGGATGTGCTCACCGTCGATCACCCGCTCGCCAAGGCGCGGTTGACCGTCATGCGCGATGCCCGCACCGACAACGCCACCTTCCGGGCCGCCCTGCACGAGCTGACCGTCATGCTCGTCTACGAGGCGACGCGGAACGCGCCGCTGCGCACCGAGCGCATCCACACGCCGGTCGCGCGCACCGAGGGTTACTGGCTGGAGAACCCGCCGCTGCTGGTGCCGGTGCTGCGGGCCGGGCTCGGCATGGCCGACCAGGCGCACAAGCTGATCCCGGACGCGCAGATGGGTTTCGTCGGGCTCGCCCGCAACGAGGAGACGCTCGCGCCGACCCCGTACATGGAGTCGCTGCCCGCGTCGCTCGCCGGCCGGCCGGTGTTCGTGCTCGACCCGATGCTCGCGACCGGCGGCTCGATGGAGTACACGATCCGCCTGCTCACCGACCGGGGCGCGACCGACGTCACGGCCGTGTGCGCGCTGGCCGCGCCGGAGGGCATCAAGCATCTTTCCGAAGCGAACCTGCCGGTCCGGCTGGTCACGGCGAGCATCGACGAGCGGCTCAACGACTCGGGCTACATCGTTCCCGGCCTCGGCGACGCGGGCGACCGGCAGTACGGCGCGGTCTAGCTGCCAGCCACCATCCACCCCGACAGCCGCACCGTCGCCGGAACGCGACCAACACTCAAAATGCCGGGGAGGCGGGCGGGGTCGGATCTGGTATCACAGTGGTACCGTCGAACGCATGGCGATGACCCTCAGGCTGACCGACGAGGAGAATGACCGCCTCGCCGAGCTCGCCGCCGCGGAAGGCCGGTCCAAACAGGAGATCATGCGGTTGGCGTTGGCCGACCGCTGGTCACGGCTGCAGAAGGAACAGCAGCTGACCGAGGTTCTGAGTCGGGTGCTGCCTCGTTATCGGGGGCTGCTCGAACGTATTGGCACCGCGTAAAACTGTCGGTGGTGTCTGACATGATTCTTCGGTGATCATGTACTTGGACGCCAGTGATCTGCTCGTGCTGGCCGCCGCCGTCACCGGTGGTGATCTCGTCGTGCGTGATCTCGGCCTGTTGGACGCGGCCGCCCACCGGCCGAGGGCGACGGTGCTTGGCGTGGAGGCGTACGAGTCGCTGTGGCTGAAGGCCGCCGCGCTGCTCGACTCGATCGTGGTCACCCGGCCGCTCGTCGAGGGCAACTGGCGGCTCGGCTGGGTCGCGGCGGTGACCGTGTGCGACATGAACGGCTGGTGGATCGACGCCGACGAGGACGAGGCGCTCGACCTGGTCCGCGAGGTCGGTAGGGGAAACGTTGGCGTGCCGCAGATGGCCGCGCGGCTCGAGGAGTGGGCGCACCCGAAAGAGAGCGACCTCTAGTTCGACTTGACCTGGAGTGCACTCCAGCTTCTACGGTCAGGGCGTGACTTATGCGATCGCCGAGGCAGCCCATCGCAGTGGGTTGTCGATCGACACACTCCGTTACTACGAACGCATCCAACTGATCGAACCGCCCGCCAGGGACTCCGGCGGCAGGCGGGCGTACTCGGACGACGACCTCGTCTGGCTGGAGTTCCTCACGAAACTGCGCATGACCGGCATGCCGATCCGCATGATGCGGGAGTACGCGAAGCTGCGGCACCAGGGCATCGGCAGCGCCGGACGGCGCAAGCAGATCCTCATCGACCAGCGGGCCGAGGTGCTGAACCGGATCGTCGAGCTGAACTCGTGCCTCGAGGTGCTCAACTACAAGATCGCCAACTACGAGCAGTGCGAGCAGGCCGTGGTCACCGAGCCACAAGCAGCCTCGGCCTAACCCAGCCCCACCCCGCGAGTCCAACACTCAGACCCCGCGAGTTCAACACTCACGACCCGCGAGTTCAACGTTCACGACGGGTGAGTTCAACGCTCACGACCCGCGAGTCCCCCGTTCAAGACCCGCGAGTCGCACTTTCGCCTCTATCGGCGATAAGCGCGAAACGGCAACTCAGGGGTTCTGAACGGGGGACTCGCGGGTTCTGAAAGGGCGACTCGCGGAGGTGCCTGCGTGGGCGAACCGCTAACCCTGGAGCAGGGTTGTCACCTCGTCGCGGAGTGTGGCCAGCCGGGCGGTGGCCTTGGTGCGGGCGTCGTCGAGTGAACCCGGCACCGGTTCGACGATCTCCAGGTACGCCTTGACCTTCGGCTCGGTGCCGGACGGACGGATCACCACGCGCAGGCCCTCGGCGCGCAGCCGCAGGATGTCCGGGGCCGGACCGTCCTGTGTGACAGCGACGCCGCCGAGCGTCGACGGCGGGTTCGCGCGCAGACCGGCCACCAGGCGCGGCATGGCGGACACGTCGTCGAAGCGCAGGGAGACCTGGTCGGTCAGGTGGACACCGTGCGCGACGGCGAGGTCGTCCAGTGCGTCGACCAGCGTGCGGCCCGCCGCCTTCAACGTGGCCGCGAGGTCGCACGCCAGCACGGCCGCCGAGATGCCGTCCTTGTCCCGCACGAAGTCCGGGTCCACCGACAGCCCGAGCGCCTCCTCGTACGCGAACACCAAACCGTCGCCGGCCCGCATCAGCCACTTGAAACCGGTCAGGGTCTCGACGTGCCGGGCGCCGTGCGCGGCCGCGACCAGCGACAGCAGCGACGACGACACGATGGTCGACGCGACAAGGGGATCGGGGTGCGCCACCCGGTCCACAGTGGACAACACGTGCGAGCCGAGCAGCACGCCGGTCTCGTCGCCGCGCAGCATGCGCCAGCCGTCGGCGAAGCGGACGCCCAGCGCGCAGCGGTCCGCGTCCGGGTCCAGTGCGATCGCCAGGTCGGCGTCCACCTCGGTGGCGAGCGCCAGCAGCAGGTCCGCCGCCCCCGGCTCCTCCGGGTTGGGGAACGCCACCGTCGGGAAGTCCGGGTCCGGCTCGGCCTGCGCCTCGACCAGCCGCACGTCGGTGAAACCCGCCGCGTTCAGCGCGGCAAGCGCCGTCTCGCCGCCGACGCCGTGCATCGGCGTCAGCACCACCCGCAGGTCACGCGCCGCCCCGCGCGGCAGTGACGCCACCCGCGTCACGTAGTCCGACACGTCCGCGATCGGCACGGCGGCGTCCGCGACCGGCACCGACACGGCGGCCGGCGCGTCGCGGATGCCGGCCTCGATGAGCCGGTCGTCCGGCGGCACGATCTGTGCGCCGTCCTCGGTGTACACCTTGTACCCGTTGTCGGCGGGAGGATTGTGCGACGCGGTCACCTGGATGCCCGCCACCGCACCGAGTGACCGCACGAGGAACGCCGTGACCGGCGTGGGCAGCGGCCCCGGCAGCGTCCGCACCACGAACCCGGCCGCGGCGAGCACGTCCGCGGCCGCCGCCGCGAACTCCACCGAACCGTGCCGCGCGTCGCGCCCGACGAGCACCGTGCCGCTCCCGTGTCCCTTGTGCTTCAACCATTCCGCGACGCCGTAGGTGGCACGCAGGACCACCGCGCGGTTCATCCCGTTGGAACCGGCACGCACCTGACCACGCAGCCCGGCCGTGCCGAACGCCAGCGTCCCGTCCATCCGGTCGGCCAGGTCGTCGACCGCCGCCGCGTCGCCGCCCATCGCCCGCGCCGCCACCTGTTGCAGCTCGGCACGCGTGGCCGGGTCCGGGTCGTCGGCCATCCAGCGGAACGCCCGGTCCCGCAGCTTGGAGGGCAAGCTCATGTCGCCCCCTCGCAGGCTCGGTCGCGCCGCTCGCGGTCGCCCTGGGACATTGGTTCGCTCGCAAGCTCGCTCACGCCTGCTCCACCAGCGCCTTGAGCAGAGTCCCCATCCGCGACGCGGACAGCCGGCCGGCCTCCAACACCTCTTCGTGGTTCAGCGGCTCCCCGGTGACGCCCGCGGCCAGGTTCGTCACCAGCGACAGCCCGAACACCTCGACGCCGGCCGCACGCGCGGCGATGGCCTCGAGGACCGTCGACATGCCGACCAGGTCCGCACCCATGGTGCGCAGCATGCGGATCTCGGCGGGCGTCTCGAAGTGCGGGCCCGGCAGCCCGGCGTACACGCCCTCGACCAGCGACGGGTCGATCTCGCGGGCCAACGCCCGCAGGCGGGGCGAGTACAGGTCGGTGAGGTCCACGAACTGGGCCCCGACCAGCGGTGACGTGGCCGTCAGGTTCAGGTGGTCGCTGATCAGCACCGGCGCGCCGACGGCGATGCCGTCCCGCAGGCAGCCTGCCGCGTTGGTCAGCACGACCGTGCGACACCCGGCCGTGGCCGCCGTGCGTACCCCGTGCACGACCGAGCCGACGCCGCGACCCTCGTACAGGTGGGTGCGGCCCAGCATGATCAGCACCCGCTTGCCGCCGACCCGCAGCGACCGCACCGTGCCGCCGTGCCCCGCGACGGTCGGCGCCGCGAACCCGGGCAGGTCGGCGACGGGCACCTCGGCGACCGCGCCGCCGATCTCGTCGGCGGCCGGCCGCCATCCGGAGCCGAGCACGACGGCGACGTCATGGGTGTCGACGCCGGTGTGCTTGGCAAGTGCCGCCGCGGCGTCGTCGGCGAGGGCGGCGGTCGAGGTCGTCTCAGTCACGCCCGGCAGGATAAGCCACGCTCAGCCGGTGACCTCGAAGTCCGGCGTGATCTTGTCGAACAGCTTGCCGCCGGAGTCCTCCTGGTCGATGGGCGCGGTGATCGACACCACCCACAGGTCGGCGCCGAGCGGCCACAGGTCCGCGAACGTCACCCGGTTCTGGTTCAGCGCGGCCGGCTCGTTCGGCGCGAGCGCCTTCGCGTCGGCGGTCGTCCGGTACTTCAGCTCCACCGCGGGCTCACTGGCCGTGCCGCCGGGCAGCGCGGAGATCTCCCTCGGTTCGTCGCCGGTCACCTCCGGCTGCCGGTCCCGCAGCCGGTCGAGGTAGTCGGCGATCGTGTGGTTCGGGTAGAGCTTGGTGAACCGCTCCACGGTCAGCACCAACGTGCCGTCCGGTGACACGTAGTTCACGCGGGTGCTGTTCGCCAGCTCCTCGTCGCCGATCTCCTCGACGAACTTCACCCAGTTGCCGGGCACCGGCACGGTGAAGCCGCCGCCCTGCTCGCCCTTGACCGTGGCCGCGTCGCCCTGGACCGTGCGCAGGGCGCCCGGCTCTTCGACGACCACCTGGGACGTCGCCGGCGCCTTGGTCCGCGCGGGCGGCAGCAGCGGCTCGCCGCCGATGCGCCGGGACAGTGCGAACCCGGCGGTGGCGGCGACACAGAACATGAGGACCGACACCACGATGACCACCGTCGTGGCGAGCCCGCCCCTGGTGTGCCGGACGGTGGCGCGGGCGTTCTTGTCGAACGGCAGCGGCCCCGGCGCCGGGGCGAGCGACCCGGGGGTCGGCACCGCGCCGGGCGCGGGGGCCAACGCAGCCGGCTCAACCTCTTCGGACTCCTCGACGTCGATGTCGTCCGGGTCCTCGTCATCGACCTCGGGCTCCTCGACCGGCGCGGGCGCCGTCGCCTCGTTCAGCCGAGCCAGGTCCTCCTCCGACAGCAGCGGCGTGGTCGCCGGCGGCAACAGCGGGTGCAGACGATCGCGCACCTCGCGCAGCGTGATCCGCTCGGTCGGCTCCTTCACCATCAGCGCCGCGATGACCTCGCCGAGCGGCCCGTCCGCGGACGCCTTCGGCACGTCGCCGTGCACCACCTGGTTGACGGTGTCGAGCGGCGTCCCGTCCGCGTCGTAGGGCGGCCGCCCCTCGGCGATCGCGAACAGCGTCGCGCCGAGCCCCCACAGGTCGGCGGCCGGCGTCACCTCACGGCCCGCCGCCACCTCCGGCGCGATGTAGGCGGGCGAGCCGAGCATGATCCCGGTCCTGGTGAGCGTCTGCTCGGACACGTTGCGGGAGATGCCGAAGTCGGTGAGCTTGATCTGCCCGTCGACGCCGATGAGCACGTTGCCCGGCTTGACGTCGCGGTGCAGATCAAGCTCACCGACTTCGGCAGCGAGCCCGGCCGCGACCGCGTCGCCGATCGCGGCCACCGTCGGCGCGGACAGCGGGCCGAGGACGTGCACGAGCGTGGCGAGGCTGTGCGCGAGCACGTACTCGGTCACCACGAACGGCTCGCCGCCCTCGCGGGCCACGTCGTGCAGCATGATCACGTTCGGGTGGGACAGCGCCGCGATCGCGCGGGCCTCGCGCATCGTCCGCTCGCGTAGCTCGGCCGCCTCCGACTCCGGCACGCCGGGCGGGAGGAGGACCTCCTTCACCGACACCGTGCGGTGCAGGAACTCGTCGTACGCCTCCCAGACCGTGCCCATGGAGCCCTGGCCGAGCCGTCGGCGCAGCCGGTAGCGACCGGCGACGATCCGCTCCCCAGTGCTGGACACAGGCCCATTGTGCCGGTAACCGCGCGGTCACCGGCGATCAGCCTCACACCGCCGCGACCTGGCGCTTCTCCGTGGCATCCGTAGCATTGCGGGGTATGACCTCGGCAGAGCGGCTGGCGCTGGCATCGGAGTTCGCGGAAGCGACCAGGGACCAATGGCGGGGCATGGTCGACAAGGTCCTGCGCAGGTCGGGGGTCGACGTCGACGCCCACGACGGCCCGGTCGAGCAACTCCTCGCGAGCAACACTTACGACGACTTCGCCATCCAACCGCTCTACACGGCTGACGACACCGCGCCGGCCGCCGGGTTCCCCGGGCTGCCGCCGTTCACCCGGGGCAGCCGTCCGGACGGCGCGGTCGCCACCGGATGGGACGTCCGCCAGCGGCACGCGCACCCGGACGTCGACACGACGCGGCGCGCGGTCCTCGCGGACCTGGAGAACGGCGTCGGCTCGCTGTGGCTCGTGGTCGGCGAGTCCGGGCTGCCGGTCGACAAGCTCGCCGACGTGCTCGACGAGGTCTACCTCGACCTCGCGCCGGTCACGCTCGACGCGGGCGCGGACGTCACGGCCGCCGCCGCCGCGCTGCTCGCCGTGCACGAGGACAAGGGGATCCAGGCCAGCGAGGTGCGCGGCAACCTCGGCGCCGACCCGCTCGGGCTGCGCGCCAGAACCGGCGTGGCGCAGGATCTCGACGGCGCCGCGGCGCTGGCCGCGCGGGTCGCCGAGAAGTACCCGAAGCTGCGCGCGATCGTCGTGGATGCCCTGCCCTACCACGAGGCGGGCTCGTCGGACGGGCAGGAACTGGGCGCCGCCATGGCGACCGCGGTCGCCTACCTGCGTGCGCTCACCGGCGCGGGCCTGTCCGTCGAGCGGGCCGCCGCACAGCTCGAGTTCCGGCTCGCGGTGACCGCCGACCAGTTCGGCACGATCGCGAAGCTGCGTGCCGCCCGCCGGCTGTGGGCGCGGGTGGCGGAGGTGTGCGGAGCGCCGGCTGTCGCCGCGCCGCAGCACGCCGTGACGTCCTCGACGATGATGACCAGGCGCGACCCGTGGGTGAACATGCTGCGTACGACGCTCGCGTGCTTCGGCGCCGGGGTCGGCGGCGCGGACGCGGTCACCGTGCAGCCGTTCGACGCGGCCATCGGCCTGCCGGACGCGTTCGCGCGGCGCATCGCGCGCAACACGCACTCGATCCTGATCGAGGAGTCGAAGGTGGCCGGGGTGATCGACCCGGCTGGCGGCTCCTGGTACGTGGAGCGGCACACGGCCGAGCTGGCCCGCGCCGGCTGGGCGGTGTTCCAGGAGCTCGAGAAGGCGGGTGGGCTCGCCGCGGCGCTCGACTCGGGCCTGGTCGACGAGCGGATCGCGGCCACTCGCGCGGCACGCACCGCACGGCTCGACGCGGGCGACGAGTCGATCACCGGCGTGACCGTGTACCCGAACAAGGACGAGAAACCCCTGACGCGCCAACCAGAACCAGCGCCGCCATCGGGTGGGCTGCCGAGAGTCCGGTACGCCGAGCCCTTCGAGGAGGCGCTGTCATGATCCCCGATTTCTCCGAGATCGAGCTGGGTGAGCCGGACGCGTCGTCGGCCGCCGACTGGCAGACCGCCGTGCAGGACACCACCGGCAAGGGCGCGGACGCGCTGGTGTGGGAGACGCCGGAGGGCATCGGCGTGAAACCCTTGTACACCAGCGAGGACACGGCCGAGCTGGACTTCCTGTCGACGTACCCGGGGATCGTGCCGTACCTGCGCGGGCCGTACCCGACGATGTACGTCAACCAGCCTTGGACCATCCGCCAGTATGCGGGTTTCTCCACCGCGGCCGAGTCGAACGCCTTCTACCGCCGCAACATCGCGGCCGGTCAGAAGGGACTGTCGGTCGCGTTCGACCTCGCCACCCACCGCGGCTACGACTCCGACCACCCACGCGTCGCGGGCGACGTCGGCATGGCGGGTGTCGCCATCGACTCGATCTACGACATGCGCCAGCTCTTCGACGGCATCCCGCTCGACAAGATGTCCGTGTCGATGACCATGAACGGCGCGGTGCTGCCGATCCTCGCGCTGTACGTGGTGGCGGCCGAGGAACAGGGCGTGTCGCAGGCGCAGCTCACCGGGACCATCCAGAACGACATCCTCAAAGAGTTCATGGTCCGCAACACCTACATCTACCCGCCGCAGCCGTCGATGCGGATCATCTCCGACATCTTCTCCCATACGTCCCAACACATGCCGAAGTTCAACTCCATCTCGATCTCCGGCTATCACATGCAGGAAGCCGGGGCGACGGCCGACCTCGAGCTGGCGTACACGCTGGCCGACGGGGTCGAGTACCTCCGTGCCGGTGTGGACGCGGGACTTTCCGTGGACTCGTTCGCGCCGCGGCTGTCGTTCTTCTGGGCGATCGGCATGAACTTCTTCATGGAGGTCGCCAAGCTGCGTGCCGCGCGGCTGCTGTGGGCGAAGCTGGTGAAGCAGTTCGAGCCGGCCGGTCGGCCACTGTCGGACAAGTCGCTGTCGCTGCGCACGCACTGCCAGACGTCCGGCTGGTCGCTGACCGCGCAGGACGTCTACAACAACGTGATCCGCACGTGTGTCGAGGCAATGGCCGCGACGCAGGGACACACGCAGTCGTTGCACACCAACGCCTTGGACGAGGCGCTGGCACTGCCGACGGACTTCTCCGCCCGCATCGCCCGCAACACGCAACTGTTGCTGCAGCAGGAGTCCGGCACCACGCGGGTCATCGATCCCTGGGGTGGCAGCGCGTTCGTCGAGCGCCTCACCTACGATCTCGCCCGCAAGGCGTGGGGGCACATCAGCGAGGTCGAGTCCGCCGGCGGCATGGCCCGCGCGATCGACGCCGGCATCCCCAAGCTGCGCATCGAGGAGGCGGCCGCGCGCACGCAGGCCCGCATCGACTCCGGGCGTCAGCCGGTGATCGGCATCAACAAGTACCGGCTGGCCGACGCGGACGAGGCCATCGAGGTGCTCAAGGTCGACAACGCCGGCGTGCGGACCCAGCAGTTGGAGAAGCTGCGGCGGTTGCGCGCCGAACGCGACCAGTCGGCCGTCGACGGCGCACTGAACGCGTTGACCGCCGCCGCCGACGGTGCCCAGAACCTGCTCGCGCTCGCCATCGACGCGGCCCGCGCGATGGCGACGGTCGGCGAGATCTCCGAGGCGCTCGGCAAGGTGTGGGGCCGGCACTCGGCGCAGATCCGTACGATCTCCGGGGTCTACTCGGAGGAGGTCGGCGGCGTGTCCAATGTGGATGAAGCGCGCCGGGTGGTCGACGAGTTCGCCGAGGCGGAGGGCCGGCGGCCACGCATCCTCGTCGCGAAGATGGGGCAGGACGGCCACGATCGCGGCCAGAAGGTGATCGCGACGGCGTTCGCCGACCTCGGCTTCGACGTCGACGTCGGCCCGCTGTTCCAGACGCCGGCCGAGGTCGCGCGCCAGGCCGTCGAGGCGGACGTGCACATCGTCGGCGTCAACTCGCTCGCCGCCGGGCACCTGACCCTGGTGCCGGCGTTGCGCGAGGAGCTGGCGACGCTCGGCCGCGACGACATCATGATCGTCGTCGGCGGCGTGATCCCGCCGGCCGACTACGACGAGCTGCACGAGGCGGGCGCGGCCGCGATCTTCGGACCGGGCACGGTCATCGCGGAGGCGGCGGCGGACCTGGTCGGCAAGCTCGCCGAGCGACACGGGCACTGATGGCGCGAGAGATCGACGTAGGCGCGTACGCCAAGGGGGTGCTCGCCGGCGACCGGGGCACGCTGTCCATGGCGATCACGCTCGTCGAGTCGCGGCGTCCGGACCACCGCGCGCAGGCGCAGCGGCTGCTGGTCGAGCTGCTGCCGCACGCGGGCGGTGCCCACCGCGTCGGCATCACCGGGGTGCCCGGCGCCGGGAAGTCGACGTTCATCGACGCGCTCGGCACGCAGCTCACTTCGGCGGGCCACCGGGTCGCGGTGCTCGCCGTCGACCCGTCGTCGTCGCGCACGGGTGGTTCCATCCTGGGCGACAAGACCCGCATGGCCCGGCTGTCGGTCGACCCGTCGGCGTTCATCCGGCCGTCGCCGACGTCCGGCACGCTGGGCGGCGTCACCAGGGCCACCCGCGAGACCATCGTGCTGATGGAGGCCGCCGGCTACGAC
>Ga0193716_1000956_pt1 | contig 17176 bp, 17 predicted proteins | sample U2c1metaG_FD_145901 | JGI IMG/M metagenome (GOLD analysis project Ga0193716, IMG submission 145901) | Soil microbial communities from a riparian zone of the East river system, Colorado, United States - U2c1 | ecosystem: Environmental > Terrestrial > Soil > Riparian zone | place: USA: East River...
TCGCCGTCCTTCACGATATCGTAGGCCTGTTCAATTGTCTTCGTCACTATCCGGTAGCCCTCGCATGTTCCCGCGGGAGTGATAACCCTGCTAGCTACTAGGTTAGCAGGCGAGCATTCCTGAAGGGCTGCGGCGGTGTTCGACGCAAACAGTGAATCGATCGTCGAATCGACTACATTATATGTGGTCGACCATCGCGAAAGCTTCTGCGCCATCATTATCTTAGGCCGCTCTAGCACGACTATCATGTTGGCCTGCTTCACCAGGGGAAGTAACTGGGAGTGGTCTGGCAAGGTACGGATGTACATCGTTATATGTGCAGCATAATCTGTGGACTGTATCTACTCGTCATCCGCGCCGGTGAGATCAATGACCTCGTTCAGGCAGTCGTGGTCCATGAAAGCCCTACGCGTCACATAGCGACCGCATTCACACCTGTAAAACAACCTCTGGAACTCCAACTCAGAGATGCCGGGCCTTTCTCGAGCATCGAGTTTCGCAAGTAGCTCGGTCGTCTTGTGAGATGGGCGAAGAGCGGGAGGGCGACGCTGGGGGATATCGTCGGCAGTGACGTCTAATGATTGGGACGGTGACGATAAGTTTAGAGCAGACGAATAATTCGGCACTCATACCCAGCATTGCGTAGGATCGTTTGAGCGGTCTTGCGCCCGGAGCGGCGGTAATGATACGAGTCTCTGAGGTGTGCTCCACCCTTGCAGGAACCTTTTCGCCGGGAGCTGCCCGTATGGTCAAATATGGCTTTGCATTCGCATATAGAAAAACGTACCACGACGGACGTAACATCTGACGGGGCCTGGTTTGTCGTAACATTTCTCCAGCGGCGCTTTATAACAGCGTATGAAGAACACACTCAACGCCAACGGTACATGACAGCGCACCAAAGTATCCGCACTCGTCCTTCGCACACGTGGCGACAAAATGACCCGCCTGTTCACCGTCAGACGCCATATAAATGGCCGCTTCCACGAAGTTGGGTTTGCTCGCGTCCAACATCGGGCACAGGCAGCATGGCCCGAGCATGCGGTGGGAGATACGATGTTCTTGCATCGCGGAAGGTTGAATCCGCGCTTCAATGGACGTTGGCCTTTCGAGTTCGACAGTTTAGCACCAGTCATTCGCGGCGGGCGATATAAGCGGCGGTGACTCACCAGGGCCATACGCGCAGAGTGTCGCACTCGCGAAAATACTGGAGGACCACAGACGGTGAATCTTTGACCATGGCCCGGTAGGCATGGATGCTTGGAATAGGCATAGTTGGGTGGGTTGGTTAGCTGAGTGGGTTGAGATGGTGTGTCCTGTCGCCTTTTAGATGCTTTGGCGAACTCACGTGTGCCTAAGAATTCGCCAAGATCCACATCCAAATTTTAGTGCGTTCCCATCATGTGCCGCAAAAACCATGTCATGGCCCCATGTGACTGGGACATGTGATTAACTTGTCTAAGGGTGAGGTGAGGGAAATTCTCAAGCCTTTAAACCTGTCTCCTTCTAAATTGGCTCGCTAGCGTCGTAGGCGACTTCCTACACTTCATTGCTATCCGTTATGCCAGACGAGAGCTCAGCCCTGACACGTGCTACGGGTACCTGTCGGGACGGCCATGACATTTCAGCCCTTAGTCATTCTCTCATCTGCCATCGCTGTCCTTGCTGTCTATCAGGCGATGTGCCATGTAGTGTTCAGGGATTGTTATCAGCCAATCATGTCGAGCACGGTCAGGCAGGTCGGACAATTGGCGATTCTGCTACATGGTGGATTTATTGTTCTAGATGTACTTCTCCATTTTTGGTGCTGATTTTTATAACCAGGCCGCACATTTTCTGTTTCTCACCCCATCTGCAGATTCGAAGAGGTGTGTCGAGGTCTAGGTCTGGAGTGTCTCACAGGCCCTACTTTCCTCAAACGCCCTGCCCGTCTGTTCTGTCGAGCGTGCAGGGTCTTGTCCTAACACCCGACTGTTGCATATTACTTCCGTTCTTCGCGTCTCATGGGCGCAATGTCTCGATGTGCTCTATACCACGTTTCACAGAATGTTAAATCATGTTCAATTTCACCTACATCCCAATGCAGTTGTCTTTAGATGACGATGGTCATCCACAGTTATGTGGTTTGGGCAGCTTTTTAGACCATTTTCTTTGCTCATTGCTCAACCACTGCAAGAACTAAACGTGTGACTGTTATTTGTAGCTGTTATATACTACTAGGTATCGTCACAACTGGTCACAAGTGCCATGTCACGTGTGACCAAAGAAAGAAAAAAGTTGCAGTCGCCATCATTGCAGTCACCTACATTATATGTGGTTGACCATCCTTAGGTCATCGCATTCCGTCGCTAACTTCATACACCGCGATTGCCGCACGCCGCAAAATTTCTTTCGGTGAGTTTTTAAATTGTCTGCGTTATTTGTTTCGTTTCATTTTTCTCGCCAACACTGTGTCTTGCTCATAGTGAACATGTCTTTGTGCCAACGCCCATACACCTTCCTCGTCGAAAACCATGTATTCTCATCTCCCAATTCCAGCACCATACCCCCTATTCCCCCGCGAGGCACAATTGGGTCTGACCTAAGAGACGTTAGGAACACACGTTGGGCCGATCCACGCTACCCGGGGCTCCCTTTCATCCCACTCTCTCCCCGCTTCGACTCGGGCCCTTTCAGCTGCTTAGGTCCTCCTCGCCAAGTCTTTCCTATCAATGGGTCCGAATCTTCCTGGCAGTTAGCGCCAGCCACGGTCAAATCTTTCAAAATTCTAGAGAACGATCTCCACCTGATTGAGCGCGCCTTGCGAAAACCCCACAAAGCCGGGCTGTTGTCATTGTCATCGTCGTATAGGTTGTTCCCCAGTCCCAAGACATATGGTTATAGTAAGGTGCATAAATCTCGCGAAGCCGCACAGGCGTCCGCGGCCAAGTCGCGGGATGCATTCTTGGTCCTAATGGGCTTATGTTCATTTTTCCTGTCTGGCTTCCACGGGGCAATTCAACAACCTGGCATCGGCATTTCACGTTGGGAGTCAATTCTTCAGGAGAACAAATTCAGCCTTGATTACATTCAAGTCATAAAGGCTTCCGAACTCAATGACTTTTCAATTAATTATCCGCGAGCTGGTGTATTCATCGATCACCTCGACCCCTATTTCCAGCACTACGTCACCGCATACACGAAGTATAACGTCCCAGTTTGGATCTATTGGGGAAACGTCAACGCTGGGCGTCCTAACCATACCGGCGTTCTGCTGCAATATCTCCCATCCGATGCCGAGGTTGCGAACGTTCGAGCAGCTGCTGGCAGACCTCAGGTAACCGCCACGCAAAGCCCGCCCTCCCTCGTGAACAAGCACCCTGAGCCGGAAAAGGGTAGCGGACAGGGGCGCGGGGAGCTCTGGAAGGACTTTTTCTCCAGAATGGAAAAATCGCGGGAAAAGGCAATACAGCGGGAGGATTCACGGGCAAAAACGGTCAGGCTGTCGAGGGAAGCAGCCCAGAAAGCCCATCCACCCCCGGGCCTGGGTTCTAAGGCGCCAAGGGTGTATGAGTGGGAGGAAGACGTGTCCACTGGTTTTCTCTTGCGAAAACCAGTCAGTCGGAGTTATGCCCAGGACATATGGTCAAATTATTCGAAGACCCAGCGACGTTACAATTCTGTGCGCAACGAATGGGATCTTTGTACTGCATTGGACCCAGGTGCCATTGGCACTGATGATAGCGACTCCGATGACGATTGGTACTTCACAGGGTCGACACGTACCCCTGTACCCCAGCTACCTAGTGTGAACCCCGTCGCCCGGGAGGCTATTTTATCCCCAACCGCTCGCAAATCGTCACCTCCAGCCATTCCGCCTCCGCCTCCTCCCACAGGGCATAGCGACATCCCATCCCCTCCTCATCTCATTACAGCCTTGGTTCATCATAATCTAATTTCTGCAGCGACTGTTCGTGAATCGACCTCCCACCCCACTGTCCCGTTACCGCCCTCTAATCATCATGATGCAAATCCTTCCGACCTGTCATGTCCTCCGGCTCTACCTCACGCTCCTTCTGCACATCACGAATCATGGAAGAATCATGGAATTATGTCTCCTTCAGTCTTGCCATCTCTTGCAAAATTTTCTCAAGCTCACACATTGCCAGTGTGCCCCTCCGAATTGGTCACTCCTCCTCCTGCCATCTCGTCCCCAACTTCTGCTGCCAACACACAACTTTCCACCGTCCAGTCGTCTCCTACAGCTATCTCGCCATCTCACCATCTTGTGCTATCGGCAGCTGGTTGTGAATTGGCCGCTCTTCCCCTGTCTATCCAGCTTTCGCCTTCTGCTGCTCAGAATGAAGGACCGACGGCTTACGCCCGGGTGGCTGATGTAGAGGCGGCTGAGATGGAGCAGCATGCCTCTTACGTTTCAACGCAGCAAGAAACGCTTGGGGAAAAGGCAACAGCCGATACTCAGCTGGCCGACGGGGGGCCAGTTGAGCTGGAACAAGACGTCTCTGAAGTCCCAACACACAAGGAAGGTGCGGTTGCTGACAGCCAGATGGCCGACGGAGAGACAGTTGAAGCATTTGGGATGGAGGAAGCCACCCCTGGCGTTCCAACAGAGCCGGAAGAAATACGCGAGGAAGGGGCAATGGTCGACATCCAGATGACCGACAGGAGAGTCGAGACAGCACGAGAAGCCCCTGGTATTCCAATAGAAGAGGATGGTGCAGCTGCTGAGATGGAGGTGGTGGGTGTTGGGGTGGAGAATGGCGCCCCAGACGTTCCAACCGATCTGGGAGAAATGCACGAGGATGGGGCAATGTCTTCTGCCCAGATTACCGATGGAGGCTCTGTCGAGACGGAGGAAGATGACCCTGACGTTTCAATGGGGCCGGGCGTGATGCACGGGCTTGTCTACGACGATTTAGCAGCCCCTCTACTCCCGTTGTCGTTCACTGGCACGCTGGCGGATGATGTTTACGAGCGTTATGGCTTCATCGGCGACGCAAGCTCAGGCACGTTAATGAAATGGTCAGATGTGCGAAATATTCTCGGAGATGCCAACCATTCTGAAGATAAAACGTGGTCAACTGTACGAAAGACATTCGGAGATGTCGAGAGCCCCGCTGATCATGGCCTTCAAGTTCCATTAACATACTTCTTGGCGGGGCTCTTGCAACCAGTCAAGAACCCACTGCAGCAACTCGCATCACTCTGGGACCTCGCCATCGGCTCTGCCATGCCATTAGAGGAGCATATCAACCCTAGCATTCGGCTGGTCGTGCAGACTGATGGCCCAACTAACCACTACCTCATCAAGCCCAAAACTCGTGGGGGTGTTGATGTGAACTGGCAGATTATGCTGAGCGACCCTGCCACTGTTTTGGAATGTTTCCGTCGAGAAGATGCCTCGTCGATACACGATATTGCTCTCTTCCTCCTTCAACATGGCAGGCCATTCAGTACCCGAAGTCGACGCGACCAACTTCGGCTTACAATACTAGGTTGGCGGCCCGCGGGGCACAGACCCACAATCAGTGAATATAACTTCTATGAACATCTTCGTAGCGACTTCTTCACCAAACACCCTCGCTCACGCGCTGCGCGTCTCAAAGGCGCAATTATTTGGCGCCTTGCAATAGAAGGTGACGGAGGGCTTGTCGACGAGCGTGTTCTTGAGGGCCCATCTGAAGAAGCCCTGATGTGCGGGACGTGTCTAGGGTTGGTTGATGGGGTAGGATCATTGTGGGACGATGAACTTTCAGAAGCAGACATGGATCTTATTTGTGGCGTCTACAAATATTCCACAGGTGGGGCTGTCAAATCCATCACACCCATGGTATACTCACCAGCCTTCTTAGGAAATCGGAACCAAACATCTGATCTATCTTGGTGGCCAAAACAGTCGACGTTCCTCAAGTCTGGCTTATGGGCCGGGTATTGGTCACGCAGTTGCGAGGACTGGTTCCTGCGCCGGAACGCTGATATCGCGTCGGGCAACGCTGATCTAAAGACTTCGGGGCAGTGGTACAAGTCCCTCACATTATACCAAAAGGTTGCCAAATTGCGGGAGGTAAATAGAAAGGCAGCTGAACTCTACATTCAACATCATGGTAACTTATTCCAATGAGGTATTCCCGTAGTACAGCCAGAAGAGAACAAGGCAATATAGTAAATACTATAGTATTGACTCGGAGGAAATAGTATGAGTTGACCGTTCCAAACTCCGACTCCCAGCCTTGCCTTCCGTACTACGCACAAGTTCTCGTTACATAACTTTCACCATCGATGGGCCCACTACAGTCGCCAATATTATATATAGCGACAGCCTTGCCAATTCACCATTGGGCTTGACGGTGGTTATCCGACTCGTCCTCGTTCAGTGTACGTTATTTGCGGCCAGCGTTGCCTCCATAGAGTGATAGGCGGATGTAGGCTGAGAACTACGGTGTACGACAAGGTACTGAACGTCGAAGGCGGAGACACGTTGATTGGGGGGGAGGGGATCCAGTCGGTGGTGTCGTGCTGGGCCTGATGGCGGACCAAATCCGTCGCCAATTGGTGCGTCTTTTTTTTCTGTCGTTGTTTCGCTCCCTTGGCTGAAAGTACGGGGTGCGCTAGAACAACAGAGATGGGCCCTCTGTGATATTGTCCTTCACCGGAGAATCATACACGCATTCTTTGAGTCTCACTAGCCCGTTTCCTTTACTTCGCTCCTTCCTTTCGAATGTCAAGGCCGAGGACTGGGCGGGTCGACTTGACCCCTTCGCCTGTCGCCAATATTATATATAGCGACAAGTTCGTAATCGGTCCACTATGCCTCACTTGTCTCTGGTGTACTCGTTCGCATTCTGCCGGCCTTGGCCATGGTCCCCTATCGCCAACATTATATGTAGCGATAGGCTCGTAATCACACCCTCCACTGTTATTTGCCTCACTTAGCTCTGGTGTGCATCTTCAGAGGTTGCTCGCTGTCTGTCGTTGGTTTGTTCTTTACTTGACCCTGTGCTTAAGCGCCAAGGTTTTGCGTCGGTCCTCACTGCCGCGACGGTTTGTGGCGAACTCGACTACATTATATGTGGTCGACCATTTCGACATCTAGCCATGGCCATCACGACGTATTCGCTCCCGGGCCCGCCTTCCCTTCTATATCGTACGCTTATTTATTCGCCTTCGCCACTATCGGGTGGCCCTCGCATGCTCCCACGGGAGTGATAACCCTGCCGGCTACTGGGCAAGCAGGCGGGCATTACTGAAGGACTGCGGCAGTGTTCAACGCAGACAGTGAGTCGATCGTCGAATCGACTACATTATATGTGGTCAACCATCGCGAACGCTTCTGCGCCATCATCATCTTAGGCACGCGGCGACTCGTGACGAAGTCGACCACATTATATGTGATCGACCGCTTGAACTATTTTGCCATCCTAGGTGACTTCTTCACCCGCACCTTGCATCTTCTCATGCCGTGCGCTCATTCCATTACTGAAGGACTGCGGCGGTGTTCGACGCAGGCAGCGGGTCGATCGTCGAATCGACTACATTATATGTGGTCGACCATCGCGAACGCTTCTGCGCCATCATTATCTTAGGCACGCGGCGACTCGTGACGAAGTCGACCGCATTATATGTGATCGACCGCTTGGACTGTCTTGCCATCCTACGCGACTTTTTCGCCCGTGCCTTGCACCTTCTCATGCCATGTGGCCATTCTCTCGGCGCTCGCTGCCTACATGACGACCAAATTCCTATTCTAGTCATAGGGTATATACAGGTCATAGGGCACATACAGGTCATAGGGTATATACAGGTCATAGGGTACAGGTCATAGGGTATACAGCGGATATGAAGACGTGTTTTGTCCTATCAGGATGGCAAACGCATGTGGTACGTAGTCAGTTTGGACATTGGGGCCGCCGATCTTGCAGATCAAGCAAAATGGTGCCATGGCCTTGACCATATTATCGCCGCTTATCCATGCCAATCGATTACCCATGCTACTCAATCACATATTCGTGCGCAGAGGCGATGGCATCTGTGACTAGGAAGCATGAGCCACTTCCTGCCATCGTGTTTATCAAGGGGGGTGCCGAGCCCATGCGCAGCGTCTTCGTGGACTCTATTAAAGGGCTTTCGATCGGGTGAGATAAGCCCACGTCAGTACCCATGAACTCCCCTTCGTACCCTGATACGCAGGAGCCCTTTTCCCCCTTCACTGGGGAGGAGCTGCTCCTTATGCAATATATTGATACTGGCAGCCCAATATCCGAGGAACATGCCCGCTTTTTCCAAGATTTGCAAGCGGGTATGGGTAGCGGCGGAGACGCTGCCATGCCACCTAATCCTCGTAAGCAGGAGCTCCCATTTGATCTCCCCAGCGGCTAACGCACATGTGGCAGCCGCCACTGCCTTCCACTTCGGACCCAACACCAGCTATACATCGCTGCCTAATATACCCTCCCCATCCATCCATAACAGCGTCACTTCCTTTACGCAATTGGAGTCCATCAACGAATCGCTCCAGCTTCTTCTGCGCGGGCAGGATACTTTCTTCAAGCTGCTGCAGGAAAACCAGCGGCAAATGGACGCTGCTGTGAAAATAACCCGGGAGGAGTTCGAATCGAAATTCCCAGTCGGCAAAGTCCTATTGTTTCGCATCATCATCCTCACCATCTACTTCGCGTTTCAAGATAAGGGGTACCAGTTCGCCCCTAACTCGAAACTTCAGCCTATTGACCACAGTGTCCTCGTCAAATATGCCAAACAAGCAACGACCAGGATTCTAAGGTCGCATTCGCGCAAGAGCTACTTGCCGCCGGATGATGGTAAGTTTTCCTTTCAACATTTTCACGAACAGGGCCCGTTTTTACTCACAATATTGTCATACAGGTTTATACAATCACGTTTTCCAGGCCACAACATGGGCCGCTAACGGCTTGTTTCGCTTTGTGAAGGGGCTTTTGCAGTATTGTCGCGACATTGTCCAGAAGATGTTTGCGTTTGGGGGGAATGAGGACGCGAACAGGTTGGTATATGAAAGGGCCGTACGAGACGGATGGTATGTTGAAAACCCACTTTGTCTTATGATCGTATTCCGGGAATACTTTTATTCCATGCGGGGCTCCTTCGCTTATCAATTCGAACGGGTTGTGGCGCTGTATGACGACCTCCTCGTTGACTGTCAACCGGGCGAAACGCCCATCGTTCCATTGTCTCAGCTGCGACTGGATGACGGGGCCTCGCTAACCTTACTTTGCGTAAGTTCTAGTTTTACTTCTCCGGATTCAAATCATGCTGATGCTATGCATCAGATTCGCCATAATTTCGAGGAATGGGCCTGTGGGTCCCACACTGAGCTCCCGTTCTCAACGTGGGATGCAATGCATGCCCGCCATTATTATACCATTGTGCCACGAAAACCGTTCCTTGTGAAAATTTGCGAGTCAGCAGCAGTCTTGTAAGTCCATTTCTTTATTAGCCTTGTTAAATACGCTTAGAGGCTTGCAGGTGGGCGGAGGAGAAGCCTCAGAAGTATCTTTTCAATAACGCTGAATTTTTTATTCTTGATGGTGAGAGCGACTGAAAAAATTCTTGCATCATATCCATGTACAGTAAACAATTCTCAAAAAAAATTGTGCCAGGCAATATTTCGCTGAGAAATTTCATTTGTGGAGCTTCAAAAATATCTACCACAATCAATATATATTTGCGTAGATGCAGTTGAACAAATTGAAACTCAGTTTAAACTCCGCTACGCTAACTTGTTGAATAACAAGTCGCGCCTGTATACCCCATACCCCATACCCCTTCGTCCACAGCCCCTCACAAACCGTAAGTTCCCTCCAGCCATCCCCCATTTCGTGTTGTCGTAAACTCCCCAACAATGCCAAAGCTGGATCTCGCCCAGGTCCTATTGCGGCAGCGTTGGGGCACGCGGCTTCACGCGTCTTGGGCGCGTTTATCCCGGTGCTTTTGGAGCCCTCGCTAACAAACTGCACGGCTACTCATAGGAGCGGGCGTGTGCACGTGTTCCATGGCGTTTGCTGCTCGGAAGGTCAGTGCTTATTTGAGTATGCCCTGGGCTTGCACCTGCCAACATGCCCCAACCAGAGCCGCTCAGGGCGAATTTATTCGCCTTTTGAACCGTGGCAAACAAGCCCGGATACCCCTGTTCAAGCTGTATTGCCAGGCTCCAATGAGCTGCTGGTGCTGCAGACTGGTGCCGACTTTGGCCTGCTGCTACAGCCAGCTTCGCTCCTTGACCATCAGCGAGGAGAGCATGGCATGGATGAGCCTGAGGGTGCCGAGGCTTGGCCGCCTCCCGAAGATTATGCGTGCATCCCCATGGATAGCCCCCCTTCCACCCCGCCATCATCGCCCAGCTCGTCGGCAGTGGACCTTTCAGCAGCCCACGATCCCCCTGCAGCTGCTTCGCCCATCAGCCCTGCCGCAGCTTCATCCACTAGTCTCCCTGCATCCCCACCTCCCCCCCCTGTATCTGCTGAGCCCACGGGTGCGCGGAAGCTCAAGCGCGGCGGCCACATGATACTGTTCAACCTCAAGCTGGTGGTTGAGTTTCCCTCAGGGTCCGACGTCATCATCCCATCGGCCACAGTCATACATGGCAATACACCAATCCAGGCGGATGAGTGGCGTGTCTCATTCACCCAGTTCTGCTCAGGCGGACTATTCCGCTATGTGGCCTATGGGTTTCGAACAATGAAGGATTGCGCTTTGCAAAACCCAAAGCTGAAGGCCAAGGTGGATGCAAAGGCGGGGCAGCGTTGGAAAGATGGCCTCCGCAGGTTTAGCAAGGTGGATGAGCTTCATGCAGATCGGATGAAGGTTTTTTGCAAGAAGGTTTTTTCCAAGTAGGCGGATGCCTTATCCTGCTTGTGCCAAGCTGCCTGCACCTATGGTAGATTTATAACTTTCTTACCCCGCTTGTTATGTCACAGCTGCAATATTTTACGCTTGCAAAGCAATGAATCTTGGTTTTGATTTCCCCTGGTCAGCTTTGCATGCTCTTTGCATGCCTTCTGCTAACGATCATTGCGTCCCTGCCGTGCACGAGCCAATCCCAAGGTTGGCAAGGGCAAATCCTGGGGGCTGGTGCGTATCTTTCTGGTGCCGCCATGCTGCTGGCAAAGGTTGCATGCTCGCCCAAGGCCAGCAAATGCCACTCTATTTTCTCAGCGTAGACCTGCGTCACCTGCTGTCCACCATGTACAGGAAGGGCATTGCAGCGAGCGCCACGATTTGGGCGGCATGCCCAAGCGAAGGTGCGCAGCCACGCATGCTCCCCGCCAGCCTCGAGTCTTATTTGGCGTTTCTAGCCGGATTCTTGACGCCTTTCTAGCGGTATGCCATGTTTGATCTTGTTCCCTTTCGCCATTAACAGGCGTCGTATTATAGCGCCCCCTTCGATCTCTTCGAGGCCAAGAAGAGGCGCAACAGCATCAAACTCTATATTTGTCGCATCCTCATCATGCATGGACGATTGCGAGGACATTATCCCCAAGTGCCTTAACTTCCAAGTCAAGGACATCGTCAACTCCAACTCCCTATGCAAGAACATCGTCAAGAAGTGCATGAATCTCTTCAGCGGGATGGCCGAGGATGAGGGCAACTTCACGAGGCATTCGGCAAGAGCTTGAAGCTCGACACCCACAAGGATGCCCAGAACCGCAGCAAGCTTGCCGAGTTCTTGTGCTTCTTCTCTACCAAGTCGATGGACGAGCAAGTTTCGCCCAAGGGTACCTTATGTCTACCTTTTTATTGCGCTCGCTGATTCATCACATTTAGGCCACATCACCCACATGCCCGAAGTCGAAAAATCCATCTACTACCTCGCCGGCGAATCGCTCGCCGCTGTCCGTGACTCACCATCCCTCGGCGAGGTCCTCAAGAAGAAGGGCTTCGAAGCCCCCATTATCGACCCCATCGACAAATACGCCACCATGCAGCTCAAAGAGTTCCATGGCAGGAAGCCCATCTATTGTCGCTACTATCAGCAACAAACCAACAACAGTGAGCAGCCTCTAACAATGGTGTCGCGAGCTGTTTTCGCCGCTGCTAACGTTGTGCTCTGCCTCACGAGCTGCGCTGATCCATCTCATGCGGTAGCCAGCCATTGGGCCCATCAATGCCTTATTGACTTATCCAATTGGCTGATCTTCCCCCTTGCCTCCCCGAGCTCCTTCCACAAATTTGTTGCCGCAAGTGCTCGGTCGCTAACTTGAACACTTCCGAAATTCCCGGGAAAATAATAATATTGAACGTCCACGTATGATACAGGTCAGCTTACGGTCGCGTTTTGTACTTCAGTCAGATGCACGAACCCAGTGCCGTGATCGTATTGCCATCGCTCTCCCATCTAATAATGGAGTGAGTCAGCTAGTATAATTGCTTTCCTAGTGCATGCGTCAGGCTTCCGAGTCAGCCACTGCAGTTTGAATCTCCGATTGAAATTTGACTGGCGAACTGGAACTTTCTAGCACTTGGAGTCAACGACCACAGACGACCACATTATATGTGGTTGTCCACCTCGCCATCCTTCACGACTCGTTCACTCCTGCCCTGAGCTTCCTCATGTCGTGCGCTCATTCTTTCCGCCGTCGCTGCCTGCTTCTGACGAAGTCGACCACATTATATGTCGTCGACCATCATGATTTCGCCATCTAGCTAGTAGTACATGACTTCAAGTTCACCCTGACTGCCTTGCATCTTCGCGTGTCGTGCGCTCATTCGCTCGGTCCTCGCTGACTTGTGACGAACTCGACCACATTATATGTGGTCGACCATCTCGCCGTCCTTCACGATATCGTAGGCCTGTTCAATTGTCTTCGTCACTATCCGGTAGCCCTCGCATGTTCCCGCGGGAGTGATAACCCTGCTAGCTACTAGGTTAGCAGGCGAGCATTCCTGAAGGACTGCGGCGGTGTTCGACGCAAACAGTGAATCGATCGTCGAATCGACTACATTATATGTGGTCGACCATCGCGAAAGCTTCTGCGCCATCGTTATCTTAGGCCGCTCTAGCACGACTATCATGTTGGCCTGCTTCACCAGGGGAAGTAACTGGGAGTGGTCAGGCAAGTTGGTGATGGACTTGAGAACTTGCGAGGGGTCTGTTCACCCATGGTTTGCACCTTCTCATGCCGTGCGCTCAATCTCTCGGTCCTGCACGACGACTCGTGACGAAGTCGACCACATTATATGTGGTCGACCATTCATGTAATTTATTGGCCATCCCCGCTCACACACTCATGATATCTGAACGACCTACGCGTAACAATATACCCGCAGTCACACTTATGGAACAGCCCCACAAAGTCGCACTCGGAGATGCCAGGACTCTCTGGGGAATCGAGCTTTGCCATTAGCTCAGCCGTCTTGTGAGATGGATGACGGCGAGGCTTGCGACACTGAATGATGGGGTTGACGTCTGATGAAAGTGATCAGTCAGCGTGCGGCCGAACAGTCTTTCCGGCAGCGTACCCCACTTGGTCACGGCGGGGGAGCTTCGATTTTCCGAGTGGTGCTTTACCCTTGGAGGGACTCTTTCCTCTAAGGCTGCCAATTCGGTTAGGTATGGTCTTGTATCGTGCCAATAGACGCACCTACCACGACGGGCGTAGCATTTCACTGGGCCTTGTTTGCTGTAGAGTCTCTCCAACGGCACTTGGCAACGGCGTGCAAGCCTGTAAGGAACAAACTAGAGGCCCATGGGCATGATAACGCACCAAAGTATCCGCACTCGTCCTTCGCACACGTGGCGACAAAATGACCCGCCTGTTCGCCATCGGATGCCTTGTAAATGGCTGACTCGATGAAGTCGGGCTTGCTCGCGTCCAGCATCGGGCACAGGCAGCATGGCCCGAGCATGCGGTGGGAGATACGATGTTCCTGCATCGCGGAAGGTTGAATTCGCGCTTCAATAGACATTGGCCTTTCGAGTTCGACAGTTTAGCACCAGTTATTCGCGGCGGACGATATAGACGGCGGTGACTCACCAGGGCCATACACGCAGAGTGTCGCGGTCGCGAAAATACTGGAGGACCACAGACGGTGAATCTTTGACCATGGCCTGGTAGGCATGGATGCTTGGAATAGGCATAGTTGGGTGGGTTCAGATGGTGCGTCCTGTCGCCTTTTAGAGGCTTTGGCGAACTCACGTGTGCCTAAGAATTCGCCAAGATCCGCATCCAAATTTTAGTGCGTTCCCATCATGTGCCGCAAAAACCATGTCATGGCCCCATGTGACTGGGACATGTGATCAACTTGTCTAACGCTTAAAGGCTTGACAATTTCCCTCACCCTCCGTGGTCTCCTTCTACATCTGCTTGCTGACGTCGTAGGCGACTTCCTACACTTCATTGCCATCCGCTATGCCAGACGAGAACTCAACCCCGGCACGCGCTACAGGTACCCGCCATCGAGACGATGCTCTTCAACTGGGTCCTCGGAAAAAAGCGCGAGTTTCATCTGTACTCCTTGATTCCCCATTTGCCTTACAAAAATTTTTGGCTAGTTGTATTTCCGATCCTCTTATTGGTCATGGGCGTCATTTCGGCCGCACAGTCCATGCATTATGTAACGTCGGCTCGCTGCTGACAAACGGCATTCTCCGCCTTGGCGAACAGGCAGATGAGCCGGAAGAGTCTTTCACGGCGGAGTATGTTCAGCACACTCAGTCCATCGATTTTCCACCTCTTACTCTGTTCGAAACTCCCAGGCAAAGGCGTGAGCACCGCGTATTCGCAATGCTTCTACAGATGGTTCCGAACCTCGAAGTCCGTCTTATGGAAGGTGGTGATGAAGACGTTGTGTCAATTGCTGAGACGGTATGTCGTGCACGATCATTTTGAGACAGTTAATACTCAGTGCTCTTGAAGATTCAACGGGGGCTGTCGAGCGCTCGGTCTGATGACACGAAGAGTCTCAAAGGTCCGATTCTAGATTGGATAGTTCCTGCGGGACAGGCTCTCAATCCTCCTCTCGCACGCAATGTCAAAATGGATCGTGGCTTTCACCACGAACGGACCGGTATGTTGTTGTGTCCTGCAGGCATGGACTGGTCGGATCCTGAGTAAGCCCTCCCTTAATCCATTTCTGAGCCATCATCTATATTCATCTTGCTACATTAAAGAGTCAAAGAGGGGTTGAGAAATGGTGACATCGTTGTCTCTGGCGATCAGTGGCCCATTTTCTTGTACGCTGGATATGGGTATGACCCCGAAAATCCCTGGAAAGGCTTATTTAGGAGCAATATCCTCGTATACGTGAGTTCCTTTGGATCTTTTGCTTTCTGCGGTTGACTGATGTTTCTACTGTCAGGCTTATAAACATGTTTTCACGTCTCCGAGTTCTGTCGAGAAGGCGCCTAAGGCTACGCGATCGGGTAATGCACGTCTGCATGGCATGACAAGCGTTACGCCAGCTTCCATCGCATATATCGCTACGCAGGTAAGCACTATATACTACTACATGGCGAAACATTGGGCTTAGATTTTGATAGGCTCGGTTCGCTCTTAGCTCCGCATCAGTCTTCTCAAGAACTGATACCGTTACCGATTCGGAACGCTTCTACCATAGCGTTTTGGACTATTTTGACGACATCGATGAACAACAAGAAGTTGAAGAGCTTCTAGTGTGGTGGAACAGGTAAGGCCATGCATCATTGACCATTGGTGCAAACATTGATGGTCGCGGATGAATAGGCAAATATTCCCGACCTATTCGTCGGCACGACGTGCTCCCACCCAAAATAGCGTGCTTGCCAAGATCAAAGAGAAGAGAGCATTAAGGAAATCGGCTCACATGAATGACCCTCAGGGGTGAATGGATTGATGGATGCGCGTATTGATGGATACATGGCAATGCCTTAATAAATATACAATTAACATTATTGCATAGGGGTTCATTATCGTGAGCAAGCGTCGCTCACTAACGCGGCAGTAGCCCTTCCCTTTTCTCCCGTCCTTGTGTGTCTGCTCAAGGCCAGTCACGCTTGTCTCGCGGGACAATAAGCTCTAAGCCAGATGCCTCATTGTCACTCGCTGACACGGCGGTGGCCCTTCCCTTTTCTCCCCACGGCAAGCCGTCCTTGTGCGTCCGCTCAAGGCCAGTCACGCTTGTCTCGCGGGACAATAAGCTCTAAGCCAGACGCCTCATTGTCACTCGCTAACACGGCGGTGGTCCTTCCCTTTTCTCCCCATGGCAAGCCGTCCTTGTGCGTCCACTCAAGGCTAGTCATGCTTGTCTCACGGGACACCCAGCTCTAAGTCAGGCAGCTCGTTGTCGCTCGCTAACGAGGCGGCAGCCCAGCCGTTTTTCTCCAAAGGACACTGTCCTTTATAATGTTTGTCACATATTATGATCATTTTCATTCTTATAGCCGTGATCTACCTTCACATCTAAGATATGTATTGGCCTGTAGTAGATGTATGGGATATCTGGTATGATTTGTCAATGTGTTTCCAGCATTGTAGCATTTTAAACTATTGGTGATTTTTCACCTACCTGTCAGCAATGATGTCGTACCTGTCTCTCTGGTAGATTTGGTGAATTCTATCAACCATACTGTCTTATATCTTGGTTGAACTACCTACATGCAAGACTTGGGCAAGTTTTACATATTTTATAGCTTATAATTGAGTCTAATGTTATGTGGTAGTGACCTCGATTTCCTGATGACTAGTCGTTTCAAAACGGCAATTTTAGTCCTTTTTGTGACTAGGGCTTTGGCTCCACATGTTGGAATGTGAACAATAGGCTAAATTTCTTACAAAAGGCTAGCGAAACAATAAATTATCCAACAAAATTATAAATTCTGACAACATTCTGCAACTCGCAAAATGTTATCATTATTTCAACTAATGTCACAATAATGTTAACCTTTTGTCCAGCTCCAAAGGGGGTTATGCTCCCTGTGTAGACCAGATGCTCGGAGGCTGCCAGTGCTGACTATAACGGGTAGTCACGTGCCAACAAACTTCTCATCCAAATCCCCGGAACAGTTTGGAACAAAACCTCGATTTTTTACTGATAAATATTATGACAGTCATCTCATAATTTTGTTGAAGTATTATCTAGTGCATGAGGAACCTACTCATGATCATACGACTATCATCCAAGTCCAATAGGCGCCAAAAATGACAGATTGCCAAACTGAATTCTATGG
>Ga0193716_1000957_pt1 | contig 17176 bp, 18 predicted proteins | sample U2c1metaG_FD_145901 | JGI IMG/M metagenome (GOLD analysis project Ga0193716, IMG submission 145901) | Soil microbial communities from a riparian zone of the East river system, Colorado, United States - U2c1 | ecosystem: Environmental > Terrestrial > Soil > Riparian zone | place: USA: East River...
CGGCCCGTCGACGACGTTGCTCGCCTTCTGCACCAAGCCCTCGTCGACCTGCGTGTACAGGTTCTCGCGCACCGTCCAGTACGCGCCGAGCGACACCAGGGCGACCGCGCCGGCCACACAGCTCGCCGCCAGCCAGGTCACCCGCGAACGTAGCGACACCCGTTGCCGACCGGCACGGACGGCGCCGCCGATCAACATCACGGAGGCGTCTCCCGGAGGACGTAACCGATGCCACGCACCGTGTGGATCAGTCGCGACTCACCCTCGGCCTCGGTCTTGCGGCGCAGGTAGCCGACGTACACCTCGAGCGCGTTGCCGGACGTCGGGAAGTCGTAGCCCCAGACCTCCTCGAGGATCCGGCTGCGCGTCAGCACCTGCTTCGGGTGCGCGAGCAGCAGCTCGAGCAGCGCGAACTCGGTCCTGGTCAGGCTGATGGCCCGCTCGCCGCGCTTGACGTCGCGGGTGCCGGGGTCGAGCTCGAGCCCCGCGAAGCTCATGGCCTGCGGCGCGGGCCCGCTGACGTCGAACGTCCGGCGACGCAGCAGCGCACGCAGCCGCGCGAGCAGCTCCTCCAGCGCGAACGGTTTCGGCAGATAGTCGTCGGCGCCCGCGTCGAGGCCGGCGACCCGGTCGGACACCGTGTCGCGTGCGGTCAGCACGAGGATGGGCAGGTCGTCGCCGGTGCCGCGCAGTCGGCGACACACCTCGAGACCGTCGACCCTCGGCATCATCACGTCGAGGACCATGGCGTCGGGTCGGGACGTGTTGACCGACTCGATCGCCTGCTGACCGTCGGTGGCCAGGTCGACCTGGTAACCGTTGAACGCGAGCGAGCGTCGGAGCGACTCGCGAACGGCCCGGTCGTCGTCGACAACGAGGATGCGCATGCCGCCAGTGTCACCCGCCCTGCTGAGACGCGCCTGAGAAGGCTAGAACGAGTTGGCCATTCGTGGTAACCGCGGCGCGCCCGTGAGCAGATCGAGCAGCCGTGCGGCGTCGGCGTCACCGTCGAGATGACCGGCGCGCCGCAGCATCGCCGAGTCGGCGGAGCCGGCGAACCACGGGCCGAGCGCCCTGGCGTGCAGCCGCACCGCGCCGGACCCACCAGGCTCGCAGCTGACCTTGCCGCCGTCGACGACCAGCCGGTGCCGCCCGGCGTGCCACGGCGCGTGCTCGTCGACCACGTCGAGGTCGACACTGATCGGGTTGAGGTGCGCCGCCGATGGCCAGCCGCGCGCCGCTACAGCCGCCGGCAGGTCGACGACCCGCAGCATCCACGGGTGGTTGAACACGTCGTGCTCGACGGGCATCGTAACGAGCAGTTGCCACCACGTGGGGTCGACGATCCGCAGCCGGATCGCGGTCATGATCCCGGTCCACCGCGCGACGTTCGCGAGCAGCCCGAGCGCGGTCTCGCGGTCGTCGGCGACCAGGTCGTGCACGAGGAGCTGCTCGCCCTCCGGCCGCTCGCCGACGAGGTAGCCGCGGACGGTGCCGTCCGGCCCTGGCGCGACCTCGACGATGTCGGCCGCCAGCATCTTCTCCGGCTGGAACATGGGCTCCGATCGGTCCAGCATGCCGTCGACGGTCGACGCGAGCCGCAGGTAGGCGTCGCGTATCGCGGGCAGGTGCGCAGCCGTCGCGCGTTCGAGCACCAGTCGCTCGGCCGGCTTGGGCAACAGCGCGAACAACTCGGGCCGCAGCGTGACGTGCTCGTAGTTGCCGGTCTGCTCCCAGCCGCGGCCGCGGTAGAGCGTCGGCACCGACGGGTACAGCGCGGAGACGCACTGCCCCCGGTCGCGCAACACCGGCAGGATCGCGTCGAGCAACGTGGTCGCGATGCCGTGCCCACGGGCCGACGGGTGGACGGCGACGTTCGCGACGCCGCCCATCGGCACCGCCGACCCGCCGAAGAACTGCTGGAAGTCGTACACCTTCAAGGTGCCGGCCAGGTTGCCGGCCATCTCCGCGACCAGACCGTGCCAGCCGACCTTGCGGTGCGACCAGAGGTACTCCGGCCGCGGTTCACGCCCGCCGCCGAACGCGAGCCTGCCGATCTCGTAGATCTGCTCGTCGTCGGAGTCGGTTGGCGGCCGAACGATCACGTGCGCTCCCCTATGACCAGTCGAAGAATCCTCGGCCAGTCTTGCGACCGAGCTCGCCGCGCGCCACCTTGTTTCGCAGCAGCTCCGGCGGGGTGAAGCGGGGGCCGAGCTCACGTGTCAGGTGTTCGGCGATCGAGAGCCGCACGTCCAGCCCGACGAGGTCGGTGAGCCGCAGCGGTCCCATCGGCCAGCCATAGCCGAGCCGCATGCCGGTGTCGATGTCTTCCGCGGACGCGACGCCCTCCTCGAGCATCCGGATCGCTTCCAGCCCGACGGCGACGCCGAGCCGCGAGGTCGCGAACCCCGGCGAGTCGCGGACCTCGATGACCGTCTTGCCGAACGACTCCGCCCAGTTCCTGGCCTTGATCACGGTGGCGGGCGCGAGGTTGTCGTGCACGACCAGCTCGAGCAGCGCCTGCACGGGCACCGGGTTGAAGAAGTGCATGCCGATGACGTCGTCGCCCAGCGCGCCGATCGACAGCGACGAGGTGTTCGACGCGAGCACGGCGTCCGGGCAGGCGGCGGCGACCTCGGCGAGCACGCGGCGTTTGAGGTCGAGGTCCTCCGGCACGGCCTCGATGACCAGCTCGGCGGTCGGCGGAAGCCGGTCGAGCGCGTCGACGACGGAGAGCCGTTCGAGCAGCTCGGTCGCGGTGCCGTCGAGCTTGCCGCGGTCCTCGGCCTTGCGCAGCGACGCGGCGACGGCCGCGCGCGCGGCGACGGCACGGTCGGCGCCCACCTCGGCGACGGTGACGTGCGCGCCGGCGGCGAGCAGGACGTGCGCGATACCCGCGCCCATCGTGCCGCCGCCGACAACCGCCGCGGTGAAGGTCACTCGACCACCTCGGCGGAGAACATCGAGACGAGCTCCATGCCGCCGAACTCGGTGAGGTTCGCGCCGGAGACCTGCCACTCGGGCGACGCGAAGGCGGCCTTCATGGCGTCCTTGGACTCGAAGTACAGCTCGGCGATCAGGTACGGGTCGTTCCCCTCGAGGAACCCGGGCACAAACGTGCGCGTGACCTTGGCGATCTCCTGGCGGACGAGGCCGGGCACGTTGTCGATGAGCGGCTTGTGCGACTCGAAGTAGTTCTGGTCGAACGCTTTCTCGTCGGCGGGCCGACGGTACAGCGCGACGTACTTGATCATGTGACACTCCTCGTCATCGTTGGCGGTCGCACTGTAACGGGGCACGATGGCTCCGTGCGGATCATCCTGCTGCGGCATGCGGAGAGCCTCGGGAACGTCGACGAGCTGGCGTACACGCGGACGCCGGACCACGCCCTGCCGCTCACACCGGTCGGCGAGAAACAGGCACGCGCGGCGGGCGCCGACGTGCGCGCGCTGCTGCACGGCCAGGTCGCGGCGTATGTCAGCCCGTACGTCCGCGCGCTGCGGACGCTGTCGTTGCTCGGCGTCGACGACCGCGTCGAGCGGGTCGTGCCGGAGCCGCGGTTGCGCGAGCAGGACTGGGGGAACCTGCAGGACCCGGTCGAGCAGGAGGTGGAGAAGCGGCGGCGGCACGAGTACGGCCACTTCTTCTACCGGCTGCCGCACGGCGAGTCCGGCGCCGACGTCGACGACCGCGTCGCGTCGTTCCTGAACGAGCTGGAGCTGCGGATCGCCAAGGATCCCGCCCACCCGAATACCGTGCTGATCGTGTCGCACGGGTTGACGATGCGGTTGCTGTGCCGGCGGATGTTCTCGTGGAGCATCGACCTCTTCGAGTCGTTGTCGAACCCGGCGCACTGCGCGATCAGGTTGCTGGACCACGACGGCGGCGGCTGGCACCTGGACCAACCGTTCGAACAGTGGCGAGACTCCCCGGACGGCGCGAAGCAACGCTGACCATGGCGGACGACGCTGTGCCGTTACGTCTCGACGGCCCGGACGATGTGGCGGGTATGGGTGTTTCCGTGGCGGTTGAATTCGACCTGGCGATGCGTCGGGTGTACACCGAGGCGCTGGAGCAGACGGGCTACCGGGCCAGGTACTTCCTGCGGATGCTCAGCGAGCTCGGTGGCCTCGGGACGGCCAAACGACTGCTCGCGCCTGGGCGGGCGACTCACGACGGCTTAACCATCCTGTTCGAACTTGGTCGGCTGGGCCTGACCGTGGAGGCCACGGTGCTCGACACCCGGAGTTTTGCGGAGCTGTTCACCGACGACGAGCTGAACACGGCCCGGGAGCGGCTGCGACTCCATGGGTACGGACGGGCATGAGACCCGCTGCCGCCGGCTTGTGGCGGGTTCGTAGCCTCGCGGGCACCGGCTGATCACAGTGCCAGAGTGAGGACGAGTCACCCGTGTCGCACATCCTGACGGGTCTTCAAAATATCATTTTTGGCATACTGCTCGGCCAGTCGACGTGCGCTGCTGGATGTGCGCCCGAGTGCGTGCGGCCAGGAGCGGATGTCGGCCACGTCGGTGGCGTCAACCTGGCGACTGCTTCGGCGATCAGTTGAGGGCTTTCATGCTCCCAGGCGCGGATGGAAAGCCATCCGGCGCGTTGTAGGTTGGCATCGGTGTCCGCATCCCTCGCCTGGTTCTTCCGCGTCTTGTCCTTCCAGTAGTCGGAGTTGGCAGTAGTTGCTCTCGACCCGTGTCGAGGACAGCCATGCCAGAAGCATCCGTCTACGAAGACTGCCACTCTGGCACGTGCGAACACGACGTCGGCGCGACGCCGAAGACCTTCGAGTGGCGCCACGTCAACTCGATAGCGCAGACCTGCGGAGTGGAGCAGACGACGCACGGCAAGCTCCGGACCGGTGTCTCTGGTTCGCTGTCGCTGCATTCTGTTGCGTACCGCAGGCGTGCTGGCCCATGAGTCCTCGGCGGTTTCAGGTCGAGCAACCCGCACCGCACTCGAAGGCCGGCCCGTTCGATGTCCAGCAACCACGATGTCAGTTTATCCGACGGAGGCGTGGCAAGCCGAGTTGCTCAGAATCGCGGTGGGCCTGCGTCATCCGGATCAGGCGGGGCGCTTCACCTCCCAGGCTAACGAACGCTTCACCGACTCCGAGTGTCCTGATCTGCTCTGCGAGACGTTGATTATCTGGTTGGAGCTTCCGTGCAGCCATTGTCGCAACCGTTGCGTCGGGCAGCCCAAAGCAGATCTTCGTCTGAGCGTTGGCCGCCACGACATCTGGCAGATCAAGAGGTTGTTGGGTAGCCAGGATGACAGCAAGCCCCTTCGAGCGTCCTTCGCGGATCATAGTCTGTATTGCGCGGAAACCACTGACGCGGTGAGCTTCATCGACGACCGCCACGTAGCGGATAGTGTTCGGTACTGGTGGCAAATTCTGAATTTTCAACAGCAGCGCGGACAAAATGAAGCCCGTTGCGAGGACCGTGGTCTGCCCGTTTCCAGGAATGGTCGATAAGCCAAACACGACATTCCGGTTGATTACGGCGCCAAGCGGCTCGCCAGACCGGAACAACTCATGCCGGGTGAGATCGCCGAGCACGGCCGAGAGATCAGTATCAAGCAGGTCGTCGAGGGTCAACAGCGTCGGCCAGCGCCGTTCCGCCTGACCAGTCTGATATGCAACGCGCAACGCCGTTTCGAGTTTTCCCCGCTGCTTCACACCCATCCGAGTGAAGCTCTTCGTTGCCTCATCCACCGCGTCGCGAAGTTCGATAATAGCGGTAGTGATCGCGCGATCACTGCTGTCCTCAAGCGCCAGCGGGTTGTAGGGCGCGCCGACATTCCACAAGTCGAGGAATTCAGCGTTTGCGACCGTAGGGAATCCAGTGTCGTCACTGTAATCATTCTTGAAGTCGGCGATCCCGAAATGGCTTCCACTGTGATGCGCGAGCTGCGCCAAAAGACTCATGGCAAACTGAGTCTTGCCCATGCCGGAGGAGCCCCAAATCTCAGTATGTCCGTTTTGCAAAACTCGCTGACCGGGACCAGTGGGATGCCAATACAATTCCTCGCCAGAGGCGACATCCCAACCGAGCAAAGGCGCTTCGAAACCCTCCGACGAGAGGTGGGCACTAGTCGTCCTCGGCGGGCCGGCAAAGGATTCTGATTCAGTCACCTCGACCGGCTCCCGAATCGGAGCGGTGTCAGACGATGACGCATCCGATTCAGGTTTTCGGGCTTCCCGGGCGCGGCCTTGTTGATCCATCCTAGGTAACGAAGGGCCGCCCTCGGAAAGTTTTGGCTTTGCCTCCGGACGTCGTCGCACCCGGCTGCTCTGCAGTGGCGGCTGGTCGGACTCAACGGTACGAAGATCAGTCAAGCGCACGGATGTAGCCGTATTTAGCAAATCCTCAGTGAGCTGAATGCCATGGAGAACGACAGGCACGATATCGCCCGCGACATCCGCCCGGTATGTCTTGCGAAACGGTTTGACCTTCGGCCCAAAGACCAGGCCAACACCCGCCCACTCAAGCGTTCCACGGCCCAGTCGGAAGGCTTCGAGTGCTTTGAGCTCCAATGCATCGAGTTTGAACCGGGATTCCCTAGCGACAGCGTACGCGGCCTCAGCAATCCGATTCAGCCAGAGGCGAGTGTGAATGGTTTCTGGTTCGGGGTAAGCGGCCCAACGGGTAGCGGAAAGCGTCTGATTGAGCTGGTCGAGGGCACCGCTGGCAGCGTCGGACTCGTCGGTGCGTCGAGCCTTGACTTCGATGGCGGCAACGTGAACCCCACCCTCCCGCGGGTCGAGAGCGATAGCGAGCAGATCGGCGCGCTTACCGGGGAACCAGTGCCGGTACTCATCGAGGCTAACGAGCAGTACCCGGCACCCTGGTGGAAGGGGCCACGGTGTAGTGGTCGTTGCTAGCAGGCTGAAAGCCACGACGTGACCGACGAGTTCATTTATGCCAGCACCACTGGTAGCTGCTTGCAGGGCAAGGATGCCGTAGCCCTGACTAGCTACCTGGCGTAGCTGGGTCCCAATTGAGAGCGCTACGGACGATTCGGCGACAATTCCCGCTGCGCGCAGGCTGCGACCGATAGCACGGTCCGCCGGCCCGCCTGACTTCTGGCTAATTACCAGTGACAACGGACTGTCGCCACCTAGCCGTCGCTCCTGATGAAGAATCGCGATCTTGTCTCGCCCCAGAGCCTGTTCAAGACTGTCACGGGTCGCATAACGGTCGAGGGTCGCGACCCACAGAGCCAGTTCATGGACCTGCTGAAGCTGTTCGGCGATGTCGAGTGTGCCGGTACGTACCTCCGGTACTCGGATCTGACCGTCCTCATCGGGCCAGGCGTCTTCGACTGCGTTCTGTAGGCGGAGCCAAGAGTGGCCGGCGGGGGTAGCTGTTGGCGGCATGAGGAGAGTGCGTCGGTCTTGACGTGATCGCTGCCAAACGCGTGGGGCGAATAGCACCTCGGCGTCATCTCCAGGCGGGCGAACTTCGGGTGACTCAATCTGTAGGCGCTGGCCACCTTCTGTAAGTCCGGTGACAAGCGCCAAGTGGACAGCGGGAGAATCTGCTACCGGCCGCAGCAACTGCCGGGCGTGTTGCAATGTGTCAATATAGCGAAGCTCCAGCACGTCGCGGGAACCCCGCAGCTCATCGTCAGCTAACGCGAGAGTGTCCCAACTTGGTCTGTCGTTGGCACTCTCACCGATGCAGAAGATCTCGACTTTGCTGACGATTGCGCCACCGGTCCTTGTTCCGATGAGCTTCACAGCCTGGGACGTCAGAAGGTCGGCAGCTCCGGGTCCCCATGCGAGGCACCGCAAGTGACCGGCGGATTCGGGCTGCAGAGTAAGAAGCTGTGTCACCACTGCTCGCAACGCATCGCCGGCGAATCCACTCTCGTCCCGAGTCGATGCGCTGCCGTACACGCTCCAAACTCGTCCCTCGCATGTTGGCAACAGGGCACGATCCTGGGTGCCTAGTCGCAGGTGTGCCGGGTGATGGGCGGCTGTGGTGCGCGCGACACCGTTGGCTGTGGCGACAGCATCGGTCGGATCAACAATCGTACCGGGTTCCTCTGCGCGACGTAGCAGACTCCAAAGCGCCTGGTGGTACTGCGCGACCCACTCAGCCTTGAGCGGTGAGAGGAACGTAAGCGCCACAGCCCGATCTCCACCCCGCACAGCGCCCGCGAGCGCAAGGGCTTCGGCACTCGAGGCGTCGGCGACGGCTTCACGATCGGCGCAGACCTGCGTCCAGGCGTCCGTCCAGCTAGAAAGCAGTCGGGGATCAATACCGCTGTCAAGAAGCGATTTGGCAGTCGATTGCAACTTGCGAGCTAGAGGTATCAGAACTTTAGGCACTGTCGATATCGGTCTTGCGCTCAACGGTTCACAGAATGCATGCAGTGTAGGCTCGGTAGTTTGCAGGAGTGTCAGCGTCGGCTCTTCCGCAAACAGGAGCGCCGCCCGAACCATGGCTGCATCGTCAAGATCGGGGCGCCAATCAACCTGCACCGTGTTGCCTTGGATATCGCCGAGCCGCAACTGCAAGGGTGGCAACGTCGCCCCCGAAGCGAGCCCCGAGTCCCCGAAGCTAGAAAGAAGATCCGGGAGATCTTCGTCGTTGACGGCCTTAAGCAGTAGCCCGTCGACCTCTCCGCCAGCGTGGCTCCACTGCCTCATGAGTGATCCGAGACGGAGGCGAGCACACGCCAGCGTGAGCGCCTTGCCGGCCCCGGTCCGATTGGCACTTGACGTCCCCGTCGGGGGCAATGGCGCCAGCACCTCAACGCGGTCAATCAGACCTCCGAGCTGTTGGGCTGCCCGGATGAACGCCGCCTCTGGGCACGAGGGGCTGCTTCCGTTTACCGACTTGTCGCGCAGTAGGCGTTCCAGTTTGGTCCGGGTTTCGCGAGTGAACACCTGCTGTTGTTGAGCGTCGTCGAGGTCGCAGAGCTCGCGCGCCGCATCCCGTTGGGCTGCCCCACGGCGCAGCGCGTCGGCTCGGGCCTCGTAGGTGTGCCAGGGCAAGCCTTGTGCCTGGCTGCCAGGCGCAAGGCCAGCCTTATAGGTTGCGATTTCGTCCCGCACAGTCACCGCGAGATCTTGTGCCTTTTGTTCGAGGATCTCCCGTGCTTCGTCAAAACGCAGGGCCTGAAGCAGACCTGTGCTGCCGGACTGCAACATGGTCATGACGGCATCGGTCTCTGCAGCACGCTCCGTAGCTCGCGACAATCCAGGCCGGCGAGCAAGTACCCGCTCAGTACGCCGGCGAAGGTCAGCATAGGCAGGCGGCTTGAGGAGGTCCTCGCTCGTGCGCCGAGAGGCGAGCGCCAAGTTGTCACTGATGCGATCTGAGTCGACGCGGGTGCCGGGTGACGCCTGATCGGTGAACGCGCCGAGCGTCGGCAACGCGCGCAGCACGTCCTCGCCCGTTGCCAACCGATCCAGGTATTGGGCGACTGCCACAGCACTCGGTCGAGTTGCCACATCCGCTTGGTTGATCGCCTCACGCACCGCACGAGCCGGCCCGTCCAGGTCAACGGCTGGTTGCTGCTGAGACAGAATGCCCATCCCCTCGGCGCTACCGAGCAATACACTTGGTGAAACGGACTCAAAGAGATTCAAAGACTGGCGGTCAGGTATTTGCTCGCCATCACACAGCACCAGTACAACGCCGCGCGAGTCGCGACGATTGCGAAGATGCGTCCCGGACACTTGGCGCAGTGCATAATTGCCAAAGCGCGCTGGCTCAGTTGAAACAACGGCCAGCCGCGGCAATGAGTCATCCCAGGCCCGCGTCATACCTTCAGCGATGGATGATGTCACGCCCTCCACAAGAACGAAGTTGCGTTCGCCGTTGGCGAGCTTGCGGCGGAGGTGCTCGGCAAGTGCCGAGCCAAGCCGAATACTCACGAGCGACTCCGTGCCGCACGTTCGCCGACCATGGTAGTGCGGTCCGATAGGCCGACTGCCAGACCTCCGTCACTCATGAGCTTTTCCGCTCGGCGTGCGTTGCGTTCCAGCCCGGCCCCATCGAGCAGCGATCCAAGGGCCGTACCAGCCGAGGACTCCTGGTTGATCACAATCCCCCACTCGTGCTTAAGTGCACTGAAGAAGTCGCGGCTAGCCATTGGCATTCGAGCTGACATGGCACCGACAAGGGCAGCCAGGAGGTCCGGCGTCGCAGTCAAGTAGCGGTAACGAGTGCCAGCTAGCAGTCCAACCGATTCGAGCAATACCCGGAAACCGTCCTCCGCCCGACCATAGTTTGCAATCTCCACCGACGCCCTAGCTAACCGCAAATAATCCTCCGGATCAGCCGGGTGTCTCAGTTTGGCAAGCTGGGTGCTGACGCTCGTATCATCGCTGTTGCTCAAGCCACTGCGGGGCTCGAACTCAGCCGCCCAGTCAACGACGTGTGCCTCGTCGAGCTCTCGCATGCGGCGAGCTAGCGTTCGGACCGTTGCCTCGCTGAGACGAATCCGGGCGCGACGATAGGATTCTTCCGACCGCTGCCTTACCGCGTCCGTGGCACGCGGGACACCGCCGAAGCTCAGAAGCAGAAACCGGTCCTCCGCCGGCGCGTCGGTAATGTTCCAAGCAGTCCGCAGAGCGTGAATTGCTAGATCAAGCGCAAGAATGGTGCGTAGCTGCCACAGTCGGGCCGGTCCGCTGGCTCCGCCCTGACACATGACGCCCTCGCAATGCCGGCAAAGACGCGCTGCCAAGTCGGCCAAGCGCGGGTCCGATCCCCGATCCCAAGCCTCTTGCTCATCCTGCTCTAGTGTGGGCGCGCTAGTATACGGCTGATCGGCGGGCAGCGCGGACTCTAACTTTCTACTGATCTCGGCGAGCGGACTGGCACCAGTAAGCGCTTCCTTGATCGCGACGACTGCCGTTCGACCGAGAGCCGCGACTTCGGTGTCGACGGGATCGACTAGCAGCCGAGCCAAGGTGATGCCGCTGCCACGCATATAGACCTTGCGGACGGAGTACTCCGGGCTGTTTGGCCCTGGCCGGCGTGCGTCATACCAGAGCAACGACTCGTGAAACGGTCGAAGCAACCAGGCGCCCTTTTGTGCACGCTGCGTGTCAGGATCGACTAGCCCTTGCAGCGTTTGTTGAGCGAGATTGAGGTGAGCGGAGCCCCGAATTTGTGCGCCCAGCGACAGACTGGCACCGTATTCATCTGGCGTCGTGTCGCCGGCGCGTCCGTCCTTTCGGCCACCAAGAAAGTTCTCGGCCAGCGCGAGACTACGAACTGCGAAACGCTGCAGCTTCGGGCTCCGCAGTTCGCTCGACTTCGGTAGCGACTGATAGTTATTGTGGACAAGAGTTAGCAGCGTCTCGGCGCAAAGCTGTGACGCTCGTTCGTCTCGATCCGGGTCAAGACAAAAGAGATCCTCCGCGATTTTCCCGGGAGTGAGCCGTCTGCTAGCCTTGGAAGGCATCAACTTCCTCCTCGTCCGGTGAGATGCGGCAGAGTGATCCTCACGAGTGCGGGCGGCTTGGAGTTTGGATCCGCAACGCGCAGGGAGCTGTCGGCCAGTGCGCGGGTTGCCAGTCGACCGTAGAAGCCACGCAGATCGCTCATCTCGGCTACGCCCTGCCCGACCGGCCCCTGGAACTCAGCCGCCTCACGGATGGCTTCGTACATCCGTGGCCGGATTCGCAATGTGCAGGCCGCGTCTTCATCAACCACTAGCTCGACATCGATATGATCGACATCGAGCAACTCCTCAACGAGTCCTCGATCTGGGACGGTTACTGTTAACCGCTCAAGGGTAATTTGGCTATGGACGAGCGATGGGCTTGCTGGGCGAAACGATCCCGGGTCACGCGAGAACAGACAGGCTGGATCCGGAACGATGAGGCCTTCGTTCGGGCTAGAGAATCCGGTCACTAAATAGTTGAGCCCGCGAATTAGCTCAGTTACCTCGATGATTGTGTCAGCCCGCTTAGCTGCCTTTCGTGCGAGCTCAACCAGCGCCGGCAAATGCCTGCATTCCAAGAGGCGGCGCGTCGCAGCTTCGACGCCGCCCAGCTGGTCTACGGCTTCGAAGAAGATACGCTGGCGCCAAAGTGTATTTCCGGGCGCGTTGGTGGCACCGTCCCCCCTAACCAACGCGTCTAGACCGTCCGCCACGCGAGTTGGGTCTTCGTCCGTACTAACCATTTCACCGAGCGCGTGGAAAGTCATAGCGCCCTGATTGGTACGAACGCGATCCAGAGGCGATTTGCTGCCATTCAGCGCCGGCAGGCGTCTATCGCTCCTGACGTCATCGGTACCATCAGTCTGTGTCGTTGGGCTACCGGCAAGTATCTGCACTTCGTGCGGCGCTCCAGTGGTATCGCGTAGCCAGCCATCCACCTCAAGGTCACTCACGTCACCTAGCCCAGACCGTCGAACAGCGGCAAGCAGCGGCGACCGGTCAACGACATGGACACCTAAGCCGCCACCAAGCACTCTTGTAAAGTAGCCAGATGACGCAGTAAAAGCTGTTGGACCAAGGTCCCGGTTCTGGCCTTTTACGTGCTCGCAAGTGTAATCACCGACAATTGCCCATGACAGAATCGCCAGCACCTCCCGCAGAGTCGGGACGGCTTCACCGGTTGCCAGACGGACGAGGGTGCGCAGCTGGTCGCGGACGCTCGTCCTGCGTAATTCTTTTGCATTGCTGCGCATGGGGCAACCACCGGATTCAAACGGGCAGTCGCGACAACCACTCCAGAGTTCCTCACGCGCGACGTAGTCGATCAACTGATTCCATAAATGATCACCGGTCGGCCTCTGCCGGTTGACGTTAACAATCGTAACGCCGTCGAAACGAGCAGCGCCCTGCCGCAGCGCCTGCTCCAGCGCAGCCGTCACTTCAGTCCTGCCGATGTCATCCAGAGCATCACGCAGTACACCCTCGTTGGCACAGACAAGCGTTTGTGCACCGTCGTTGGCAAGCGCACGATCCAGCGCTTCCGCGCGGGCCGCACGGTCTGGCAAACCAGAAAGGTCCTTGATCACCCGGTGTCGAGGAGCGACTTCCATCAGCCCGTCGTCTTCTGGCAACTCCGCGTCGACAGTACGACAGTAAGCCTCGGCTGCCGCCGTCTTCCCAGTGCCAGCGTTGCCCGTCAATACGAGCGCTCCAGGTTGGCTGTCAAACGACCAACGTGTCACATAGCGACCAAGTGTGGTCTCCACGTCGTCGCCGAGCACCTCGGCTAACTTCGCAAAATGCTCTCGATAGGCACCGGCTTGACCTGCGCCGAACACCGATAGAGCTCGCATGGCGGTTACCGTCGGTAACTCATCCGGTAAAGCGTGGTGGTCACTCGTCACGATTACTCACCAGATGCCTTCCGGACTGGTTCAGCCTTGCCGAGGTATTGAGCGGACAGCCTTCGGGCGACTGCGAGCTCCCGAGCAGTGCGTGGCCGGACGCCGGCACGGAGCAAGGATTCGGCCAATACTCGCACAATCACCGCAGCGGCGGGTGGTGGTACAGCGTTACCGATCTGGCGACGAACTCGCGGATAAACGGAGCGCGACTCCCGTCGGCCGGTCCCACAGCCATGTTCAAATATGAAGTCATCAGGAAATCCTTGCAAACGCGCCTTCTCGCGGTTGCTGAGCCGCCGGGGCTCCACGTGGTGGTAACCATGGGTCCCGCCACCGCCACCGGCAATCATCGTGTAGGCGGGTTTGCTCGAGTCAAGCCGACGGTAGACATGGCTGATGAGGCCCTTGACCGCGAGGGGATGCCCTTCCGGAACGGACTCGTAATTGCCACCCGGCGGGATGAGCTTTAACCGCTCGACGACCTCTGGACTGTCGAGGCCTCGCTCGTGATTCGGAGCCAAATCCGGTAGCGGGTCCTCGTCTAGTGCCTCGCCCACTGTCACCGGCTTGCCCGCGAATGGCGTCGGGATGACAGGCGGACGAACGCCAAGATCTCTACGCACGCCAACAACGATAAGTCGCTCGCGCTGTTGCGGTACACCCAAATCGGCCATGTCGATCACTTGGGCGCTCAGATCGTAGCGGACCGGCGGACGGTCGGTGGGTTCGCTGCCCGCGAAGCTGGTGGGCGAGCGGAGAGCGTGCCGCACCAACGTCCAGGCCGTCCCTTTGTTGGCGGACAGCAGCCCAGGCACATTCTCCAGGACGAACGCGGCCGGTTGCAGCTCATCGAGGAAGCGCGCCACCTCCCGAAATAAGTTGCCCCGTGCTGTTTTCAGGCCGTCATGGTTCCAGAGCGTCGAATAGTCCTGGCAAGGTGGCCCCGCCAGCAGAATGTCGCACGGTACGTCCGGAACTGGTGTCTGCGTGATGTCACCTTCGACGATGTGCCGGCCCAGGTTCCGCCTGTAAGTCTCGACAGCCCAGTGCTCGTTGTCGATAGCCCAAACCACCTTGGCTCGATCGGTCTGCTCAGCGCCAAGATCCATGCCGCCACAACCGGAAAAGAGCGACACCGTCGCGTATCGCTGGGGTGCGCGTCCCATCAGTTGACCCCCCACCTGGCGATCATGTGTACTGCGTCACACCCACGTGTGGTTGAGGTCGGGCCTAACGGTTGCTGACCGAGCTGGCGTCGGCTGGCCTGAGGCCCAGCCTTGGACGGCAGCGTTGTGTCCAGATCCCAGACAAGCCTCGCCCTGTGATCGGCACTATTCCGGGCAGCATCCAGATGTGCACCGATCATGAGAGGCTCGCTAGCCGTCTTAGGCGGGGCCGTTGAGGCGATCTTGGTCATGTCGTCAGACTATTGGACCTGCCCGACATTTTCTCCTGGGCACGCCGTTATTCTGTGGCGAGCCACGCATCTCGCCGGATGTACCCGCCACAGTCGTCACGATTGTCCTCGTCGAACGCCACCGACCTAATCGAGGCGTCCCAGCTCGAACCGCTCGTCAACATGCGACCAACACGGCGCTGACGCGCAGATGGCCCAACCAGCTTGGCCTTCCGGTGGAACGGTCTGATCTCCATGCTTGACGTATCGTCCGCGTACACATAGTTGTATCGTCGAACACGGGTATCGAGTTCTTGAGGATCCAGATGTAACAACCGGCCGGTCGCCGGTGGTCGCATCTGTACGTCCGCCCGCTTCGACGCCTTGCCGATCGTGCTGGCGTTCAACTCGAACTCCCGTCCGATGCGTTGCGTATTCCACCAAGCCTTGTGGAGTTCGCGGGCCCGTCCGTCCGTCGCGCCGTCATGTTGGTCTTCGGTCGCTGACTACGCCGGCTCGCACCAGATGCTGTCCGACCATGTGTCGATGCGCCCAACCGCTGAGCTAGGGATCGCCCCGTCGCTCCTCGTCGGTATGCCTCCACCAGCTCTACCACCTCGCCTGGTGACAACATCCGGTTCTCGCAAGCCGAGGTAGCGACAGCCGGATCGACCTCTACCGCTTCTGCCTGCGAATTTGCACCAGGTTCGAAATCGAGTCACGAAGGCGCACCAATGCTGGACTTCAGGTAAAGACGGTGCTTACGTTGGCGTTCACCGGTCAAGACTTCGCGGCAAATCAAGACGAGCCTGTAAGCAAGGTCTCGGCAGAGGTGGCGAAGTTGCGGAAGATTAAGCAGGGGTTGATGGAGGACTTGTTGACCGGGCGAGCGCGGATGTCGGGTGTGGTATAATTTCATGCCGCCCACGTAGACCACGACTTTGTTCGGCACTCCGTCACTCCCCAAAGGCTCAAGAGGTACCGTGTAGACAGACGACGTTGGTTACGGCCAACAGGGCGGCCCCTCGGGGCCGCATTTTTTGGTCGTCCACCAGTTGCCGCTCGACATTTCGCCATCTACTCGTGGATCGCGGCTACACCCGCCCTCGCCGTCCTCACCCACAGGATCCCACGCGGAGTGTAACCAGTCATGCCGGCGGAGTAACCGACATTCATCGGTGCTTGGTGTGAGACAGCAGGTGGGTGAGGGCGCTGGCGGGGACGGTCAGAGCGCCGTGGGGGGACTTGGAGTCGCGGATGGCGGCTTCGGAGCCGGGCCAGGCCAGTTCCACGCAGTTGGCGTCGTTGCCGCTGAAGGTGCTCTTGCGCCACCGGAGGGGGCGAGGGTTCGGCACGGGTGATCACTCTCCATCTAGGTCGCGGGCGATGGACCGCATCAGCTCCACCGAGCCAGCCTTGTCCAGCGCCGCGGCTGTCAGCTTCTCCACCGTCAGCCTATAGAGCGCGACCTCGTCCAGATCATCGCGGAACAGTCCGGTAGTCCTCGCTTCGATGAAGGCCACTGTCGGGTGGCTGGTGAACTCCAGCATCACGAACTGGCCCATCAGACCGGCGTGAGTCGGCGTGCTCATCGGGATCAGGCGGAGACTCACGTTGTCCCGGTCGGCGAGGTCGATCAGGCTGCGAACCTGTCGCGCCATCGCCTTCGCACCGCCGATCGGCTGCCGCAGCGCCAACTCGGTCATGATCACGTTGAACTGCGGCGGTCTCTTTCGGGTGAGAATCGCGTGCCTGGCCATCCTCCGCGCGACCCGCGCTTCGATGTCAGGATCGTCCTCGTCCACCTGAATGGCGGATATGACGGCATGGGCGTACTCGGTGGTCTGCGCAAGTCCCGGAACCAGCAAAGGCTCGAAGTTCGTGATGACCATGGCCTGGGTTTCGAACGTCAGGTAGGTGCGGCTCTGCACGGTCGGGTTGCTGTGCTCAACCATGCCGGAGCTGCCGGTGCCGCCGCGCGCCATGTCCAGCAGACGGTCGCGCTCGCCGCCGGTCACGCCGAGAACCGCCAGGATGGCGGCCACTTCCTCGCTGGTCGGCTCGCGCTTGCCATTCTCCAGCCTGCTCAGTGTGCTGGCCGAGACACCGAGCATCTCCGCGACCTGTTCCAGCGTCATGTCCGCGAGCTTGCGATGCCTGGACAGCTCCAGACCGATCCCGCGAGTCGTCACACCCTGCCGCTGCGCCATCAAGATCCCTTTCAGCATGTGCAATTCCGGCGGGACAAACGCTAGCTGTCCGGAGTCGGCCGGCGAAGGTCCGTCACCCGAATGTGCGCTTTGCAAATTCTGTGCGGGCCACTGATTCTGATGCCATGACCGAGATACCGGAGGGTCGCAGCGCCAGGGTGCTGGACGCCGACGTGCGCCGGCACCTGGCGATGCTGATCACCGGCGCGCAGTGCGGCACCGACGACCAGGTGGTCGCACTGG
>Ga0193716_1000958_pt1 | contig 17141 bp, 16 predicted proteins | sample U2c1metaG_FD_145901 | JGI IMG/M metagenome (GOLD analysis project Ga0193716, IMG submission 145901) | Soil microbial communities from a riparian zone of the East river system, Colorado, United States - U2c1 | ecosystem: Environmental > Terrestrial > Soil > Riparian zone | place: USA: East River...
GCGCTGGTGGGGTGGGCGCTAGTGAGGGCGCTGGTGGCGGGGGTGGGCCTTTTTATCGTTGGGAGGAGTTGAGGAAATATTGTTTAGCGCGGCTGCGGGCGGTAGGGGCTGATCCGGAGGGAAATATGCTTGAATATCTGAAACGATTGCAGTGAAAAATGTTACCTTATCGCTAAGATTCCCGATCGGTTGGTTTTGGACGAAGGGAACCTATAATTTCGGCTAAATTTTTTTTATGCGTAAGTTAGCAACACTTTTTTTTGTTCTCTTTTTATTTGCAGCTTCAGGAAAACTGCACGCTCAATCTCTTAAGAACACTGCCTGGAAATTCTATGTAGAGTCTCTGCATGATACTTTGACCATGCATATTGGTGAGGATACGAGCTATTCCACGTCGAGCTCGGGTGAAATGGTTGTCCGTTCGTTATGCAAGGTTGAGAAGGATACGATAAAGATCACGGACTTTGGTGGTCAGTACAATTGTCCTGACGGGCAGGGTATTTATAAGTATGCTGTCGAGGGAGATGTGATGAGCTTTTTTTTGGTGACCGATCCCTGTCCTTACCGGGCGGAGGCTTTGAATGGCGGGAAGTTTAAGAAGGCAGCAGGGAAATAAAGGACTTGAGACTCCTTAGTGTATATAAAAGAAGAGGCCGTGGATGACCACGGCCTCTTTATTTTTTTGCGACTTCAGAATTTTTTGTACTTCAGAATTACAAGCGTGTTACAACGGTGTTTTCAGTCAAAGTTTTGTTAACAGAGAACTGACGGACGATTTCGTTGTTGTTGGCGCTGCGGATGATGAATGTAGGGTGGATCTCAGAATCAGTGTTCTGGAAGAATACAGATTTTGCAAAATGTGCATCTGTGAACTGCTGATGGTAAACTACATCCCCGTTGTCGTTCTTGATGATCAGGGAGAATTTTTCGGCAGTGGGGTTGTCGAATTCCACTTTGAAAATGATGTTGTTTTCGCTGGTACCCTGGTACTTAACAGAAACCTGTTCTTCAGTCAGGGAAGATTTTTTGCTGTTGTTGATACCGCCGCCATTAGCCTGGCTGGTCATGGGATTGCTAACGAGAACTACTACTGATGTGAGTGCTACTGCGATTGCTTTTACTACTTTGCTGTTCATAATATTATTGTTTTATACTTTACGATGTGATTAAAGAAGTTTGCGGCAGCAAGTGTTAGAAGCGATATGGCGGAAGCAAGAAGTTAGAAGTGTATGGCGGAAGCAGGTAGTGTGGGGCAGGCAATCTATCGGACTTATTCAGGCGCAGGATGCTTTTCTCTGAATTGTTACACAAATTTAGGTAGAGTCGGGAGGGGATGCAAACTCACTTTAATCGTTTTTTATTACGTCAACCGGAGGGAGGATGTAGTTAAGTTGGTGATAAATAGATTGTTGTGAAGCTATTTCGAATGATAACCAACGATTTTCAAGGGTTATATTTTTTTTCTTTAATTTGAATATTATGCCAGAAATAATCAAGGAATATGAGAAAGGAGCGCTAACAATTGTATGGAAGCCGGAGGCTTGTATACATTCGACGATCTGCTGGAAAGCGGCTACGGGACTACCGTCTGTATTTAACCCCTTTGAGAAACCGTGGATCAAGCCGGAGGGGGCTTCTGTCGAAGAATTGGTTGAACAAATAAAAAAATGCCCTTCGGGCGCCTTATCCTATTGTATAGGAGAGGAAATTCATTAACCTCAATCCCAGTATCATGCGCAAAGCGTTTACGGCTGTAATGGCAGCCTGTCTTTTTTTTGTGACCGCTCACGCCCAGGAGAATCCGCTTTGGATGCGGTATCCTGCTGTTTCCCCGGATGGCCAGACCATCCTTTTTAGCTTTAAGGGGGATATCTATGCTGTATCTGCCCGTGGGGGTACGGCCATTCCTCTGACGATAAGTGAATCTTATGAATTTTCCCCGGTGTGGTCCCATGATGGGCGATGGATAGCGTTTGCTTCGGACCGGTATGGCAACATGGATGTATTCGTTATGCCGGCGACGGGTGGAGAGGCCCGGAGGCTGACTTATTATTCGGGTGATGAGATCCCGAGCAGTTTTACGGCGGATGACAAAGACGTACTTTTTTCTGCCAGCCGGCAGGACCTGGTGACCAATGCGCAGTTTCCGGTTTCGGTCATGTCCGAGCTATATAGTGTGCCGGCGGCGGGGGGAAGGGTAAACCAGGTGTTGCCGGTACCGGCGCTGGCTGCGACTGTCAGCGCATCAGGTGATAAGCTGATCTATGAAGATCAGAAAGGATATGAAAGTGAATGGAGGAAGCATCATACTTCAGCGGTGACGAAGGATATCTGGCTTTATGATCTTAAAACCGGAAAATATAACAGGTTGACTCAAAATAAGGGGGAGGATCGGAACCCGGTCTTTGATGCGAATGACCTGGACTATTATTATCTGAGTGAGCAGGAGGGATCGTTTAATGTCTATAAGAGTTCGGTGAAGGAGCCTTCGAAGAGTGTGGCCCTGACCCATTTCAGCAAACACCCGGTGCGGTTTCTGACCAGGGCCAAAGACAATACCTTGTGTTTTGGTTTTGACGGTGAGATCTATACGCAGAAGCCGGGCGGAGAACCGCAGAAGGTGAGCGTTCGGATAGCGGAAGATGGCCGGGCTTCCATGGAAAGGATCTTACCGGTGAGTGGTGGGGTGACGGAGATGAAGCTGTCGCCCAACGGGAAAGAGATCGCTTTTGTATTCCGGGGTGAAATATTTGTGACGTCCGCCGAGGGTGGTATCACCAAGCGGATCACCAATACGCCCTGGCAGGAGCGCAGCGTGAGTTTCAGTCCCGATGGCCGGTCACTTTTGTATGCAGCGGAAAAGGACAAGAGCTGGAATATCTATACCATGTCTATCAGCCGGAAGGAGGAACCTTATTTTTATGCTTCGACTGTGTTGAAGGAGGAGACGGTGATAGCGACCCCTGCTGAGGAGTTCCAGCCGGCTTATTCACCGGATGGGAAGGAGGTGGCTTACCTGGAAGACAGAGTGACACTGAAGGTGGTGAACCTGGCCAGCAAGAAGAGCCGGATGATCCTGGCCGCCGACAAGAATTATTCTTATGCCGATGGGGACCAGTATTATCAGTGGTCGCCCGACAGCAAATGGTTGCTGGTACAATACGGGCTGCCGGAGCGAGTGATGAGTCATGAAGTAGGATTGGTGTCGGCCGATGGGAAATCGGGTGTGAGCAATCTGACCTTAAGCGGGTATGAAGACTTCAATCCCAAGTGGACGATGGACGGGAAGATGATGATCTGGGGGTCGGACCGCGAGGGTGCCAGGCAGCAGGCGGGGTATGCTGTTACGGGGGACGTATATGGCATGTTCTTTTCGAAGGAAAGTTTTGACCGGTTCAAATTGTCCAAGGAGGAGCTGGCTTTAGTGAAAGAGGTGGAAGAGAAAAAGGAGAAAGACAAAAAGGACGAGAAGGTGAAGGAAGGGAAGAAACCTGCGAAGGATACGGTAAAAAAAGATTCTACTGTAAAGGAGATTAAGATAGATTGGGACAACCTGACGGATCGCAAGCTGCGACTGACGACGCATACTTCGGATGCGGAGGACTGGCTTTTGTCAAAGGATGGAGAAAAGCTTTTCTATCTGAGCAAGTTTGAGAAGGGGTATGATCTCTGGATGACGGAGACGAGGACGAAGGAAACAAAATTGTTTGCCAAGCTGGGCGCCCGGTATGGCGGGATGGAATTATCGAACGACGGGAAATTCATCTTCCTGCTGGCGGATGGCAAGATCATGAAGATCGATGCTGCCAGCGCAAAGGCTGAGCCGGTGGGCATCAGTGGCGAAATGGCCCTGAAGGATGCGGAAGAGAAGGCCTATATCTTTGATCACAGCTGGCGGCAGATAAAGGAAAAATTCTATGTAGTGAATATGAACGGAGTGGACTGGGACTTTTATTATACGGCGTATAAGAAGTTCCTGCCTTATATCAGCAACGACTATGATTTTGCGGAGATGTTGAGTGAAATGCTTGGGGAGTTGAATGTATCGCATACGGGCTGTTATTACGGCGGCAATTCCAAGCCTACCAGTGACCGGACCGCTGCGCTGGGTATTTTTTTCGACTACAGTCATAAGGGGCGGGGGCTAAAGATCGCGGAAGTCATTGACGGAGGGCCGCTGGATAAGTTCTCGGAGCGAATAAAGCCGGGTGTTATCCTGGAGAAGATCGACGGAGAAGACATCACCGATACGGTGGACCATTATAAATATCTGAATCGTAAGACTGATAAGCTGGTGTTGTTGTCCTTGTTCGATCCCGCAACGAATGTTCGGTGGGAAGAAACGACCAAACCGATAAGCCTGAGGGACCAGAGTGAATTGCTGTACAAGAGATGGGTAAATCTACGTCGGAAAGAGACAGACTCCCTGTCGAAAGGAAAGATCGGGTATATCCATGTACGTGCGATGGATGATGCAAGCATGCGGACGGTATTCGAAGAGGCATTGGGGCGTAATCTCGGGAAGGAGGCAATTATCATCGATACGCGTTTCAACGGCGGTGGGAATATCCATGAGCAGCTGTCGGATTTTCTGAATGGGAAAAAGTACTTCGACATTATTCCGCATGGGCAATATGTGGGGTCGGAACCTTATGACAAGTGGGTAAAACCTTCGATCGTGCTGATTGGTGAGGCGAACTATTCGGATGCTCATTTATTTCCGGCGGCGTATAAGCTAAAAAATGTCGGAAAGACGCTGGGCATGCCCGTTCCGGGCACTGGCACCTTTGTCTGGTGGGAGGAGCAGATCGACCCTGCTCTTGTATATGGCATGCCGATGGGTGGGTGGAAGGCACCGGATGGATTGTTTGAGGAAGGTCATCAGCTCGAGCCGGATATCCTGGTACGGGAGGAACCTGATATTTTGTCTTCAGGGCATGATCAGCAGGTAGAGGCGGCGGTGAAAGAGTTGTTGAAGAAATAGAATTAGTTGAGCGGGCGACCGTCATGGATAAGGGTTAGACTTCGTCGGGATTGAAGGGGAGTCTCCTGATGCGCCGGCCTGTCAGATCGAAGATGGCGTTGCAAAGGGCGGGAGCCAATGGGGGCAGACCCGGTTCGCCTACGCCGCCGGCCTTTTCGTCGTTCTCTACGATGTGGACCTCTATATCAGGTATTTCATTAATGCGAGGCATTTTATAGGTGTCGAAATTCTTTTCTACGACTTTGCCGTCTTTGAAGTGGGTGTCGTGTTTTATGGCGGCGCCGAGGGCCATAATGATGCTTCCTTCGACCTGGGCACGAATGGTGTCGGGGTTTACGTACCAGCCGCAGTCCATGAGGGCGATGACCTTATCGATCTTTATTTTTCCATCGGGCTTTTTGGAAACCTTTACTACTTCTCCCACGATGCTGTTGAAGCATTCGGTGATGGCGACGCCCCAGCCTTCGTTCTTTCCCCGGGAAGTCCAGCCTGTGAGCTCGATGAGCTGGTCGATCAGGGTCTGGTAGCGTTGGTCTCCGAGGTGTTGTCTGCGAAAATCCAGCGGGTCTTTACCGGCGGCATGGGCGAGCTCGTCGATGAAACTTTCGTAGGCGAAGGCGTTGGTTGAGGCATAGACCGAGCGCCACCACATCACGGGTATGGATGATTCTGTGGGGATGTCGGCAAAATTATAATTAGGGATAGAGTCGTAATAGGGTTTGGGCAGTCCGTCGAGGGTGTCACCGTTGTAGGAACTTTTATCTGCGCCGGGGTTTTCGTGGTTCATGTTCTGTGTGGCTGACTTTGTCTGGAAGGCGATGATGCTGCCCTCCTTGCTGAGACCGGCCTTACAACCATAGACGGCGCCGGGGCGAAAGGGGCCCTGGGTCATATCGTCTTCGCGTGTCCAGACGACCTGGACGGGGGCATTGATCTCTTTTGAGATGACGACGGCTTCATGGGGATAATCGAGGAAGGCTTTGCGGCCAAAACCTCCGCCCAGGAAGGTCATGTTGACGGTGACGTTTTGCAGCGGGACGCCCATGCGCTCGCTGAGGTCAGATTGTACCCAGTCGGGTCCCTGGATGGGCCCCCATACATCGATGCTATTCTCTTTTACGTGGGCGATGCAGTTGAGGGGCTCCATGCAGGCATGAGCCTGGTAGGGGGCCTCGTATACTGCTTCTACTTTTTTATCGGCTTTTTCGAAGGCGGCGCTGAAATTACCGGCGGTGCGGTCGGAGAGTCCTGGTTTCTCCAGGTCTGCGTGCATGCGGGCGAACAGCTGTTCATTGTCGAGGTGTTCGAATCCGTCGTCGTCCCATTCCACTTTCAGCAGCTTACGGCCTTGCATAGCCGACCAGAGGTTGTCGGCGACGACGGCAACGCCTTCCTGGAGGTGGTCGAAGACCGTGCGTTTGACGATGAAGACGTGTGTGACACCGGGGATCGTCTTTGCGGCTGTGGCGTCGAAGCTTTTTACTTTTCCTAGGAAGCGGGGGTTGCGTTCGACGACGGCATAAGACATGCCGGGCAGTTTCTTGTCTATTCCGAAGATGGCGGTGCCATTTGTTTTTAGCGGGGTATCCTGGCGGGGCAGGGGCTTGCCGATGAGTCGATAATCTTTACGTTGTTTGAGGGTCGGTTTTTTTGGTGGTTCGAGTTTGGCGGCTTCTTCCACCAGCTCGCCGTAGGTGAATTTTTTCCCGCTGGGGCGGTGGAAGACCTGGCCTTTTTCCGCATAGCATTCTCCTTTGGGTACGCCCCATTTTTTTGCGGCTACTTCGATGAGCATTTCGCGGGCGGAGGCGCCGATGCGAAGGAGGTTGCGGTAAGAGCCGCGGACGGTGGAGCTGCCGCCTGTGATCTGGCTGCCGTATTTTTTTTGGTTACCGGGGGCAAAGATGATGTTGATCTGGCTGAGGTCTACTTCGAGCTCTTCGGCTATCATCTGTGGTACTGCCTGGAAGGAGCCTTGTCCCATTTCCGATCTATGGTTGAGGAGGGTGACCTTACCTGTTTTATCGATGGAGATCCAGGTCATGAGTTCGGTGCCCTGGCCTTCGGAGGTGGCGGCGTTGATGATGTCTGGGGTTGCGGAGGCCGGGCTTGTTGCGGCGGCGGTGCCGGACGTGGCAGCCCGGGTCGCTTCTGCGAAGGCGGGGATGCCGAGGGTGAGGGCGATACCTGAGAGGCCGGCATTTTTCAGGAAGAGGCGGCGGGAGGTGGAGGTGGGTTTCATAGATTATTTATTGGTGGTGGTTGGGGTGGTTGTGGTTGTTGCGGCGGTTTGGCCGGTTGCGGCGGCTTTGATGGCTTTTCTGATGCGGGGGTAGGTACCACAGCGGCAGATGTTGCCCTGCATGGCTATATCGATGTCTTTATCGGTGGGATGGGGATTCTTTTTTAGCAGGGCTGCTGCTGCGAGGATCTGGCCGCTTTGGCAGTAGCCGCATTGGGGGACCTGTTCGTCTATCCAGGCTTTTTGCACGGGATGAGAATTATCGGGCGATAGGCCTTCGATGGTGGTGATGGGTTGATTAGCCACCATGGATGCGGGGATGGAACAAGAGCGAACGGGATTGCCGTTCAGGAGTACGGTACAGGCGCCGCATTGTGCAATTCCGCAGCCGTATTTTGTGCCGGTCAGGCCGGCGAGGTCGCGGATAGCCCATAGGAGCGGCATTTTATCGTCGGCGGTTACGGGAGTTTTTTTCCCGTTGATGAGCAAGGTAAAGGTTGGCATGAGGCGGGCTTTTAAATGTGTCAATAAGGTACGGAAATGAAGAGAGGGGTTGGGGGAATTTATACCAATGGTAGGGCGTTGTTTACGTGGGGAGTGAACGATTAAAAAAGAAGCAGGGAGGGGTTGAGGGTGAGATGGGTCTGGTTGCGGAGGGCGCCTTCTTCATCGATGTGTTGGATCGGGATATTCCTTTCACGGAGGGATTTGCCGATGAGCTTGCTGCGGTGGCAGTTCTCTGGTTTGCTTTCGCTGCACATCAGGGCGACGCGGATGCCTTTTTCGTAGGCGGTGATGATCCTTTCGAGGCCTTCGAGGAAGAAGGGCTGAGTGCGGACGAGGTCGTAGTCCAGTTTGCCGAGGCTGTTGTAGCAGGTGGGGTCGGTGGGGCGGCCGCCGAGGGAGTTACCCATGTAGATGTAGCGGAAGCCTGCGGCGCGCAGGGCAGTGACGAATTCGGGCTGCCGGTATTGGGGGTTGAAGGAGGAGTAGGGGATGGAGCGGACGTCGATGAGGAATTCAATGGAGTATTGTTCCAGCAGGTGGAGGAAGGTTGGGAGAGGACGGGTGCCGTGGCCGATGGTGAAGATCATGGGATGAAGTTAAGGAATTTAGCAAATGTGTGCTAATTTAATTAGTATTTTTGAATTGGCCAAAATGGCCATAATCTAAAAGACAAAAAGGCAGGAAAGCCGGGATCCGGGGTAAAAAAGAGCAAGTGCTTTAACATTTTCTTATAGAAATTCTTATAGATACGTTAAAAGTGCCATGGGTCATTTAACCTAGAGCACTTTTTGCGTTCTCATATATGTAAGCAGAAAATTAAAACACTTAAGATATGAAAACGACGATGCAAGAAAACAGAATAAAAAAGAGGACTATGATGAATGCGGGGAAGAAACTGTTGAGCATAGTGTTCTCTCTTGGCCTTGCTTATGGCGCCTCGGCTCAGCGGGGCGGGCATGGTATCGGTGGAGGTTATCATGGTGGATATCATGGCGGGTATTCGAGGACTTATGTTGGGGTCGGTTTTGGTTTAGGATATGGGTTCGGCTTTCCCTATGGTTATCCTTACGGATGGTATGGTCCATGGGGTCCTTATCCTGCCTATTACTACGGTTACGGGGCTATGCCTTCCAGGCTGGCTATGCAAGTAGAGGATATTAAAAACGACTATAATGACCAGATCAAGGATGTCCGGCATGACAAGTCGCTGGACCGTAAGGACAGGAGGGCAAAGATCGACCAGCTGAAAAAGGATCGGGATGCAGCTGTGATACAGGCCAGGAAGGATTACTTTTATAATTCCCGCCGGAATTACAATAATAACAATGGCCAGCAGCCGGGGAATAATCCTGGTAACGGCAATCAAAATCAGGATCAGCAGAAAAATGGAAATGGATCTTCTTCGAAGGAAGAACAGCCTGAATATAATGAGCACGGATCGACAGGCGGTGGAAGTGCCACAGATAGTTTGCAAAAGCAATAAGAAAGCCCTGTCTACGATTCAGTATCTTATCTAACAACTGAGCGACCCCGCCTTGGCGGGGTCGCTTTTTTTTATGTAGTTTTAAAGATGAAATTTACCAATAAAGTTATCTGGATCACCGGAGCTTCTTCCGGGATCGGAGAGGCGCTGGCTTATTCTTTTTCGGCTGAGGGAGCAAAGCTGCTGTTATCCAGCAGGCGGAGGGAGGAACTGGAAAGGGTGAAGAAGAACTGTGTTCATCCGGAGGCGGTGGTAGTGCTGCCGCTGGACCTGGTGGACATCGCGTCTTTGGAAGGGAAGGCGGCTGAAGCCGTTGCTACTTTCGGTCAGATTGACATCATGGTCCACAATGGTGGGATCAGCCAGCGTTCGTTGGTGGCGGAGACTGATCTTGAGGTACACAGAAAGGTAATGGAGCTGGATTATTTCAGCTATGTGGCTTTGACGAAGGCCCTGCTGCCGCATTTCCTGGAACGGAAGGCGGGGCATTTTGTAGTCGTCAGCAGTGTAATGGGAAAGATAGGTACGCCGATGCGATCGGCTTACGCTGCTGCCAAGCACGCCTTGCATGGATTTTTTGACTGTCTGAGGGCGGAGGTGTCGCCGATGAATATAAAAGTGACCATACTTACGCCGGGATATATCCGTACGAATATTACTTTGAATGCGATGACGAAGGATGGGAGTAAACTGGGCAAGGTTTCGGATAATATAGAAGGGGGATTGCCCGCGGAAAAGGCGGCGGTACAGATCAAGAAGGCGATAGCGCGGGGGGCTTACGAAGCGTATATTGGGAAGCTCAGTGGGGAGAGAGTCGCGCTGTGGTTGAACCGGCTGGCGCCGGGACTTTTGATAAGGATCGTCCCGGGGCAGGTGCCTAAGTAACCGACCGGAGGGAGGTTAGCGAAGCGAAGCGGAGCAGACATGTAGCCCCGGTTAGACCTTGCGAAGCAGGGTCGCGGCGGAGAAGTATGCAGATTAATTAAATGAATGTCTAAACTCGAGAGGGGAAAGGTTGGTTTTACTTTTAAATAGCTTACTGAACGACTGGGAATGCTCAAACCCTAGTTCGTAGGCGATCTCACTTACGGATAAACTGGTAGTGGACAGCTTATCTTTTGCTTTTTCTATCAGCTTATCGTGAATGTGTTGCTGGGTGCTCTGGCCGGTCAATGTTTTTAACAATACGCTTAAATAATTCGGAGAGACGTTCAACATGTCGGCAATGTATTGAACTGTAGGCAATCCTTTTTGGGATAATGTATCGCTGTTGAAGTATTCCGTTAAAAGATCTTCCAGACGCTCGAGAATTTTATGGTTGGTTATTTTTCGGGTTATGAATTGCCGGTGATAAAATCTGTCTGCATACGTGAGCAATAATTCCAATTGTGCAATGATCACGTCCTGACTGAATTTATCAATGTTTGAATGGTATTCGTGCTCAATGTTGTGCATCATGCCCATAATCGTTGTTTCTTCTTTCTCCGAAAGAAACAGGGCTTCATTTACCGAGTAGTCAAAATATTCGTACTTCTTTATTGTTTTGGCCAATGGGGTATTCCATAAAAAATCGGGATTCCTGCTGCCCATATCTCATCTTTGCATTGAAGCTCCTTTTAAGGGAAATGGAATAAAAATTAAATACCAAGCTTATTGAATCATCGTAGGGCAAACGTTTAATGGATTCGAAGTTGATCACACTGATCAGGGGATGTTCCGGTTTTGGTATGCCCATGACCTGGTGATATTCGCTTATCGTCTTGATCCTATGAAGTTGGGCGTTTGCCATGATACAATCTAGTTATTTTTGGTTAAAGGTGGTTGCAAATTCCTTTGCAAAATCGGTCAGCTTTACTTTGCCCAGCTTTGGCTTGTTGCGGTAATAATCGATAAGGCCCTGGGTTTTTATCATTGGGATAAAGCCCAACAAATTATAATAGAAACCAACCGGGCGCATAAACGTGATGATAACATCGGACAGCTTATCCAGGATAAGCTCCACTTCCCGATGGGCGAGAATGAGACCGGAGTCCTTATCCAAATGGGCGCCGATGCTGCTGAGGTGAACGACACGTTTTATACCTGAGCGCCTGATGGCCTGTGCAAAGTTGTTGCCGATCCTTCGACAGTGGGCGTAGAGGTCAAAGTTGGGATCGAAAAAGTTGGCTGGGGGCACCATTGTATACACCGCATCTGCGCCGGTGAATGTGGCTGTAAGGAAATCGGCATCTTCCACTGAGCCGATGGCGGCCGTTGCGTCCAGGGCTTCAATGTCTTTTTGTTTTTCGGGTTTACTGCTGATGACAGTAACCCGATGTCCTTTTTGCGCTAACTCTGTTGTGAGTGGTTTGCTGATATGTCCCAAGGAGCCTGTTATTACAACTTTCATAAATATTTTGCTTTTGTTTGATAAGACAAAAGTCTACACTTCAGGGATGATCCCTGTAGCCTAATCTCTGATTGTTGTAACCTTTTATATGGTATTTAAGGCGTAGAGTATAATATTCACGCCGAATTTGGTATTGTCCTCGGCGAGAAAGCGTTTGTTTCGGAAATCATAGTCCCATTCGCATCCATAATCTTTATTGCTGTAGAGGACGCCGATACGGCCATTGAGGGTTATCGCCTTGAGGTAGTCGTGCACGAGATCGTCGCCCCAGCCGTTGAGTTCGAACGTAGTGTTGGGCGGTCCTTTCTCAAAATGAAAGAAAGAGCTATAGACCGGGTGGTTGTTTGGTATTTTTTTTAGTGCGGAGGGGCCGAAGAGATTGGTCATTTGTGTTTCGAAGGACCGGGCAAAGAGTCCATCGATGTCGTGGTTGCAGTCGTCGGCAAGGACGAATCCCCCGTTGCTGACATATTTATGAAAGTTGGCGCTTTCCAGGGCATTGAACTGCACGAGTTTGTGCCCGCTGATATAACAAAAAGGGTATTGAAAGATGTCGTTGCTTTCGAGGTCGATAACTTTTTCCTGAAGGTTGACGGGGATGGTGGTGTATTCGATAAGGGAGTTGAGGAGGTTTGCGGGCATTCGCTGGTCGGTGTCCCAGTCTCCTGAGCGATAGCGTAGTCGTACGAATGTAAATTTTGTCTCACCTGATTCCTTCACCGGTCATGTAATTTTTTTAAAGTTGCTGATTTTATCTTTAATTTCCACTGTCCTGGAGATATATGTTTTTAAAACTAACTAAAACCGCTTATTGGAGCCTGCAGGAACGGCTGTGGGGTCATATATTTTAATTATGGATATTATCGAAGATCAAGTGCAGTCTTTGCTGGGAAAACTGACGTTACTCAAAAAAGAAATAGGAAAGGTAATCGTGGGGCAGGAGGCCATCGTTGAGGAAATGCTGGTCGCCTTGCTGGCGGGAGGGCATTGTTTGCTGGAGGGCGTTCCGGGCCTGGCGAAGACCCTCATGGTGCGAACGCTGTCGCAGGCGCTGGACCTGTCTTTCCGCCGGATACAGTTCACGCCCGACCTCATGCCTACGGATATACTGGGTACGGAGGTGCTGGAAGAGGATCACAGTACGGGGCGCCGATTCTTTAAGTTCGTGAAGGGACCTTTGTTTGCGAACATTGTGCTGGCGGATGAGATCAACCGGACGCCGCCGAAGACGCAGTCGGCACTGCTGGAGGCGATGCAGGAATTCGAGATCACGTATGGTGGAGTGACCTATCCGCTGGACCGGCCTTTCTTTATACTGGCTACGCAGAATCCGATAGAGCAGGCGGGGACATATCCGTTGCCGGAGGCGCAGCTGGACCGGTTCCTGCTTTATGTGAAGATAGGATATCCCACGGCGGAGGAGGAAGCGGCAATACTTAGCAATACGACTGGAATCCGGAAGCCGGTGGTCAATGCAATAGTTGACGGCGCCGAGATCAAGCAATTACAGAACCTGGTCAGGGAGGTAAGTATCAGTGAAGACATGATACGCTATGTTGCAGAGCTGATAAGGGCGACCAGGCCGGATACTACTGCTCATTCTTATATAAAGGAATGGGTACGATGGGGTGCCGGGCCACGTGCGGGGCAGGCGCTGATCCTGACGGCCAAGGCCAGGGCATTATTTCAGCAGCGGTATGCGGTGGTGGCGGAAGACATTCATGCGATGGCTTACCCCGTGTTAAGGCATCGGATCCTGATGAATTTTAAAGCGGAGGCGGAGGGGATCACGTCGGATGCGGTGGCGGGATATTTGGTGAAGACGGTAGAGAGGCCGGGAGGGAGATTGAAGTAGAAGCGCAGCGGCGTCAAAAGAGAAGCGCGGCGTCAAAAGAGCTAGAAATGAAAGAGATTCCAGATCATCATATCTTAATGACCATTAAGGATCTGTCGCTGGCTGCGCGCCGGACGGTAGATGGCTTTATGGCCGGCATCAATAAGAGCAAGGTGCGGGGCCCGGGTCTGGAATTCAGTCAATACAGGAGTTACCAGCCGGGGGATGATCTGCGCTGGCTGGACTGGAAGCGTTTTGCCCGGTCGGACCGCTATTATATCCGGGAGTCGGAGGTCGAGACGAGTATCTCGGTGCGGCTATTGATCGATGCCAGTCTTTCCATGAAACATAGTGACGGAAATTTTACCAAAATGGACTATGCGAGGCACCTGGCGGCTGCGCTGGGGTGGCTGGCGCATGGACAGGGGGATGCTCTTGGTCTGTATGTTTTCAGGGAGGGGGAGGTCTATTCATTGCCGGCGCGGAAGGATGCGCAGCACCTGGCGAGGTTTTTTCATCAGCTGGAGATACTTGAGCCGGGTGGGAAGATGGGTGACCCGATCAATTACAAATCTATCTTTTTAGGAGAGCAGAAAAGGGAGCTATTGATCTTTATTACGGATATGTATGAACGGGATGGTGAGATCAGCCGGTTGCTGGAATTGCTGGCTTCGTTGAGACATGATATAATCGTTTTTCATATCATGGGGAAGAATGAATTGGAGAGGGACTATAAAGGATATGACCAGGTGGAGGATCTTGAGACGGGGGCGCGAACGCCGTTGAGCAGCGGATTGGAGGAAGAGTACAGGACGAGGTTAAAGTCCTGGCTGTCGGCAGTGCGGATGCAGCTGCTGGATAAGCAGATCGCGTACCAGCTGATGCGGATGGATGAACCGATGGGGCAGGCGCTGCGGGATTTTTTGAAAATAAGGGGGTGAGAATTTTTTGAAGATAAGGGGTGAGGAACTTTTGAGATGCATTTTTTACAACCTATATGGCTGGCAGCGATGGCGGGGATCGTACTACCGGTGGTCATTCATTTCTGGAATGACCGGCGCGGGAAGGTATTGCGTATCGGGAGCATAAGCTTTTTGGAGGGTGCCTCGCAGCGGATGGCCTGGAGCCGGCGTATTTCGGACTGGTGGCTGCTGCTGTTGCGCTGTCTGCTGCTGATGGCTCTGGCGTTGTTGCTGGCGGGGCCGTATTGGGTGCGGAAGGACAGCGGGAAAAGAGGATGGGTGTTGGCGGATGCTGGGGCGATGGATGTTTATGGCGCGAGAATCGATTCATTGGTGAAGGCCGGATGGGAAAAGCGGGAACTGGATAGTATAAATTATTGGAATGGCTTTCGGGCTGTGGATGTGGCTGCGCCGGCGGGAACGGAGTTCAGGGTTTTTTCGCTGGGGCTGGCGAGCCGGTTTGCCGGGATGCGACCTAATACAAGCCGGGTGGTTCACTGGGAGGTGTATGCGCCGAAAGACTCTATAAAGCAGTGGACGGAAAAGGCATGGAATGTCACTGCGGATAGTGCGCGGGTGATGACCGGGGTGGCGAGGACTACGGGGAGCGTCTTTCATTATGAAACGGTGGCGATGAAGGCGGATACCGGTATGCTTGATCTTACTATTTATACAGACGCTGCCGATAAGCAGGATGGGCGATACCTGGAGGCTGCGTTGCGCGCTGTGCAGGAGTTTACGCATCGAAGGATGAGGGTTATGGCGACGAGTAATGTGACGGATGGGCGCGGGTGGTTGTTTTGGTTGTCTGAAAAGCCTCTGCCGGCGATGAGGGGGTTTTCGAAGGTATGGCGATATGGAACAGGGAGGGAAAAAAAGGCAGATACGTGGATGGAGGGGACGGAACTTTATAAGGAGATTATCGCGCCGCGGGATGGAGAAGTGGTGTGGAAGGATGGGTATGGTCGTGGTGTGTTGGTGAGGGAAGGAGATATATTTAATTTTTATAGCAGGCTGAATCCGGATTGGGGTGAGCTGGTGTGGAGCAGGCAGTTCCCGGCATTGCTGGCGAGGCTATTGTTTGGTGAAGAGGGTCCGGGAGCGAGGGATTTGCGGATGATGGATGCGGCGCAGGTGGTGCCGGTGCGGAGAGCAGGAGATGGTGGGAAGAAACCTGTGGCTGGGGGGGCGATCGACCTGGGGATGGCGGGCTGGATACTCATATTCTTATTATTCATACTTGAAAGATGGCTGAGCGGCAGGGAATAGAACGGCTGAATGCGTTGCAAAAGCGATGGAAGGCGGAGAGTATCGTCTACTGTCTGCTGCTAGGCCTTGCCGTAAGCATATTGTTGGCGTCGGTGCTGTCTGTTCTTTTGGGGTGGAGCTGGTGGGTGGTGGGAGTACTGTTTTTTGTGGTCTCTTTTCCGGTGGCTTTGTGGATCTTTCCTTATTGGCGGATAACGCTTAGCGATACTGCCAGCTATCTCGATCGTCAATTACCGGCGCTGGAGGAAAGCTGCGGGTTGTTGTTGCGTCCCGTGTCGGAGCTGGGGCCGCTGGAACGGCTGCAGGCGGTGCGGACGGAAAGCAGGCTTCGGTCGGCGACGGTGCCGATGCCCTTGCGTCACAGGCTGTTGGTTGCGGGTGGAATGTTTTTGGGAGCGGTGATCCTTGGTGGAGGGGTATTGCTGGGGGGTGGTGTTTGGGAAAATTGGTTGGAGTCTCGGGCTGCGGCGACGGGGGGATTAGTGAAAGCGGCGCGGGGTGTGGCTGTCGCGGCGCCCGGTGTAAAGAATGTTCGAATTGTTGTTACGCCACCTGCCTATACGGGGAGGAGGATGAGAGAGCAGGCGATGTTTCCTCTACAGGTAGAAGAAGGGTCGTTGGTGAACTGGGAAGTGGAGACGAGCGGGGCTGTGGATACGGTGTTGTTTCTTTTCAATGATACGGCTCGGATGCTGCTGCGGCCTGTCAATACAGGAAGTACTTTGTGGAGGCTATCGTTGCCGGCTGTACATCCTGGTTTTTACCAGGTGCGGGTTGGTTCGCAGCTTTCGGATCTGTATAAGCTGGAGGTCATAAAAGATGAGCCGCCGAAGATAACTATCCGGACGCCGAAGGCCTATACTCTGCTGGACTATGGTGAACCTACCAAAGTACCATTACTTGTAAAGCTGCAGGATGACTATGGGATCAGCGAAACGGCGGTGATGGCGACTGTTTCCAGCGGGAAGGGAGAGGCTGTGAAGTTCAGGGAACAGGAGCTGCGTTGGGGCAGCGGATTTACCGGGGGACAGTCTTCCTATGAATTGACGAAGACATTGGACTTGTCTGGGCTGGGTCTGAAGCCGGGTGATGAACTTTATTTTTATTGCCGGGCGAAGGACAATCATGGGCAGGAGACGCGGACGGATATGTATATTATAACACTGGCGGATACTGCACAGCTGATGAGTTTGGAAGGGATGACGGTTGCCATGGATGTCAAGCCGGAGTTTTTTAGAAGCGAGAGGCAGATCATTATCGAGGCGGAGCAATTGTTGAAAGAGAAGGATACGCTGGATGTGACAGCGTTTAAGAATAAGAGCAATGATCTTGGGATCGATCAGAAGCTGTTGCGGCTGCGGTATGGAAAGTTTTTGGGGGAGGAGGCGGAGGAAGGGGGACCGGGCGGGGAGTTGGGTGAGGTTGGAGGCAAGAAGGGAGAGAGTGGGGGGGCGCGAGGGGCGGGGGATGA
>Ga0193716_1000959_pt1 | contig 17128 bp, 14 predicted proteins | sample U2c1metaG_FD_145901 | JGI IMG/M metagenome (GOLD analysis project Ga0193716, IMG submission 145901) | Soil microbial communities from a riparian zone of the East river system, Colorado, United States - U2c1 | ecosystem: Environmental > Terrestrial > Soil > Riparian zone | place: USA: East River...
CGCGGAAATCGACGAAGGAGACACCCACGTCGTCGAGCTTGACCAGCGCATCTTCCGCGCCGATAGCGCGCACATAGTCCATGACCGCGCGATTGCCGGAGAGCACGAAGTGATTGCCATTGTCGATCACCCCGCCCATGGCGGCGTCGAAATAGGAACGGCAGCGCCCGCCGGCCTGCCCCGCCGCCTCGATCAGGGTGACGGAAACACCGCGCCCCGCCAGGGTGGTGGCGGCCGACAGACCGGCCAAGCCCGCGCCAATCACGAATGCACGGCCCGTCATCCGAAAAGGCCCTGGCGCAGCACCAGCGACAGCAGGCGCGATTTGGACAGCGATACGCGGCGGCGGGGGGCGGCGAAGCCCTGCGCTTCGCTGGCGCGCAAGATTTCCGAATAGACCGCGCCCATCAGGCGCGGCGTCTTGATCCGCCCCTTGGGCCGCGCCGCCAGGATGCGCTGCGCCTGGTCATAATGGTGGTGCGCCAGCGCCGCCACCTTGCGGCAGACCGCGTCGATCTCGGGCTTGGCGATAATGGCGGTGGGATCCATCTGGCGGCAGCAATCCAGCGCTTCGAGATATTCGCGCGGCAGGTACAGCCGCCCGATCTCGGCGTCTTCGTCCACGTCGCGCAGGATGTTGGTCAGCTGCAGCGCCCGGCCCAGGTGATGCGCCAGCTCGAAACCCGGCCCCTCGTCCATGCCGAACACCTTGATGGACAGGCGCCCCACCGCGCTGGCGACCCGGTCGCAATACAGATCCAGGGTGGCGAGATCCGGCGCGACAATGTCTTCGGCCACATCCATGTCCATTCCGTCCAGCACAGCGAGGAAATCGTCCAGCCGGAGGCCGTATTTCGCCACCGCGGGCGCCAGGAAGCGCACCTGCTGCGAAACCGTGCCGGCATAAAGCCCGCTCAGGTCGGCGCGCCACTGCTCCAATTTCCCATGACGTTCCGCGCGCGTGCCCACCCCGTCATCGGCGATGTCGTCCACCTTGCGGCAGAAGGCATAGATCGCGAACATGGCGTCGCGCTCTTCCTCCGGCATCAGTCGCATGGCGATATAGAAGGAGCTGCTTCTGGCCTTTTTCTTCACGGCCTTGGCGGCGGGAGCGCCGATATTTTCTGCGTTGGTCATGTGTTTCTCGAACGTGTGAGCCGCATCAGGGCGAAAGCGGGAAAGCGTTTCAGGAACAGCGCGGCGACATCCATCTTGGAATGGTGCACGCCTTGCGACAGCGGATCGCGGTTCAGCAGCATGGTGTTCAGGTCGTCGGCCAGGGTTTGGATGAGATCGACTTCCAGTGCAAGCCGGCCGTCCCTGATGCCGCGGGCGAAGGGCCGCGAGATATCCAGCAGTTCGGCATTGCGGATCGCCAAGCCCCGGATCACCCCTGCCAGCGCCGGATTGGCCTTGTCCTCGCCCAGCGCCTCGACGCCCACACCGGCGGCGGTCAGCAAGGGTTCCGGAATATAGACCCGGTCCAATTCCCGGTAATCCTTGGCGCAGTCCTGCAGGTGATTGATCACCTGCAAGGCCGCGCACAGCGCGTCATTGGCGGGCCACAGGCTTTGCGGCTCGCCATGCACGTCGAGCACAAAGCGGCCCACCGGCATGGCGCTGTAGCGGCAATAGTCAATCAGATCGTCCCAATCGCGATAGCGCAGCTTGGTGCAATCGCGGCGGAAGGCTTCCAGCAAGTCCAGGGCGTGAACCGAGGAGAGGCCTTGCGCCGCCAGCACCTTGCGCAGAGCTACGCCTTCGGGCACCGCGTCGCTTTCGCCCACCAGGCTGGCGCGCATCTGTTCCAGGAGCGCCAATTTTTCATCCGGCGTGGCGGTCGCGCTATCCGCGACATCATCGGCGGCACGGACGAATTTGTAAAAGGCGAGTACCGCGGGGCGGTGTTTGGGCGCGATCAGGAAAGACGCAACGGGAAAATTCTCGTCCTTGTGCCCCTTGCCGGACTGGAGTTCGGCGACATTGCTCATGCCTGCTCCCCCGCGCTCTTCACATCCGCCTGAGCGCGGCCCTTCCACATGCCACCCCGCCCCGACCAGTGCAGGATGGCCGATTCCAGGGTGAAGGCGGCATAAAAGACGCCGATCAGCGGCAAGGCCAAGCCCCAGAGCGGCGACAGGCGGTAAAACCGCAGCATGGGCTGGTACATCGCCGCCATGACGATCCAGGCCAGCCAACCCGCCAGTTGCGAACTGCCCCAGGCGAACAGCGCCGTCATCACCGGCGCCAGATAGACCAGCCCCAGCCCCAGCATGGTCGCGGCCAGCACCAGCGGCGAATAGCCGAGCTGGGCATAGGCGCTGCGCGTCACCATGCGGCGGATGTCGGAAATATGCTCATAGGGGCGCAAGGATACGGCGCGGTCCGTAAGACCCAGCCAGATGGGGCCGTGGCGCTTCATCGCACGCCCCAGCGCGCAGTCATCGATGATGTTGTGGCGAATGGCTTCGATGCCGCCGGCCTTTTCCAGATTGGCGCGCCGCGCCAGCATGCAGCCACCCGCCGCCGCCGCGGTCGTGCTGCGCGGATCATTGACCGCGCCAAAGGGAAACAGCATGTCGAAGAAAAAGACGAAGGCCGGAATCAGGAAATGCTCGGCCGGCGTCTTGCACGACAGGCGCACCATCTGCGAGACCAGCACCTTGCCCTCGGCCCGTGCCACCAGACTGCGCAGATTGTCGGGACTGTGCGCGATATCGGCGTCGGTGAACCAGAGGAACTCGGGCTGCCCGGCGTGATCGCTGCCCTGTTTCATCGCCCACAGCTTGCCGGTCCAGCCCGGCGGACGCGGCGCGCCGCTCAGCACCGTCAGGCGATCCGCGCTCAGCCCGCGCGCCAGATCGCCGGTGCCATCGTCGGATTGGTCATCCACCAGCACGATGCGAAATTCTCCCGGATAATCCTGGGCGACCAGGCTGGCGATGCTGCGCTGGATGACATCGGCTTCGTTGCGGGCGGGCACCACCGCGACCACCGATGGCCAGGAAGCCGGTGCGTTCACCATCGCTGTGTCGCGCTCGCGCAGCAGCCAGAAGCCGTGGTGGAACACCAGCAAGTACAGCCAGATCGCCAGCGGCAGAAAGCCGAACAGGATGCCCGCGATCATTGCAGATATCCGTTTTCGCCGAACCAGCCCAAGGCGTCCTTGAGCCCTTCGCGGTAGGGCCGCGCCGTATAGCCCAGTTCCCGCTGGGCCTTTTCGGAACTGAAATACATCCGGTAGCGCGACATGCGCAGCGCGTCGGCGGTGAGGAACGGCTCCCTGCCGGTGACGCGTGCGACGGCTTCGGCCGCCCAGGCTAGCGGAAACAGGGGCGCGCGAGGAATTTTCAGGCTAGGGGCGCGGCGCCCCGACAGGAAGGCGATGTCGCCCAGCATGGTTTCCAACGCCACATCGGTGCCGCCCAGAATGTAATTCTCGCCGATCTTGCCGCGATCCAGCGCCAGCAGATGGCCCTGCGCCACATCATCGACATGCACCAGGTTGAGGCCGGTATCGACAAAGGCCGGCATCTTGCCGGTGGCGGCTTCCACGATCACCCGTCCGGTGGGGGTCGGCTTGATGTCGCGCGGGCCGATCGGCGTGGACGGCGCCACGATCACCGCCGGCAAGCCCTCGTCGCGTATCAGCCGCTCGACCTCGCGTTCGGCCACCAGCTTGCTGCGCTTGTAGGCGCCGATCACGCTTTGCGGCGTGTGGCGCGAGGTTTCATCCACCGCGCCCGTGCCCGGCTTCAGCGCGGCGACGGAAGAGGTATAGACCACCCGCTCGATGCCGGTCTTCAGCGCGGCACCCATGGTGGCCTTGGCGCCCTGGAAATTGTTATGCTCGATCTCGCCGGGATTTCGCGCCCACAGCCGGTAATCGGCGGCGACGTGGAACAGATAGCGCGCGCCCTTCAGCGCAGCCACCATGGATTCCTCGTCGCGCATGTCACCGGCCACCTGTTCGCAATGCAGCTTGGCGATATTCAGCCGGTTGGCCGTGGGCCGCATCAGCACCCGAACATGCAGCCCGCGCGCGATGAGGGCGCGCGCTACGGCAGAGCCGACGAATCCGGACGCGCCAGTGACCAACGCCACGTCAGACATTGGGGGACTCCGCGAATGCCTTGCGGCCTTCGACGCTTTGCCAATAGAGCAATGCCGGTACCCCCAACACAATCTCCCGCGCCCGCTTGAGCAGCGACACGGCCACGCCCATTTCGGCCGGCAGCCCGAACAGCGGCGCCAGCATGGCATAGCCCCATTCCTGCACCCCGATCGCCGCCGGCACGGGCGCCGCGATACTGCGCAGGGTACAGAGCAGCGCTTCCAGCGCAATGGCGTTCAGAAGACCGATATGGCCGCCCACCAGGCGGAAGGCGATATAGGTGCCGCCGCCGGCGCCGATCCAGGCGAGGAGATGCCAGGCCGCCGACGCAGCCAGCCGGCTGCGGGAATCGTACAGCTCCACGATCGCGGCGTGAAACGACACGCCTTCGCGCGCCTGGGGAAAAAATCGCGCCGCGAGCTTTTCCGCGAACACGGCGCCCTTTTTCTGCAGGAAGATCAGCAAGGCGATCCCCGGCACCGCCAGCAGCAACACAGCCAGCATGGCCTCGGTCAGCGGACCTGCGCCCTGCAGATGACGGAATTGGGTGATGCCCAGGCCAAGTCCGAAGGCCAGGAACACCACCTGCGCCATGGCCTCGGTGGTCGCGTCGGCGGCGACGGAGGCCGCGGCATAGGCCGGATTGAGGCCCTTGAGGATCATCAGCCGCGCCGCCGCGACCATGCCGCCCACCGGCGAAAAGGGCGAAATCTCGGCGATGGAATCGCGCACCAGCCGCGCGAGATAGAGTTCATGAACCGGGCGGCGCTCGGACGGCGGCAGCAGGGTGAACCAGGCAAAGGCCAGGCTGATGAAAACCACCAGCGCATAGAGGCAGAGCAGCGCCAGTCCACCGAAACCGGCGCGGGCGATGCTGGCCGCCACGGCGTCAAAGCCAATGGACCAGACCAGATAGATGGCTGCGATGACGCCGGCCAGCAGCGCAACAGCCATGCCGAGCTTGGGGCCCCACTTCATTTACGCAGGTAGCGGCTTGGCGCGGAAGCTCCACAGCCGCATGGCGCCAAGCGCGGTTTCCGCCAGTTGGGGCAGGAAGCTGGGGCGCAGCAATTCCTTGTCGAACACGCCCATGCGGCGGCGATTTTCCGAATAGCAGTCTTCCAGGAAGCGGCGAAAGGTGAAGCCGTCCAGGAATACGCTGGCCTGGGTGGCAGAGAATTCCTTGCCATCGTTCAGGTCCTTGCCGCGCTTGGCGGTGCCGATCATGCGGCCCAGGGCGCGCATGTAGAAGCGAAAATCGGTGAAGGGCAACAGCATGCGGGCGACGAAGCCCTTCTGCGCCTGATTGTAGGCCATCCAGTTGACGAAGAAGACGATGTGGCGGGTTTCCTCGTACATCAGGGTCTCGAAGATGTTGAACATCTCCTTGGGCAGGAATTCGGACTGCAAGGCGATCTTGAACACGCCGAAGCCCAGGAAGGAATCCATGCACTCGCCAAAACCGAAATCCTTGAAGCGGGTCTCGACATTGTCGCTGACATCTTCCAGCGGGCGCTCGGCGGCATCGATGCCGTATTTCTCGATCATCACCCGGATCAGCTTGGCGTGGCGGGCTTCCTCGAAGCCCTGCAGCGCCACGGCTTCCTTCATCACTGGGTCCTTCACGGTCTTGACGAACTCCGCCACGATCGCCCCGGCCCGGCGCTCGGTGTAGAACACCTCTTCCCAGAAGGGCACGGATTTCAGGCGCGTCAGCGCGGCCTCGTCCAGATCCGGCCAGGGCAAGGTGTCGGGCTCGAATTCGGTATAGGTCTGCATGAAATGCTTGCAGAAAGTGTCGCGATGTTCCGGCGATCCGATTTTCATCACGCAACCTTCTTTTTCGGACCGATGAACTTCAGCGCCACGCGCGCCAGGAAAGGCACGAAGCGCGGGCGCTTGAGCCGGTTGTCATAGGGCGCCAGCCGGCGGTCATTCTCCGCCACGCAAATGGCGATCAGCTCGCCGACATTGATGTCCGAGCCCAGCTGTTCGGCGCCAGTTACGGTGAAATTGTTGTCCTGCTGGCCGTTGGAGACATCCGAGGCGATGCCCATGCGCTCATAGATCAGGAACAGCCAGACTGCGAGAACCTTCAGTTCGAAATAGGGGCGGCGCCACAAGGGCATGTTGCGGCGGTGCCAGGCGACCCAGTTGACGAAGAACAGGATGTGGCGAGCTTCCTCATTCACCACCGGATCGAAAGTCTGGATCAGTTCGGGCGGGAAATAGCCGGTGTCCTTGGCGGCCTTGAACAGGCCGAAGGCGAAGAAGCTGTCGATGCACTCGCTGTAGCCGGTGACCATGAAGGCCCATTCCGGATCCTTGGGCTTTTCATAGACCGGCTCGGGCGCCAGCTTGATGCCGTAAGCCTCGACCAGGTTGGCCAGCACATGGCGGTGGCGGCGTTCCTCGAAACCGTTCAGCTCGACCGCCTTGCGCAGCAGGGTGTCGGGAATGCCTTCGGCATAGGTGCAGACATTCAGCCCGGCGCGGTTCTCTGTCTGCACCGCGATGTCCCAGATCGGCAAAGCCGTAATGCGCTTCTCGGCTTCCTCGCCCAGCTTGGGCCAGTCCAGCACCGCCGGCTTGTAGGGATCGTGGGTGTCGAGCAAGGTTTTGCAGAACAGCCGCTTGTGCGCGTCGCTGCCGAACTTGATCGGACCGTCAGCCGGCCAGGCGCCGGTGTCGCGGGTCAGGTCGGGCGGAATGGCGAAAGCCGGGCTACTCATGGACGCTCCAATTCTCGCACCTGCAATACCCCTTTGGCGGAGGCAATTGAACCCAAAAATGCGTCTCCAACATATGGGGTTAAGTCTTTGATTTTGCTAGGCCGCAAAGTCCCCAAAGCCGCCGGTTTTGATGCCTCTCGCTGCCAGCCTTGCCGGCTGTGCCGGATCGGTCAGCGCCGCCAGTTCGGCGGCATATTGATAGCCGGGCGCGGAACCCGGATAGGGGCCGGTGGCGGGGTGCACGTAAATCTCACTCAGCCCTTCAGGCAGATGCTCGATCAACCCCGCCAAGCGTGGCGTCGTCATCGCTCCTGACCAGGCCAGGCCGAACACCGAGTCGGGCGAAGCAATTCCGGCGCGGCGGAAGCGCGCGCGCAGGGCGCGCGCGAAGGGCGCGGTCAGCATCACCACGCCGGAGGCTTTGTGATTTTCGATCCGGCTCAGCACAGCTTGCGGTTCCAGCGGCACCCGCGCGCCCTTTACGCCATGCGCTTTGGCCGCCTTCACGATCAGTGCCGCGATGGTGGGGTGCAGGTGAAAATGCTTGTGGGCGTTGACGTGATCCAGGCGAAGACCGGTGGCGGCGAAGGCGGCGAACTGGGCCTCGATTTCCGCTGCCAGCTGGGCGCGCACCTTGGGGAAAAAGAACATCGCCGCGCCGGCACGCGCCATGTCGGTGCGGAAGTTTCCGCTTGTGTCCACCAGGTCGGGTACGGCAGCAGCCGGCAGGACCGGCTTTCCCTCGACCAGCACCAGGTGCAGGCCAATCCGCAGGCTGGGCATGGCCCTGGCGCGCCGCACGGCATCGCCGGCTGCGGCGCCAGCCACCATCAGGCTGGCGGCGGACAGGATGCCGTCCCGGTGTGCGCGCTCGACAGCTTCGTTGACTTCGACGGCCGCGCCGAAGTCATCCGCCGTGACGATGAGGCGCCTCACTAGGAAACGATCATGTCTTCGCGGTTCTTGAGGAACTGGAAGAACTCCACGCCTTCGCGCAACCGGCGCACCAGCATGTCGCGCGAGGTCAGCATTTCCTTGACGATCTCGGCGATCTTGGAGGGGCGGAAATAGAACTTCTTGTAGAAGTCCTCCACCGAATTGAAGATTTCGGTGTGGCCCAGGTGCGGATAGTTCAACGGCGCAATCTGCGTGCCGTCGTCGGTCAGAAGATCCACGTCCGAGGCGAACCAGCCATTTTCCTTGGCCTGCTTGTACAGGAAAGTGCCCGGATAGGGCGCCGCCAGCGACACCTGGATGGTGTGCGGGTTCACTTCCTTGGCGAACTTCAGAGTTTCCTGGATGGTCTCGCGGGTCTCGCCCGGCAGGCCCAGAATGAAGGTGCCATGCACCACGATGCCCAGATCGTGGCAGTCCTTGGCGAAGCGCTTGGCGACCGGGATCAGCAAGCCCTTCTTGATATTGTGCAGGATCTGCTGGTTGCCGGATTCATAGCCGACCAGCAGCAGGCGAAGGCCGTTGGCCTTCATCACTTCCAAGGTCTTGCGCGGCACATTGGCCTTGGCGTTGCACGACCAGGTCACCTTGAGCGGGCCCAGCGCCTTGGCCAGTTCTTCCACCCGGTCGTGATTGTCGGTCAGCGTGTCGTCGTCGAAGAAGATTTCCTTCACTTCGGGGAAATTGTCTTTCACATACTGCACGTCCTGGACCACGCGGGCGGTGGACATGAAGCGGTACTTGTGACCGCCGATGGTCTGCGGCCACAGGCAGAAGGTGCAGCGCGACTTGCAACCGCGGCCCGTGTACCAGGACATGTAGGGGTGCAGCAGGTAGCCGCCGAAATACTTCTTCACGTCGAGCTGCTTGTAGAACGGCAGCACCGACGGCAGTTTGTCCATGTCCACCAGGATTTCGCGTTCGGGATTGGTGACGATCTCGCCCGAGGCATTGCGCCAGGTCAGGCCGGTGATGGTCGACCAGTCGGCGCCTTCGGCCAGTTCCTTGATGGTGAAGTCGTATTCGTTGCGCGCGACGAAATCGAGTTCCGGGCAGGCCGCCATGCTTTCCAGCGGCTCGACCGCAACCTTGGCGCCGATGAAGCCGATCTTGGCGGCGGGGTTGATGGCGCGAACAAGACGCGCGGTCTTGCAATCCGACTTGAAGCTGGGGGTCGAGGTATGGATGACGATCAGCTCATGCGCCTTCACATCGTCTTCGATGTCCTTGAAGGACAGGTTGTGCGGCGGGGCATCGATCAGCCTGGAGCCCGGCACCATCGCGGCGGCCTGGGCCAGCCAGGTGGGAAACCAGAAGCTCTTGACCTCGCGCTTCATCTGATAGCGCGCGCCGGCGCCGCCGTCATAACCGTCGAAGGACGGCGCCTGGAGGAAAAGGGACTTCATCATCGTCATACCTCATGGCCCGGACGAGCCGGGAACATCTGGGAACTTTTCAGGTCTTAGACCTGGGACATCGCGCCCGAAGGCTCTACCGCAAAGTGGGTCCCGCGCCAATGCACGGTTTCGCCGTACAGCGAGGCGACAAAGACCGCGAAACTGAGCAGGTCGCGCAGCGGTACCAGCCAGTAAGGCCCCGCATAGGTGCCGAAAAGCCCGTCAATCCGGGCTTTCAGGACCAGCCTTGTGGCCAGTGTCAGCGCCAACACGCTCAGGCTGACAGTGTTAAAATCCAGCAAGATTGCGCTCATCAGCGCAAAAGCGAAGCCGTGGGTGACAAAGCTGCCCAGGTGCCCCATCGGGTTCACCATCCGGATGGTGCGGCTCCAGCGCATTTCGTGGCGAAAGAGGTCGGCGGCGGACTCTTCCGCCGCGGTATGGCCCACGCCCAGGGCGGGAATCGCCATGGTGTAGCCCTTGGCGCGCACGGCCCGGCCCATCTCATAATCGTCGGCCAGCTGGTCGGCAAAAGCGGCGAAGCCGCCGACCTCGTCCAAGGTCTCGCGCTTGAGCGCGATGGTCGAGCCGAAGCAGGGCGCGGCCAGGCCCAGGGTAGTGCCCAGCACGGCATTGGGCAGGAAGGTATAAGAGGTGCTCATCGCCGCCAGCGACGACCACAAGGTGTGACCGTCCTTGGCGGGCTCGCCGGTGTAAAGGCAAGTCACGATGCCGACGCCGGGGCGGGCCAGCGCGCCGGTCACCTGCGAGAGCCAGCCGCGGCCCACGGCGATGTCGCTGTCCGACAGGACCAGCGTGTCATGGCGCGCGGTGGGCAGCATGTTGATCAGGTTGGAAACCTTGGCATTGGCGCCGTACAGCGCCGTGTCGGCCACGATGGCGGTGTCGAAATCCGGATATTTGGCTTGCAGCGCGCGCACCACCGCCACCGCGGGATCGGCCTCGTCATGCACGCCGAACACGATCTGCACCGCGCCGTCATAGTCCTGGGCGAAGAAGGTCTCGAGGTTGCGCGACAGGTCCGGCTCGCACTGATAGAGCGGCTTGAGAATGGTCACGGCCGGGCTGTGGCCGGCGGCGCTTTTTTGCGGCGCCTGCATGAAGCGGCCGACCAGCGCCGTGGCCAGCAGGGTATAGGCGGCGCCCACCACCGCGACGGCCGCAAGGCCCCAACCAACATCCAGGAAAAGCAAATGCATGCTCGCGTTCAAAAGCTGCCCCCCGCAGATACTTATTAGATCATCCGTATTCGAGGGGGGAAGGCCTATTCGGTGACATTTTGCGACAATTAGAAACGTTGTCACTTTTTTGCCAAGCCTCTGAAAACGGGAACAAAATTGAGACAGGGGTCTTCTTTTCCCTCCTGACAGGTCCCGGAACCGTCCTATAGGGTGGGTTGATGGTGACAACCCAAGCAGGACCGGCGCTTCAGCAGGCCCTCGCCCTGGCCGCTGAGTCCCTTGGGGCGGGCGATCCGGGCGGGGCGGATCGGGTGCTTGCCCCCCTGCTGGACCGTTTCCCCGCCGACCCCCGGCTGTTGCACATGGCCGGATTGGTGCGGATGCACCAGCAGAACCCGGCGGAGGCCGCCCAGTTTTTTTCCCGGGCCCGCGCTGCCGATCCGCGCGCGCCCCAACTCGCCTTCAGCCACGGCACCGCCCTGCAATGGCTGGAGCAGCCCGAAGACGCCGTGGCGGCCTTCCGCGACGCCTTTCGCCTGAACCCGGCCTATGCCGAGGCCTATTACGAGGCGGGCAGCACCCTGAAGCGCATGGGGCAGCTGGATGAGGCGGAGACTGTTTTCCGCAAGTGGCTGCGCGCGGTGCCCGGCGATACGCAGGCGCAACTGGCGCTGGGCGGGGTGATGCTGGATGCGGGCCGCGCCCAGGAGGCCGAAACCGTCTTCGCCCGTGCCCTGGATGCGCCGGCCTCGGCCAAGCTCAAGGGGGCGCTGCATCACAATTTCGCGCTGGCGCTGCGGCGCCAGCACAAGAATGAAAAGGCGCTGGAGCATTTTACCCTGGCCGGCGCCCTGGACCCCGAAGCCCCGATCAGCGACGCCATCCGCGCCGAGATCCTCCAGGACCTCAAGCGCTATGACGAAGCCTTGGAGGTTTCGCGCCGGTTGATCGCGCGAGACCCCGCCAATCCGGAATGGCACAAGTTTCACAACGACCTGCTCTATCGCCTGGAACGCAGTGACGAATACCTCAAATCCTATGACACGGCGCCCAGGACACCGGCGCTGCTGCTGTCCAAGGCCTTCTTTCTCAGCCACGAAAACCGCACCGAGGAAGCGCTGGAAACCTACCGCCAGGCCCAGGCGCTGGATCCCGGCGACAGGCTGGCGGCCGCGGGAGTCGCCAACTCCCTGACCCGGCTCAAGCGGCATGGCGAGGCCATGGCGGCCTTCGAAGGCATGCTTTCGGAGCAGGAGGCTGATTCCGAACTTTACGGCTGCGCCGCCGAGGCCGCACTGCAGGCCGGCGATCCGCAACGGGCGGCGGCGCTGTGCGAACGCGCCCTGGCGCTGGAACCCCATGACCAGATCGCGCTCTCCATCCTGAGCACGGCCTGGCGGATGGTGGACGATGAACGCGACGAAACCCTGAGCGGTTATGACACGCTGATCCAGAGTTTCGAATTGGAACCGCCGGCCGGCTTTTCCGACATGGACAGCTTCAACGCCGAACTCAACGCCTGGCTGGACCGGGTGCATCCGGCCACGCGCGAGTATCTCAACCAGTCCCTGCGGGGCGGCACCCAGACACCCGACCAGATCTTTGGCCGCGGCCACGAGCTGATCGAAAAAATCCGAGCCCGGATTGACGAGGCGGTCGGCCGCTACATCGCCAATTTGAAGGAAGACGAGAAGCATCCCTTCCTGTCGCGGCGCGCGCGGGACTTCCGCTATGCCGGATCCTGGTCGTCGCGGCTGCGCGATTGCGGCTTTCACGTGAACCATATCCATCCCGCGGGCTGGATCAGTTCTTGCTATTACGTCGCGGTACCCAAAGCCGTCGAGGACGAAACGGCGCGCCAGGGCTGGATCAAGTTCGGCGAACCGACCTTCGACGTGGCGTTGAAAAATCCCATCCGCCGCGCCATCCAGCCCAGGCCCGGACGGCTGGTGCTGTTCCCGTCTTATATGTGGCACGGCACGGTGCCGTTTCACGACGCCCAGGCGCGGACGACGATTGCCTTTGACGTGGTGCCCAAGGCCTGACGCCGGTCTGCCGCTCGCCCAAGCTCGCGGCGTTCGTCGCTTTCGCAGGTCCACTGGACCTGCTCACGCGCTTCGCGCGCCGCTCCTCACGGTGCCGAAGAGCTAAGCGCGGCGGCGGGTGTGCACAGTGCGCGAGGCAACGCGGCGCGCCTTGGCGGCTGCCACCAGGGTCAACCAGTTGGTGAACAGCCGCACGGTGTTGGAGCGCCACAGCTGGCGCGGCAGGGCGCCGACCACGATCTGCTGATAACGCGCCGGATCACGTTCTCCGGCAAGTTCGGCCAGCCGGTCTTCGGTGGCGCGGTCGAAATAATTTTCCGGCAGCGCCGGACGCTCCGCGGTTTCGCCGCGCAGGAAACGGCCCATGTCGCGCAGATATTCGCGGCCCAGGGTGCCGGGGTCGTATTCCGGATGGCCCTGGAAAAAGACAAAGCGGCTCTGGCCCGGCAGTTCGCGGGTGAAAATGTCCACCTGGCCGTTGGAAAGGCGCGACAGTACGCGATAGCCCTTGGCCGTCAGGTCGCTTTGCGCAATGTCGTTGCGGCGCGAATGCGGCACCGGGGCGGCCGCCGCAGTGCTGAAGAACATGGGATCGTCCTCGACCCGCACGCTGTCATAGACGCCGGAAAGCTTGGCCGCCAAGGGCCGGCGGGCGATGCCGTCGAGATGCAGCACGGCGGCATGGGCCGCCAGGCACGAGAACAGGCACGAAATGGTGCCGGTCTCGGCCCAGTCGGTCAGTTGCGCCATCTCGGCCCAATAAGGCTCGTCGCGCAGGTCGGGCGTCGCCGGCTGGGCGCCAGTGATGATCAGCGCGTCAATGTTGGAGGCCTGCAGGAAGCCGGCATCGTCGTAAAAACCAGCCATGCGCGAGCGCGTCTCTTCGCTGCGCGGGATGGAACTCAGGGAGAAAAGCCGCAGGCGCACGTCCAGCGAGCCCGCAGCCTCTTTCAGCAGCCGGGCGAATTGCAGCTCGGTGGCGCGCAGGGCCGCGTCGGGCATGTTGTTGACCAGCCCGATATGAACGGCGGCGCGGTTATGGCCGCCACCCAGCAGGAATTGTTCGACCCGGCTCATCGTGCCACCTTCAGTTGGCTGCGCATGGCGGCGGCCAGCGCCTGGTCCAGGTCAGCAATAATGTCGTCGCGATGCTCGATGCCCACCGACAGGCGGATGGTCTCCGGCGTCACGCCCGCCTTGCGTTGCTCCGCTTCGGGCATCTGGCGATGGGTGGTGGACGCGGGATGGCAGGCCAATGATTTGGCGTCACCGATATTGACCAGCCGCTTGATCAGCCCCAGCGCATCGTAGAAATTTTTGCCTGCCTCAAACCCGCCCTTGACGCCAAAGGTCAGCAGCGAGGCGGGACGGCCACCCAGATATTTCCCCGCTAACGCGTAGTAGGGGTTTTCGGGGAAGCCGGCATAGTTCACCCACTCCACCCGGGCATCGTCGCGCAGGAAATCGGCCACGGCGCGGGCGTTCTCGACATGGCGCTCGACGCGCAAGCTCACGGTCTCGATCCCCTGCAACAGCAGGAAGGCGCTCATCGGCGACAGGACGGCGCCGGTGGTGCGCTGATAGACGCTACGGGCCCTCGCCACGAAGGCGGTCTTGGGGAAACGCTGGGCATAGACCAGGCCGTGATAGGACGTGTCGGGCGTGGTGAATTGCGGAAAACGCGCCGCCTGGGCCATCCAGTCGAAACTGCCGGCATCCACCAGCATGCCGCCCATGGCGCTGCCATGGCCGCCCATGAACTTGGTCAGCGAATGCACGATGATGTCGGCGCCATATTGCGCCGGCTTCAGCAGCACCGGCGTCGCCACGGTATTGTCCACGATCAGCGGCACGCCATGGGCATGCGCCATGCGGGCGATCGCTTCGATGTCGCAGATATTGCCGGCGGGATTGCCCACCGTCTCGCAGAAGATGGCGCGGGTGTCCTCATCCACGCAGGCCTCCAGCGCTTCCGCGCTGTCGCCCGTCGCAAAACGCCCCGTCACGCCCTGGCCCGGCAGCACGCTGTGCAACAGGGTGTGGGTGGTGCCGTAAAGCTGCGGGGTGGAGACGATGTTCTGGCCGGCCTGCGCCACATTGGCGAGGGCATAGTACAGCGCCGCCTGCCCGCTGGCCGTGGCCAGCGCGCCCGCCCCGCCTTCCAGCGCCGCGACACGCTCTTCCAGCACCGCCACGGTCGGATTGGAGATGCGGCTGTAGCGATAGCCTTCCTCTTCCAGGTTGAACAAGGCTGCGCCGTGATCGGCGGAATCGAACTGATACGCCGCCGTCTGGTAGATCGGCACCGCCACCGCCTTGGTGGCGGGATCGGCATCAAAGCCGGCGTGCAATGCGAGTGTCTCGTCGCGCATGAAAACCCTGGTGACAGCGATGCGTCAGTCTAGCGCCACGGGGATTAACAAAATCTCGGCGCAATGCTGGACCTGACAGGGGTGCGCGTTAACGCGGTCTCCATGCAAAAAATGATAATTTGAAGGAGCCGCGATCCTGCGGCCGTTTCAATTTGAGACACCAATGACGCTGCCGCTTGCCAGGAAGGACACTTCGGCTTCGAAGGCCTGGCTGCGCGCGCTGGAAATGACCGCGCGTCTTGAGGATGCGCCGTCGCGCACCTTCCCGGCCGTGATCGAGGAATTGGGCGCGCGCTTTGGCGATGCCCCGGCGCTGATCGGACCGCAATACATCTTCAGCCATGTGCAGTTGGCGGCGCGCGCCAACAAGGTCGCGCGCTGGGCGCTGGCGCAAGGCATTCAAAAAGGCGACACCGTCTGCCTGCTGCTGTCCAATTCTCCCGACTATCTGGCGATCTGGCTGGGTATCACCCGTATCGGCGGCATTGCGGCGCTGCTGAACACCAACCTGAAGGCTGACGCGCTGGACCATTGCATCACCGTGGCGGCCCCCAAACACATCATCGCCGCACAGGACAAAGCAGAAAGCCTGGCGACGACGGCGCAGGTCTGGCGTCACGGCGAAGCTTTTTCCCAGCTGATCGACAGTTTCTCGGGCGAGACGTTGGGTGAAGCGGAAACCCGCGATGTCACCCTGAACGATCGCGCCCTGCTGATTTACACCTCCGGCACCACCGGCCTGCCCAAGGCGGCCCATGTCAGCCATCGCCGGGTGATGAGCTGGACCCACTGGTTCGCCGGCATGACCGGGGCCGGCGCCGACGACCGGCTTTATAACTGCCTGCCGATGTATCACAGCGTGGGCGGGGTGGTGGCGTCGGGTGCGGTGCTGCTGGGCGGCGGCGCGGTCATTTTGCGCGAGAAATTCTCGGCCCGCGCCTTCTGGCGCGACGTGGCCGACAGCGGCGCCACCATCTTCCAATATATCGGCGAGTTGTGCCGCTATCTCTTGGCCGCCGAAGGGGACGTGCCGGAACACAGGCTGCGCCTGGCGGTGGGCAATGGCCTGTCGGGCGACGTGTGGGAGGCGTTCCAGACCCGTTTCGCCATTCCGCGGATCCTGGAATTCTACGCCGCCACCGAAGGCAATTTCTCGCTTTACAATGCGGAAGGAAAAACCGGCGCCATCGGCCGCATCCCGCCCTTCCTGGCGCACCGCTTTCCCACGGCCATCGTGAAATTCGACCATGCGTCGGGTGCGCCGGCGCGCGGACTTGACGGGCTGTGCATCGCGGTGGCGCGGGGCGAAGCCGGCGAGGCGATCGGCAAGATCGCGGACGGCGCGGCGCGCTTCGAGGGCTATACCGATGCGGCCGCCACCGCCAAAAAGATCAAGCCCGGCGACGCCTGGGTGCGCAGCGGCGACCTGATGCGCCAGGACGCGCAGGGCTTTTTCTATTTCGTGGACCGCATCGGCGACACCTTCCGCTGGAAAGGCGAGAACGTCGCCACCACCGAAGTGGCAGCGGCCGTGTCGTCTGCGTCCGGGGTAAAGGCCGCGAATGTTTATGGCGTGGCGGTAGCGGGCCATAGCGGCAAATGCGGCATGGCGGCACTGGAAGTGGGGCCCGGTTTCGATCTGGCCGCCTTCCGCGCCCATTGTGCCGCGCGCCTGCCCGCCTATGCCCAGCCGGTCTTCCTGCGCATCGTGGATTCTCTTGCGATCACCGAGACCTTCAAGCAGAAAAAACAGACGCTGGCGCTGGATGGCTTCGATCCCGCGAACATCACCGATCCGCTCTATGCCGATTGGGGCGAGGGTTATGCCCCGCTGGACGCGGAAACCTACGCCCGGATCAGTTCGGGCCTGATCCGCCTGTGAACCCGGCGCTCGGCCAGCTGCGGTAGCTTCACCGCATAGCGGATTTCCGTGCCGATGATGCGCATCGCTTCGGCCGCATAGGGGATCATGCGCGGCATGCAGTAGAAATAATGAATCATGCCGGGATGGGCGCGGCCATGCACCGGCACACCCCAGCCGCCCAGCCGCTGGGCATAATCCTCGCCTTCGTCGCTGAAGGGATCGAACTGGCCGGTGTGAATGAAGGCCGGCGGCAGGTTCGCGAACTCTTCCGCACAAAGCGGCGACAGGCGCGGGTCGGACAGTTCGATGCCCTCCGGCACATACAGTTCCAGGTCGCGGCGCAAAGTCTCACTGTCCAGGAAATAGCCTTCTGCCAGTTCAAGGCGCGCGCCAGATTCGCCGTGTACGTCCAGGATGGGGCAGATCAGAAGCTGAAAGGCGATCGCGG